>Ga0208691_1000991_pt1 | contig 10201 bp, 13 predicted proteins | sample June2015DPH_20_1_FD_184719 | JGI IMG/M metagenome (GOLD analysis project Ga0208691, IMG submission 184719) | Peatland microbial communities from SPRUCE experiment site at the Marcell Experimental Forest, Minnesota, USA - June2015DPH_20_10... | ecosystem: Environmental > Terrestrial > Soil >... | reverse complement strand
ACGTGAGTCTCATGGTCCGGACGATTCGAGGACGATCTTGCCTTCGACGCCCCCCGCCGCGAGGAACTCCAGCGCCTTGCGCGCTTCCAGAAGTGGAAACGTCCTCGCGATCATCGGGTCGATCTCCTTCTTCGCCAGCAACGCGAAAACCTTCGGCAGATCCTCCCGCAGTGGCCTGGGGTCCTTTTGGTAGAGCGCAGAGATGCCGTAGAAGCTCCCACGGCGACCACGGAGACGTGAGCCAAAGAGGATGTTGGCGAACATCAAGAGGGTGGAGAGTGTGCCCGTCGAGGCCATGAAGCCATAGGCGACCAGGTGGCCATGCCGGCGCAGGGCCCCTATGCAGGGGCCGATCATGGGTCCACCAATCCCATCGAACACGAGATCGACGCCGCCCGGCTCCATGGCGCGAACGAGCCGATCGAGCCTGCCAGCTCGGTAGTCGATGGGAATGGCACCGAGCGCGCGGAGGGTTGGGTGTTTGCCCAAAGACGCTGCCCCGTAGGTCTTCACGCCCGCGAGGCGGAGAAGCTGCAAGGCCGCGGTGCCAACGCCCCCTGCGGCCCCCGTCACCAGCGCGGTCTGCCCGGCCTTCGCTTTGGCGACCCGATGGATCGCCTGGTACGCCGTCACGTAGTTCAAGACCACGGCTGCGGCGTCACGGTCGGAGACGCCCTCGGGGATAGGAAGAAAGTGCTCTGCCCCTCTCACGAGCATCTCGCCGAAGCCGCCGTACACCGTCAGCGCTGCGACCCTCTGGCCGACGCGGAGTCCATGGACCTCCGGTCCCAGGGCATCCACCACGCCCGCAATTTCGTAGCCGGGGACAAAGGGAATCTTCGGGCCGTAGCGGTACGACCCGCCGAGGACCATGAAGTCGGTTGAGCCGATCCCCGTCGCGCGCACACGCACCCGCACCTGACCGGGGCCCGGCTCAGGGATAGAAAGGTCGATGACCTCCAGCGCGTCAAGCGCCTTCGGGCCGCCTTTGCGGGTTAGCATCACGGCTCGAAAGGTCGTGGTCGTGGGCTTCCCTTCCGGTGCGACGACGCTATGAGCAGCGGCAGAACTGTACGCGCCATCGGGCGCGCGAACCACGCGACTATCGATCGTCATGTGTGAGCCTCGACAAGAATTGCCTTCGGTCGTGCCGCCCCTTCGGCCCACCACGCGGCCAGCGCGCAAGCGGCGTAGGTCGCGAGCCCCGTGACGGCCATCGCGGCCGGCGTCGGCGGTGCAGGAACGTAGTAGGACGCCACGAGAAACACGGTCATCGCACCCAACACGAGGGCGCCGCGGGTGCCACGGTTCTCGCGAGCCTGTCTCCAAACGAGTGCGGCGATCACGAAGATTGCGCATTCGACCAGAAGTGCCATTTCCCGGTGGCGCCACAGGCCTAACCCCCACCGCGGCCCGAGCGTCCCCGCCACCGGAATGTCGGGCACGTGCACGACCAGATCAAGCACCAGGTGCGAGGCCACGGCGAGACCGATGACGAGCGCCTCACCGCGGCGCTGTGGCGGCCGGCGAAACGCCCACCACAGGAGGGCCAATCCCACGGACCATACGACGCTAGCCAAAACGCTGTGCGAGTACGGCATATCGTACAAGTCGAGCGAGTTCGATTCCGTGAATCCAGGCACCATACGCGCGTGTTCGACTCCCGTCAGGATGAAGACCGCCCACACGACATCGAGAACTTGCACCGCGACGAAGAGCACCCAAAGCGGAATAGACGGTCGGGCGCGCTGGAGAACGAGCGCGGGCGCGTAGTGTCCGATGAACATGGATCCCTCACCGTGCTGTCGCATAATCGCGCGAGAGCGGTGGCGACGGCACGCGTGCCACGTCGAGCGTGCGCAGAAGCGCCTCTCGGAAACGGGCCGGCTCTTCGTAGTGCGGCATGTGGGCGCTGGCTTCGAACCACACGAGCGACTTGCCGCGGGACGCGTCCAGCGCATCGACGTAGCTCGCCACCAGGTCGGGGGGCGTCGCGAAGTCATGTCGACCTTGGAAGAACGCGATGGGAACATCGATCCGTGAGACGACCGTCCGCAGGTCGAAGTGCTTGAGGTGAGCGAGCATCCGTCCCTGCGTCACCTCGATGGCACGCAGAGCCCGCACCGCTTGGGCGATCGAGTAGTGAGGCGACGCCAGAAGTCCCCACACGTTCGCCCAGAGCATTCCGATGAACCCCTGACCCCGACGGATGCCGCCGTACTCCGTGACCCATCGCACCCGCGTGAGAAACTTCTCCGATGTGTCGTGCGGCGGCGCACCGATCGCCTGAAGCTGCCGTTGGGCGCGGCGGTTGCCACGCCGTGCCGCCTCGTCACACGCGAAGGCGTAGGCGTATCGTTCGCTCTCGGCGAAGTCGACGTCGATGCCAACGGCAACGATCCGCTCCATATGCGCGGGGTTCTGTGCGGCAGCCATCGTGGCGAGTGTGGCGCCGAGCGAGAACCCGACGATGTCGAGACGATCCACCTTTAGCCGCACGCACAGGGCATCGACCACGGCCCGTACGTCGGTCACAAGCCGAGCGAGGCTGATCGTCGAGGGATCGGCACTGCACGACCTGCCCGTGCCGCGTTGATCCCAGTACGCGACTACGAAGTCGGACTCGAGGTTCAGTCGCTGCTCGATCGCGCGCGCCTCGTGGATGAGCGGCAGCCCAGGCCCCTGTTGCACGAGTAGCAGGACGCGCCGCGCGTGCGGCCCACCACGGAGAAGCACCCATTGGGTCGAACCGTCAATGTCGAACGATTCCAGAGAGTCGATGCCTCGGGTGTTCATCGTGTCACCTTGCCTAGTGCGTCGGAACCGCAGATGGAAACATCATGATTTCCGAACAAGAGCGGCAAGCACGGGGAGTGCCGGCGCCACCGATGGGACGCGGCGAGTCGGCATGCGACGCACCAGGGCGATCGATGCGCGACGGAGCGGCGGCAGCCAGTACAGACCTGCGGCGACGGCGATCCCGATCTCGATCGCCGAAAGCGGCGGCACGGCGTGAACGAGGGCACGAACCGCGAGCACAGCGAATACGATCAGCAGGCAGTCGAGGGTGAATGCGCCCAACCCCCGGGCGAGCTGGCCGTGTCGGTTGGGGCGTGGCTCCCGGGCGCGAGCGCGGTACCATTCGACGGTCGCCGTGAGCGCGTCGCGGAGTGGCGTCGCCCGGATTCCGAACGTCTTCTCGAACGCGCCCGAGTCGACGACGAACGGGCGGTCGTGCTGGTAGCTGACGGCGCGCACCTCGCGAACCATCGGATTCACACGGGCCAGCAGTGCCAGCAGCATCGGCGGTATCGCCGAGACCTTCGCTTCGACGCCGGCAATCTCGCCCGCTATGCGAACCGGCCGACTATCGACCGTCATGGGTGAGCCTCGCGGATGGGTCGTCGCCAGGGGTTCCACTTCGAGAGCCATATGATGAGGCCGAACAAAGCCCGTTGAATCGGCCACGGCAATCCCGCGAGCTGGTTGCGATGACGCAGAAAGAGAGTCGCGACGCGAGCGGCGTGGGAAAGCGACTTTGGGGGAACACCGCCCTCGGCTTCCAGCGTGACGATTGCCTCGAAGAAATCTTCCATGGCCAAGGCCGGCATCATCTCAACGCGGTGGACGCACACTTCAGCGCCTGCGTTCCAGAGCGTGTGCGGCGTGCCGGCCGGCACCTCGGCGACCTCGCCCGGTCCGAGAACGCGCGTCTCGCGACCCCTACGCACTCCGAGCGTCCCGCGCAGCACGGTGAACCGCTCGATCTGCGCGACATGAAGGTGCATCGGTGGACGCTGCGGACCGACCTGGTAGGTCTCCTCGAAACGAAGGAGCGTGCCGCCGGTATCGGCGCTCGTGCGCTCGAACTCGATGCGGGTGTGGGGGCCGACGACGACCGTTCCTGCCTTGATCATGATGGGCAAACTCCCGGGCCGTGCTTGTCCCAGAATATCAGGACCCTCGATGCGGGTCCCCGGAATCGGCTTCATCGAATTCGCGCCGAGAACTCAGAGTCGGATGAACAATTCTGAGGTTAGAGGTTGAACGCGCCACCAATCGCCAGGTTGGCGAAGAGGCCAAAATCGTGTGCGTCGTGGATCACGGTTCCGTTCGTTCCCTCGAGCGCGACCTGGTTGTCGTGGAGCGACGAAGCGACGTTGGGCCAGTAGCGGCCGTACGCGTCGATGAAAAAGCCTCTCCAGACAAAAAATTTATATCCGAGCACGGGACCGATGCTGTAGGTTTGGTAGGTTACAAGGGGTCCTCCGGGCGCGTTAACCTCGTAATGGTGGGTCTTGAACTCGACGCCGAGCCACAGCTCGTCCAAAATCGTGAAGCCAACGCCGAAACCGGTCGTGTATGGCACGAAGAGGTGCAGGTGCTGGTCGCGCTCGGTCTGCGTCAGCCCGATGCCGCCCGCGTTATTTAGCGTCAAGTCCATGCCGTGCGAGTACTCGAGCCACAGTCGTCGATAGCGAAGTTCGCCTGCGACATTGAAGCCGCTCTCTGCCAGCTGGAGCAGTCCGAAGTTAATCGCCAACTGAACGCGCCTCTCGTCCGTAGGCGCCCACGTATAGACGTGAGATGGGACGCTAAAGGGGCTGTGCCAGGCCCTGTCGGGTGGGACAGTCACGAGACCCCGCTCCGGGGGCTCAACGGGGCCTGGAGCCGTGGTGTCGATCACACCGGAGGGCGGTGGCCCGAGAGACGCGACCTTGGGGACAGCGGCCGCCGGCGGCCCAGTTGGTTGCGGAGGATCGCCGAACGCGGGCACGACCATGAAGAGGAGCAACGCCGGGGCGGCGACCGTTACGAGGCATCGACAAAACATCGGCACTCCTTTGCGCTTGTGTCAGTGAGGTTTCGGCTTCGGCGCGAGCGAGGTTCGAGACGAGCGGTCCGTAAGGGAGCGTGCGGTCATGCAAGAGAGGGTCCACGAAGGACCCACTCCAGGCACTTACCTGCGGCGTTCAAAGAAAACGATTGTTGCCGCGGACTTCAGAATCGATTCCGGGGTGAGCGCACAGAAGCTCCCCGGCGAATCCAAACTGTGTTGGGTGGCAATTCGCGAAAACGATTGGCACGATGCTGCATGAAGGTTCGTTGGTGCGCTCGCGCCGGTCGCGAGCATTCCTTTCAGCTCCCCACGCCCGCGACGACTCGTCTGGATCGGGCCGCGATGCGCACGGAAAGCCGCTCTGGTGACGACGAAGGTGAGCGCCTCTCCGCCCCCGCCTCAAAGGGCATTCAGTGCAACCGGCGCAGTCGCCGGCGCCTCGGGAAACGCGAACGTGATCCGCTGCAGGAAGCGCCTCGCCTCCGCAGGCGCTGCGACTGCGCCCGCCAAGATTGCGTGGGCATCGGCTGCCGGACCGTAGATCGCAGCAAGGATGCCCGCATCCTGCTTCACCACCCACTCGACAAGGCGCGAAACGCCGAGCGAATTCGGCGTGTCCTGGCCCCCGCAGAGAGCGATCAGCCGGTGAAACCCGTCGGCATCGCTCCGCTCTTGCGCGCGCTCATGGCCGATTACGCCGCCACCGGTCTGCCCCCCGCGTACCTGCCCAAAGACGATTCAGCCGATCACTCCTCGGAGGATTCATGAGTAAGATGCTCTCGATCTATGGTTTGAAGTTCAACCCCTTTCGCCCCGACGTTCCTCCCGAGGCCCTCTTCACGAGTCCCGCGGTCGACAGCTTCGTCCGGCGCATCGAGCTCGGCATCGCCGACGGCGGATTCGCCATGCTCACCGGCGATCCCGGCACCGGCAAGAGCATCGCCCTGCGACTGCTCACCGAACGCCTTCGCGCGTTGCCCGATGTCCTCGTCGGCACCGTGGAGCATCCGCAAAGCCGCACGATGGACTTCTATCGCGAGCTCGGCGACCTCTTCGCCGTACCGCTGGCTTCCCACAATCGATGGGCCGGATTCAAGGCCTTGCGCAGCCGATGGGCCGATCACATCGCCTCGAGCCGCTGCCGTCCCGTGCTCATTATTGATGAAGCTCAAGAAGCGCTCACCACCGTCCTCTGTGAGCTCCGCATTCTCGCCACCTCTCTATGCAGCGGTTACGTCGTGATGGAGTCGAAAGGTCCAGCGCGGGTGCTCGCGATGCTGTTGGGCAATCGCCTCGGCGAGCGCGGGCGAGACGCTCCGGTGCGTGCCGGCGTGCGACGGCACCTTGCGCGCTAACGCGGTGAGCGGGTCGTCGACCCCGCGCGCCGTGTACCACCACCGCTCAATCGTTTTGAACGAAAAGCGGATCGATTCTTGCGTCGTGGGATTGCGCCATCGGCGAGCGGCCAGCTCGGCGATGCGCGTCTTGAGCTCACCATCGTCGGCGGGCGCGGCCAGCAGAGGCCCAAGGATCTGAAAGCGCAGACGTGCCCATCGCACCCGCGCACTCGGCGCGTTGTCGTCGTTGGCCATAGCCCTCCGGGCGGCCGCGGGGATCGCCGCAGCAGCACGACGCAAGCTACGCCGATGGGAAAAACGCGGGCAGCGCCAACTTCCGCGCGAACCGCGCGCTCCGGCGCGGTTACATCAGGCCCCGTACCAATCGCGACCCGTCCGGGCAGCTCGTGGTGGTGAGGGGTGCCAGCCAGACCAAGAGTTGGGCGATGGCCGCGGGTCCGACGCCGAGTCGTTCCAAAAGCGAACTCGGGATCCGTCCAGGTTCGGGGGCCGGCACCAGGCGCGCCGAGAGAGCCACGAACGGGCTCGTCATCTTGAACGGCCCCCGCCACCAGCGCAGCCATCGGCGCGTCGTCCGCGCAGGCACCCCCGTCGTGCGAACGGCCGCGCCCACGGTCGTGGCCGCGAGGGCGACGGCGCTCGCGAGAACCACCACCGCCCCGACGTACACCCGGCGACCGAGAAACCGGACCGACGGGGGCATCGCCCGAACGCGACACCCATTCCGACCGCAACAAAGGCTAAATCGGCGGCTGAAGGCCTCCGCCGCGCGCCCCAGCAAACCGCCTCGTGGCTTGCGCGCGTGGTCGCCACGATAAAGGGGCCCGCCGCACTCTCGGCACGGCTCCTGTGCCGCGCGCTCGACGATCGCTTCGTCGATCGCCACCAACCCCTCAAAGAACTCGATTCCCAACTCAAATGCGCCGAACATGGTCGCCTCCGTTTCTGGCAACTCGGAGGCAAGCCCCTCGGAACGACTTTGAACAAGTTTTCTGAGGGGCTTGTTTTGTCCGCCCCCCGAACAACTCGACAACAAACCCCCGCCCGGCCCTCAGATCCCGTGACGCTGCTCATTCTTACGAAAAGGGTCGACCTGCTCATCCACGCGCGCTTGCAGATCGCGGATGGCCTTGTGCAGCGCATCGATTTGCTCAAGATGCAGCTTGATCAGGAAGCGGTGGTGTTCTCGGACGCTGCCACGCAGCGCCTCGACAAGTGCTGAGCGAGGCGCCTTCAGGCGGCCCTTGGTTCGCTCGACGAGCTTCTCCGGGTCAGTCTCGCCGCCGACCAAGGCGTCGAGCACGGCACGACCGCTCTTGCCGAGAATGTCGCTGACGACGCCGGTCAGCTTGATGTTGGCGTCTTCGAGCGCTTTCTGGATGCGCTGCGTATTGCGGGCCACCTCGCGAATCATCTGCTTGCGCGTGCGCATCAGCGCGCGCAAGTCCTGGATCGGCGTCGGTGGAACAAACCTGCCGCGGATGAGGCCATGCGCCAACAAGTCCGCGATCCAGGTCGCGTCGTTCACATCGGTCTTGCGTCCGGGCACGTTCTTGATGTGCGCCGCGTTCGCCAAAACCAGTTCGAACTTCGCTTCGAGAATGTGCCAGACCGGCTTCCAATACACGCCCGTCGCCTCCATCGCGACGTGCGTGCACTCCTGCGCCTCAAGCCATGCCGACAGCTCGAGCAGGCCCGTCGTCGTCGTCTCGAACGTGCGGACCTCCTCGGTGACCTTGCTGTCGTCCACGATCCGGACGCACGCGACGACCGTGCGTTGGTGAACATCGAGACCCGCGCACCGCTTGTATCTCAATTCCATGCTCGTTCCCTTGCTGCGCCGGCGTAGGATCCCCGACAGGGCGGAATCTAGGAAGCGTGCTCCGGAGCCTTGCGGCTCTTGGCAACAATTCGGTGTGCGCATGGAATCCCGGGTCCGACTAGCTAGCTAAGGCGTCGTCCATGAATTACGGACCAGTAATCTCGCGCTCCCATATCGAGGAAAGGCCTATTGGCGCGCGCCCAATCCGTTCCATTATTTACGGACGGCGCCTAAGACGCGATTAAGACGCGATACGTTTCCGCGGTGGCTTCCGCGGCTCTTCGTTGACCGATACCCTTTCGACGGGCTACTCGCTCGAACTAGCGCTGTTGGCCGCTGAGGATGAGCGGCCGTTGTCCTCGGTCACCGGCGTTTCGTCAAGCAGACCCGTTCTGCTGCCACACCCCTGCAGAACCGGGATCGCGGCCATGATCGCCCGAATCTGCGTTTCGAATCCGGCCGCGCTCATTTTCTCCCGAGACTATCCTGTGAGAGGAGAGCGAGGGCAAGAGCGCGTCCCTCCGACGGATGCAACAGCGTATCACGGGCTCCTCCGGCTCGATGCGTCGAGCACTTCGCGGACCTTCCGCAGGAAGGCATCCGGCGTGATCGGTTTCTGAAGGAACGCGACGCCCGCATCGAGTACCCCGTGGTGAACGATGGTGTTGTCGGTGTAGCCCGACATGAAGAGCACCCTCATGTCCGGGCGAACCACAGCGAGGCGCTCGGCCAGTTGCTTGCCGCTCATGCGCGGCATCACGACATCCGTCACGAGAAGGTGGATTCTGGCCTCGAATTGCTCGCAAATGAGGAACGCTTCGCCCCCGTTCTGGGCCTCGAGAACGTTGTATCCATTCTGGCCGAGGATCCGGCGTGCAAGCGCGCGCACCTGATCTTCATCCTCGACGAGCAGAACCGTCTCGGAGCCGCGGGGATCGGTCGTTGGGGCGACGGCCGGCACCTCATCGTCCGCGACTGGATCGCGCCTTGGGAAATAAATTTTGAAGGTCGTCCCCTTGCCGGGCTCGCTATAGACCCAGATGTGCCCGTGACTCTGCGTCACGATCCCAAAGACGGTGGCGAGTCCCAGACCTGTGCCCTTGCCCATCTCCTTGGTCGTGAAGAACGGTTCGAAGATCCGCGCTCGCGTGGCCGCATCCATTCCCGTTCCGGTGTCGGTCACAGCGAGCATCACGTAGGGGCCGGGCGTCAGTCCGTGATGCTGGGCTGCGTAGACTGCATCGAGATCGACGTTGCCGGTCTCGATGGAAAGCTTGCCGCCGCTCGGCATGGCATCGCGCGCGTTGACCGCGAGGTTCATGACGACCTGCTCGATTTGCCCCCGATCCACATAGACCCTGCCGATGTTCGTGAAGGTGAGGAGCGACAGCTGCACGGCCTCCCCGAGCAGGCGCCGAAGCATCTTTTCCATGCCCGCCAAAATGGCGTTGAGGTCCAGGATCTGCGGTTGAAGCAGCTGCTGCCGACTGAAAGCCAGGAGCTGCCGCGTCAGATCGCAGGACCGCTCGCCCGCTCGCTTCACTTGCTCGAGGTCCTCGCGCAGGGGATTGCCCGGCTTCAGATCGCCGAGAGCAAGCTCCGTGTAGCTGAGGATCACCGAAAGCAAGTTGTTGAAGTCGTGCGCAATGCCACCCGCCAGACTCCCGATGGCCTCCATTTTTTGCGCTTGACGGAACTGCTCCTCGAGGCGGAGTCGATCGGTCACGTCGCGACCAATCGAGAGGATGAATTTCTCACCCGCGATCTCGACGGCGGTCCGAGAGAGTTCGACTTGGATTTCGGTTCCGTCGGGTCGCCGAATCAGGCTGGGGGGCACCGAGCCCCCTCGCTGGGCGACGGCCTTGTCGTACTCGGACTGCAGCCCCGACTTCGGGTCGGGGGCGAAGTCCGCGACGTTGCGCCCGAGCGCGTGCTCTCGCGGCACGCCCAGCAAGCGCTCCCAGGCGCGGTTGGCTTCGAGGACCACGCCGCCGGGGGTCAACACGCTGATGGCGTCGCGGGCGTTGTCCAGAAGGGCGCGGTATCGCTGTTCGGCATTCGCCAGCTTCGAGAACGTGCGGCTCAAGGCCAGCGCTTGCCCGAGCTGCATCGAGACGGAGCGAGCGGCCCTCACAAAGGACTCACCGGCCGCACCGGCAAGATCCGCGCGGTTGGAGGCGA
>Ga0208691_1000986_pt1 | contig 10221 bp, 10 predicted proteins | sample June2015DPH_20_1_FD_184719 | JGI IMG/M metagenome (GOLD analysis project Ga0208691, IMG submission 184719) | Peatland microbial communities from SPRUCE experiment site at the Marcell Experimental Forest, Minnesota, USA - June2015DPH_20_10... | ecosystem: Environmental > Terrestrial > Soil >... | reverse complement strand
CTAAATCCAGAAAGAACGCTACCGCCTGCTCTTTCTCACGGGCGAATTCACGAACTTGCAGGTCGCCGGTATGAGCGGTAGCTTTCCAATCTACGTGGCGCGCGCTCTCCAATACTTCGTAAGGGCGAATCCGATAGAAGTCGTGACCCTGGCCGCGGTAGAAGGACGCGATCTCACCATCGAGCGAGAGCAGCAGATCTTCAAAACCGGGTTGCGGATCGACGGATGGATAAATCAATACTTCGCGCAGCAGAGGAACGTTAATTCTACGCTCCGTGAATCCGAACGGGAATCGAGTGGAGAAGCGAAAGCTGTTCTGGCGATACGAACCGCGGTGAGCAAACAAAAGCTCCACGGGTTCTTCCACGCGCTCGCCGCCGGGGATGACAGGAAAGTAGAGCGGGAACGAGAGGCCGCTATCGCCGGACGCAGTTACGTGGATGGAGAATGACGGCATCCAGCCCTTGGTGTTGCGAATGACGATGCGCGCGAACAATTTCCGGCGCGCGGAGATATGTTCGGGCAACAGGAAATCCAGCTCCAGGCCGGCCAGCGACAGGCGGCTGATAAATCCGGAAACCATGAATGTGGCCAGCATAATGGCCAGGATGAGAAACAGCAGATTGTTGGCGGAGGCGAATGCGCCCAAAGCCACAATCACGCACGCCATGGTAAATAGCAAGCCCAGGCGCGTCACCTGCTGGCGCATGCCGAGATCGAGCGAGGAATGGAAGCGGGACCAAATGCGGAGCACTAACTACGAGAATACTAGGAATTCCCGTGGGGCAAGCCTCCGGCTTGCCGGTGGACAAACCAGAAGCTTGTCCTACGAAGAAACGCAATGGACCTGTCGACTGTAAGCCGGTTTCTGTACCCGATAAAGGGCGATGGCCATTCATCTGGGCCACGCATTTCTGCCTGGCTCTAGCGACCTACCCGAGAGTCGAACGGAGCGGGCAGCTCCTCCCCTCCTATTTGGTCTTGCTCCGCATGGGGTTTACCCTGCCGGCACGGATTGCTCCTGCCGCGGTGCGCTCTTACCGCACCTTTTCACCCTTACCCCCAGCACAGGCTCGAAAGCCCGCGCCACGGGCGGTATATTTTCTGTGGCACTTTCCGTAAAACTCGCTTTGAGCGAGCCTCCCCGGCCGTTAGCCGGCATGCTGCCCTTTGGAGACCGGACTTTCCTCCCGGCGGCGAATCGAAATCCACTACCGAGCGGCCATCCGTCTAACAGGCCCACATCCATTGTCGCAGCTATCGTGAACCGAAAGGATTCCAGAGCTTAAACGGCTTGGCGCGCGCCACTGGTTTGGAATGGTCTTGCTTCTTGGCTTCGGTTGGGCCGCTGAATGTTTGCGCGATGTAATCCTGCTCCTTGCGCTCGAACGCACTGACGGCTGGATGCGAGGATCCCAGCAGAAATCCGTTCATTACATTTCCGTTTTCGCTCGATATGGAGACGGAATAACAAGTTTGCGGTCCTCCGTCCAGGCTGTGTCGGACTACCACCGTGTCCGAGCTTTGAACGATGCGCTTCACTTCGGACGAATCCGAACACTCGGAGAACAAAAGTGCTGAGCTGGATTGCGCCGCGAGAGTTGTCGCAGTCAGAAGAAGGACCGCACCCAATTTCGGGTTCATGCACTTCCCATTCAATCGGAATGCGTAAGCCGTGAATACCGGCCAAGGGTTCCAATTCAGGGGTCCGCAGTACTAGTCAATTGGTTTGGTGGGTTTGCGCTGTTGTGTCGCCGCTCAGCCGCAGCGTTGTGAAGATCTATAATGGTAGGGATTGGTGGTTGCACCCACAATCCAATACCAGAATGAACACTCGTCTCACTATGGACAAAGCCGGCCGCGTCGTAATACCTAAGCCGCTGCGCGAAGAATTGCATTTGGAACCCGGCGACACTCTGGAAATGGAGAGCGCCGGCGAGCAAATAACCCTGCGCCCCGTTCGAGGGACAGGGCCCCTCACGAAGAAGCATGGCGTATGGGTGTTTCAAACAGGTCAACCCCTTTCCGCGTCGGCAACGGACGAAATGCTGAGGCAGATCCGCGAAGATCGCGACGTCGCCAATCTCGAGAAAAGCCGTAAAAGCAGATGAAGGCATTTTTCGATACATCGGTTCTTGTGCCGGTGTTCTACGGAGATCACGTCCACCATCCAGCCAGCTTGGCGCTCTTCATCCAATTCGACAAATCCACCGGCTGTTGTGGCGCTCACAGTTTAGCGGAAGTCTACTCCACGCTGACTCGAATGCCCGGAAAGCACCGGATCAGCGCCGAACAAGCCATGCTGTTCATCGGAAGCATCCGTGAACGTCTGGCCCTCATCGCGCTCAGCGGCGATGAATATGCCCGTGCGTTAGAGGCCTCGGCCGCGGTGGGCATCGTCGGCGGTGGAATCTATGACGCCATGCTTGCACATTGCGCCATCAAGGCTCAGGCCAAGGCGATCTACAGTTGGAATGGCCGGCACTATTCACAATGCGGGCCAGACGTGATCAAGCGACTGCGCATGCCCTAACTGGCAAACCAGCCCACAGCGCAAAAAACCGTCCTGCATCAGCCACGTCCTTACTGCGACATTTCCATCGCCAAAACAGTGTTCGGCGAATATGCTTGCGGTCATGAGAGAGAACAAAATCGCTTCCCGCAAATCTGTGATCGGGCTGGGTCTCTTATCCGCGTGCGCCTGGGGTGCCGAACCAATCAAAGTTCCAATGACACCCGAGCACTGGAAAACAAACGGCGGCGCGGAGTTCGTCAAGCACGATGGATTTGACGCGCTGGAACTGAAACCGTACGACCGCGCGACGAAAACTCTACCTGGAAACGCCAGTCCCATTGGTATTTCATTCCGCAACGGGACCATCGAATTCGACGTCGACAAGCCGTGGTCCATGGGAACCGGGATCGCGTTCCGGCGCGACAATGACAAATCCGAGAACTTCGAGTATTTCTACTTGAGACCGCAGGCCAATTGCGCGGAAGCTGTGGATTGCATCCAGTACGCTCCGCAAACGCATGGCGTCCTGCTGTGGGACGTTCTGCCGCAATTTCAGGCGCCGGCGCCGCTGCGGGATGGCGAGTGGAACCATGTGAAGCTGATGGTCTCCGGGCAACGGATGAACATATTCGTGAACGGCGCAAAATCTCCGACGCTCGAAGTAGGCCGGCTGGAAGGCGACACATCGGAAGGTGGGTTGTTGCTCTCGGGTCCCGGATTTTTTGCCAACGTTACCGTGACGCCGGACGCCGTCGATGGTCTTCCCCCCGAACCGGCCAAGGATCCGACAGCAGGCGACCGCCGTTACGTTCGCAATTGGAAGGTGACGCCGTTCTACTCACTCGAAGCCGGCAAAGAACCGAGCGCCGCGGATCTGCCCGGCCCCACAGCTGCGTGGACAAATCTTGCCGCCGAACGCAATGGATTCGTTAACCTCAGCCGGCCGTATGGAGTTCCAATGCAAGGCAAGCCGGACCGGCCGGTGGCCTGGTTGAAAACTACCATCATGTCTGAGGGGAATCAGACCAAGAAGGTGTCCATCGGATGGCTCCGGGAAGTGTGGGTCTTTGTGAATGGACAACAAGTTTACGCGGACAAGAACTTCTATCAACCTCCGTCCGCAAGAAAAACGCCGGATGGCCGATGCTCGCTCGAGAACGGATACTTCGAACTGCCGCTTAAAGCTGGTGTCAATGAAGTCGAGGTAGCGATCGCCAGCAACTTCTACGGATGGGGACTCATCATGCGCCTCGATGACGTGAATGGTGTTCGTTTAGAAACGAAGTAGAGCTCCCTCATTGGCCGCACGATACAATACCAATCGAGTGCGCTGATGCGGAATAGGATTACCCGATTCGTGGTTGCGGCCTTGGCCTGGACCGCGATTGGCACGGTCTTCTCGCTGCCCTACCTGGCGAGCGGAAACTGGAATCGGGCTCTACTCGCGTCCCTCACGCAATGGTGGTCCTGGGGATTAGTGACGCCCTTCATCCTGGCGTTTGATCGCCGGTTACCGTTTTCCGAGCGCCAACTTCCGCGGCGGATCGCTGCCCACGTTCTGCCTAGTCTGGTGTTCACTTCAGTCTACATGTATGTTTTTGCAGCGGCCCTGGCACTGGTTGGTTTGGGGAACTGGAGCGCGGTATTGCATGCACAGACCCTCCTCGCCACCCTGCGCGGGATGTTTCTGTGGAGCTGGCTGGTTTATTGGCTGATCCTCGGCGGCTGGCAGGTACACCAATATTACGAACGCTACTTGTCGAGCGAGCTGCGCAGAGAACGATTAGAGAGGAGCTTCTCGGAAGCTCGCTTGAATGCGCTACGCATGCAGCTCGATCCGCATTTCCTCTTCAACGCTTTGAATACTATTTCTTCGCAGGTGGAGCGCGATCCCAGGTTGGCGCGCGGAATGATCGAACATCTGGGAGATCTTCTGCGCTTGTCCATCGAATCGAAGGACAGGCAGGAAGTTCCACTCTCTGAGGAGATGGCTTTTCTGGACCATTACCTGGCCATCCAGAAGATCCGGTTTGCCGATCACTTACGAATCGAGATCAATATTGCGCCCGACGTGAAGTACGCGTCCGTACCGTGCTTGCTTGTCCAGCCGCTGGTGGAGAACGCAATTCGCCACGGAATCTCGCGGCGCTCCTCGGGCGGAACGCTGACGATTTCTGCACAGCGGGCTAAGGGCCAACTCGAAATCCGAGTGCTGGATGACGGTGTTGGGCTGCCACCGGGCTGGACGCTCGAAGCATCCAGCGGCGTTGGCTTGTCTGTAACGCGAGAACGGATAAAAGGGCTTCACCCCGATGGACGAAGCCACTTCGCCGTGCGCCCGCGAGCAGCTGGTGGAACAGAAGCCGAGATCCTGCTGCCTCTACGTATGATCGGAGAAGAGGTGCATGTCCCCACTCCCACCTGAGCGTATCCGGGTACTGGTTGTGGATGATGAAGCGCCGGCGCGGCAGCGATTGGTGGATCTTCTTCGCAAAGATGCTCATGTGGCGAGCATCCTCGAAGCTGAAAACGGAATGACAGCAATGAATGCCATCCAACAACAGCATCCGGACCTGGTTTTTCTGGATGTACAAATGCCGGAATTGGATGGACTGGGAGTCATTGATGCAGTGGGCGCCGACCAGATGCCTCTCACCGTTTTTGTGACCGCGTACGATCAACATGCCATTCGGGCGTTCGAAGCCAATGCGCTGGATTACCTGCTGAAACCATTTAGCGACGAGCGTTACGAGGCCACCATGGCGCGCTTCAGAGCCCGCATGGACGGCCGTAGCATGCGGGAATTCGGACAACGCATTCTTCGCATGGTTTCCGAGACTGCCGCGCCGCCGGATCACTGGTTGGATCGGCTGGTGGTGAAATCCGGCGGCACCACTCGCTTCGTCCGCGTGTTGGACATCGACTGGATTGAGGCTGCCGGCGTCTACGTCAACCTGCACGTTGCCGGCAAGGAGCTGCTGTATCGCGCCTCCCTGAGTGAACTGGAAGGAAAACTAGACCCGTTGCACTTTGTGCGTGTGCATCGATCCGCCATCGTCAATATTGACAGCATTATTCAACTCGATCCCATCTCGCACGGCGAGTTTGAGGCGGTGTTGAAGAATGGATCGAGGGCGCGGGTGAGCAGAACTTATCGCGTCCAGCTTGAGAAGCGATTGGGCCACGCGCTGTAAACCATTCTCCTTTCCTCAACGTGAAGCACTGACGAAGCCCCGGACCAATGCGGCGATCTCATCGGCAGCCGTGTCCAATGCGAAATGACCGCCGTCGACAATGTGAACTTGAGCCTTCGGCACATCTCGGGCGTAGGCTTGCGGCTCCGAGGGGTCAAACGAGGACTCATACTTCCCCCAGATGACCAGGAGGCGCGGCTGCTTTTCACGCATCCAGGCCTGCCATTTCGGGTAGGCCTCCACGTTGGTGCGATAGTCGTAGAACAGGTCGCTTTGAATGTCCGCCTGCCCGGGCTGGCTGAGAAAGGCAAATTCATCGGTCCAGAGGTCCGGATCATAGCGTTCCACGTTCGGATCATTTCCGGCATGCCGCGTCCGCGTGGTGGCAAGCGACAGCAGGTTGGTGCGAAGCGCACTTTCGTAGGCAGCGCGATCGGCCCAAAAGGCCCTCCGCGTCTTCCAATTCGCCCCCAGGCCTTCGTTGTGCGCCACAGCATCCTGCACGATGAGAGCCTCAATCCGGTCGGGATGGGCCAAGGCCATACGGAAACCCACGGGGCCGCCGTAATCCTGCATGTAAAGCGTGTAGCGCGAGAGCCCCAGCGCTTCGGTGAAATGATTCACGACCTCAGATATGTGGTCGAACGTGTAGGCGAATTTCTTTGGGTCCGGCCAGTCGCTGTGTCCGAACCCTGGATAGTCGGGCGCGATCAGGTGATAGCGATCCGAAAGCCGGGCGAAGAGAGGCTCAAACATTCGCGACGAAGAGGGCAATCCGTGGAGCAGCAGGAGGGTTGGCGCGTCCTTCGGTCCCGCTTCCCGATAGAAAATTGAGAGTCCGTCAACCTTCACCGTGCGATAGAAGACGTGCTGCGACATGGGTGCCTTGATCCTTTCTTGACTTTCGAGATGACTGGTAGCAAGGGCTATTGAGAGGAGTAGCATCGAGTTGCGCTTCACGGAAGGCATCAGTCGGTTAACTCAAAGATCGCTCCAGCTCCAATGGCATCCCGAACGGAAGGCTGGCCGAACACCAAGCACGCCGGTATTTGGTCTTCTCCGAAGTCCAACAATCCAAGGTCCCGTCTCGCCGGGACGAGCACGCTCAGCGCGGCGGCGTATACGGCAGTTCGGCCTGGTTCGGAGTTCAACACAAATACAGCCCTGAGTCTGTTTTGATCGGTTCTTTCCATTTTGAGTCTATGCGCAACTGCGTCCGGTACCTCAGCTCGCTATTGCATAAGATGCACTAAACCCGATAATCGTTCTAGGTTCACATTGGAAGTCTCGCCTAAAGACTTGGTGAAGAGACCGGAAGGTCACCAGATTGTGACGAAGCGGTTCGTCCACTCGAACCGCGAAACAGATAGACGGGCGGGCGGTGGGGTTGATTGCGCGCTAAAAAGCACTTCACAGTGCAAATTGATACCATTGTTTAGGCTTCCGTACTTTTTGCAGACTAAAAGTCCAAATTCGAAATCGCTCCTTCGCGGATTCGAGCAGGGTTACGCTGGCCGTGTCATTGACTGCCACAGCCATTGGTCCATGTCAAACGAGAGCGGGCCCTGCGTCCCTAACTGCGAGCTTCTCCACGAATGACAGTGCGTGATCTTCGATGGGTGCTCCTCTCGGCGCCCGTGCGATTCCCAGGTGAAGCGACGGCAGACCAATCTGCTCTGATCCAGTTTGTAAAGTGGAACCGAGCCTCGTTATTAGACATCGACTGCGGCACAAGGATGCGCCTCACGCCTACGCAGCCTGTCCTGGTAAAGACCCCTTGCATCCAGAGGTGGTTAAGCCTTGACCGGCCGCACTTCCGCCTAGGCCGTCACGGGTTGCCAGTCCGCCATTGGTAAGAATTTCGGTTTGATGGGCAATATTTGCATCTGAACTGGTTTCCCGATACCCGACCTCTCCAAGTTCAACCTATACGTTCACGTGCTATTGCACAACTTATGTGTGTGGGTCAGACAGTTGGATTATGGCAGCCATGCAGTCCGTTCACAATTCAATGGCGCTTGAAGTACTGCACTTCACGTTCGTGCTGCTCGGCTTGTTCGCGGCTCTTGAAAGTGCCAAGATTGCGCCGTCTTCCGTCCTTAAAATCTTTCTTTCTCGAGTGGAGCCGGTAATCACCGGATTTCAGTTTCCGGATCATTTGGTGTCCTTCGTTGCCTGTGCGCGCTGCCTTCCGGGCCGCACTCTTCAACCCGTCTTTCGCCTCGTTCGGACCGCTTTGCGAGCTGCGGTTTTACGATCTGCCGCGCTCCGCTTCTGGCGCTGGAGCTTGCCTGCCTGGAAAGGGTTTTCCGGGAGGCAGCTTGTTTGCCTTCGCGCTTCAGGGCTGATTGGACGGGTCGCGACCGCTTTTGAGCCGGCTGTTTCTTGGGCGACTCTTGTCCCTTCTGGTAATCTCTGGCCGCTTGTTGGCGCGTCTTCGACTGGGCTTTACCTTCCTTAGGCGGCGGCAGGTTTACTCCTGCCCTCCGAGCTTTCGAGAGGCCGATCGCGACCGCCTGTTTTGTCGAACGGGCTCCGCGTTTACCCTCTCGGATGTGATCCATTTCTTCGCGAACAAATCCTCCCGCCGAAAAATCCCGGAATGGTTCTGCACCCTTCGTTCCGTTGCGGCGTTCCGCCCCCGCCGCGCGGGTTACACCGCCCCTATGAATCTCTCCCGGTTTGCGGGCTCTGCCTTCTCGAACAGGTCGAACAGATCCTCGACCTCAAAAGCTCGCCTTCAGCCGCGGATTGCAGAGCTCGTTTGTCATGAGCTTCTGCAACATGGCACATGGTTTGCGAACGTAACCACGAGAAGTCATCGAGCCCCGAAGGGATGACCTACGTTACTTACGGCATGATGGGCAGGACTCGGGCTTGTCTCTTTCCCGGTCTGCCAGTTCTCCGCGGCACCCACGGAGGCGGTGCATTTTTCAAATGCTGCACAAGAAGGATCTCTCGCGTCAAGTAGGCGTGGTGTCCGAGCCGAGCAGAGAATCTGACGCCGTTCACCTGGACCAAAGGGCCGGAACACTTCCAGTGCATCATCGAAGCCACCAAGGAGCGCCAGGCCGCCCACCCGAAGCAGCCAGAACAACGGAAGACTAAAGCTAATACTAAAGAGGACTAACTGGACGATGTACTAGCTCATCGACACCGAGCTTTCACGCTGACTCAGCGTTGCCAGGGGAGCGCTCTACAACTGGGTATATTTGCACCGAATTCCGTTCGTGAAGGCCAGTCATTGCGTGCGTTTCAACTACGGGCAGGTTTTGAAAGCTCTCCACCAATACCCTATCGTCGACACATCGGTAAGCGGAGAAGGATCATCTGATGAAACACTACCAACGAGGCCGGGTCTGGTATTTGACGTTTACGTGCGAGGGAAGCGGGTGCGGGAAAGCACCGGCGCTTCAGATCGCAGGAAGGCGGAGAAGTTCTGTGCGTTGCGTTTATCGGAAGTCGAGCGGGGTGAATATACTAAGTCCGCGAAGATCACGTTGGCGCAATTCGGTCAGCAGTACATGGACTATGCTAAGGCCAACAAGCGTTCATGGCTCAGGGACGAACAGATCATGACACATCTGAATACGTCTTTGCGCACGACGCTGCTTGGGAACATCGGGGCATTACAGATCGAGCGATACAAGCTGGATTGCTGAACCAATCTGCCAGTCCGGCGACGGTCAATCGTGAAGCGGCGTTGCTGAAGCATATGTTCAACATGGCCGAGCACTGGCAGTTGTTCTTCGGAAGGAATCCCGTCAGAGGGGTGAGGTTCCTGGAAGAGGACAATCTGCAGATCCGCTCGTTCTCGGAAGCGGATGAAGAGAATCTTCTTCAGTGTTGTTCTCCGTATCTGGAAGACCTTGTCACGTTCGCGATCAATACCGGGTTTCGACTCGGCGAAATTCTAAATCTGAAATGGGAGGAGGTAGATCTGGAGAACGCCGCCATCAAAATGCTGGTGCGGAAGAATCGGCGCATGCTGGAAGTCCCGCTGAACGACAGGGCTCTTGCTGTTGTGAACGGCTGGTCCGGCTTGCGCAAATGTGAATACGTTTTTTACAACCCCGAAACCGGAGGACAGTGGAAAGATCTCTGGCTCGGACTAAAGAAGGCTTGCCGCAAGGCGGGTCTCAATGATGTGACGTGGCACACCTTTCGGCATACCTTCGCCTCAAGGCTCACCAGAAATGGTGCGGACCTAGCGACGGTGAAGGAACTGCTCGGCCATTCGTCAGTATCCGTGAAGATGCGCTACGCCCACACGAACCGCGATGCAAAAAGGCAGGCGGTTGGGTTGAATGCAGGAAATGGTGCCAAATTGGTGACACTGCCCATCGCGCGCTAAAATCGCGTGGTGACAGTGTCCGTAAGTGATGGAAACCAGGTAGAATAAGGATACGGTGAGGTGCGAGAGTGGTTGAATCGGGCGGTCTCGAAAACCGTTGAACCTTTGCGGGTTCCGTGGGTTCGAATCCCACCCTCACCGCCAAGTTATCTGTTTTA
>Ga0208691_1000971_pt1 | contig 10267 bp, 6 predicted proteins | sample June2015DPH_20_1_FD_184719 | JGI IMG/M metagenome (GOLD analysis project Ga0208691, IMG submission 184719) | Peatland microbial communities from SPRUCE experiment site at the Marcell Experimental Forest, Minnesota, USA - June2015DPH_20_10... | ecosystem: Environmental > Terrestrial > Soil >... | reverse complement strand
ACATCCTGTTTCAGCGCGCTGACAGCGTGGAAGCCGGCTGGCAGGCGGTGCAACCATTCCTCGATGCCTGGAAGAAGGCCGGCGCCAAGGGGCTGAAGGTTTACGAACCCGGCAGTGAAGGACCCGAAGAGGCCAACGCCTTGATGGAACGCGACGGCCGAAACTGGCGGAAGCTGACCTGACCATGGCCGCCGGCGATCCACGCGAGGTCATCACGGTCGCCGATCCGGCGGCGCTTGCGCAAACCGCCGCGGACCGGGTGCTGGCAAGGATTGGCGCGAACAGCGGCCGCGTGGCGATCTGCCTGACCGGCGGATCGAGCCCGAAAAAACTCTATCAGCTGCTCGCGACCGAAACCTATCGAAGCCAGATCCCCTGGGGTCGCGTGCACTGGTTCATCGGCGACGAGCGCTTCGTCCCCGCTGATAATCCCCTCCACAATATGGGCGTGGCGCGGCAGATATTTCTCGATCGCTTCGCGCCGCCGGCCAACATCCATCCGATTCCGACCGGCGCTGCCGATCCCGACGCGGCCGCGCGGCTTTATGAGCGCGAGTTGCAATCGTTCTATGGGGCCGACGCGTTGGGGCCCGCCAAACCCTTGTTCGACATGGTGCTGATGGGCGTCGGGCCCGACGGCCATACCGCGTCGCTGTTTCCGGGCTATCCCGCCGTCGAGGAGACAAGGCGCTGGGTGGTCGGCGTGCCGCAGGCGCATGTCGAGCCGTTTGTGCCACGGGTGACGCTGACCTTGCCCGTTCTCGGCTCCTGCCGTGAAATGCTGTTCGAGATCGGCGGCGCCGACAAGCGCGCGATCCTGACCCGCGTGCTCGATGGCGAGAACCTGCCGGCCAACCGCGCGCGATCCACCGGCGAGACCATCTGGCTGGTGGATCAAGCCGCGCTTCCGGCGAATTCCCGTGAGCGGTGACACTCCCGAAATGCCATGCGCGCTGATCGTGATGGGCGTCTCCGGCTCAGGCAAAAGCACCATTGCTGAAAAATTGGCGCAGCGCCTGAGCTGGACCTACGAGGATGGCGACCGGTTTCATCCCGCGGGCAATGTCGCCAAGATGAGCGCCGGCCATCCCCTGACCGACGAAGACCGCTGGCCGTGGCTGCAAGCCATCGCCAATGAGATCGACCGGGTTTGCAAGTCTGGCGAACACGCCGTGATCGCCTGCTCGGCGCTGAAGCGCAGCTATCGCGACGTGCTGGTGCATGGACGGAGCGACGTTCGTATCGTCTATCTCAACGGCACCCAGGAATTGATCGCGGGCCGCCTCGCCCGGCGCAAAGGTCATTTCATGCCGCCGGGACTGCTCGCCAGCCAGTTCAAAACCCTGGAACCGCCCGACCCGGATGAAGCTCCCGTGACGGTGTCGATCGACGCTTCGGTCGAGGAAATCGTCGATGACACTGTTAGCCAATTGAGGCTAAGTCCCGATACCAGCAGCACGCCGCGCAGGAACCGCACATGACCCGCATCGCTCTCGTGGTTTCCGATGTCGACGGCACACTCCTGACCAAGGACAAGACCCTGACCGAGGCCGCGAAAACCGCGGTGCGGCGGCTGCACGAGGCCGGCATAGGATTCACCATCACCTCCAGCCGGCCCACGCTCGGCATGCGGTTTCTGATCGAGCCGCTGCAAATCACGCTGCCGATCGGGGCTTTCAACGGCAGCTCGATCGTCGATCCGCAACTTGAGCCGATCGAACAGCATCTGATTCCCTTGCCCGCGGTGCATCGCTGCCTCGACCTGCTGAACGAATTCGGGGTCGATATCTGGCTGTTCACCAACGATCTGTGGCTCACCCGCAACGGTAACGGCGAGTATGTCCCGAACGAAAAGCGCGCCATCCGGTCCGATCCGACCATCGTCGCGGATTTCACGCCCTATCTTTCAGCCGCCTGCAAGATCGTCGGCTCAAGCGCGGACGCGGCCCTGCTGCAACGCTGCGAAGCCGCCATGCAAAAGGCGCTGGGCGCGGAGGCGACCGCGGTGCGCTCGCAAACCTATTACCTCGATGTCACCCCGCCCGGCTGCGACAAGGGTACCTTCGTGCAGGCGATGGCCAAACGCCTCGGCATTGCAACCGACGCCGTCGCCACCATCGGCGACATGCAGAACGATCTGGCGATGTTCCGCAACAGCGGACTTTCCTTCGCGATGGGCAATGCCACCGACGACGTCAAGAAAGTGGCGACCCATGTCACGGCGTCAAATGAGAATGAAGGTTTTGCCGGCGCGATGGAGATGATTTTGAAGGGGAATGGAGCGGGGTAAGTCCGCTCGTCGTCCCGGCGAACGCCGAGACCCATACGCCGTGGCCTCGCGTTGAGGCGCTGTAGCAGATGCCTTGTGCTAACAATCGAATTCGGTGGTTATGGGTCCCGGCGTTCGCCGGGACGACGATAGTTTATTTCCTGCCGCTACTTCGACCGCTGCATCGCCGGCTTATCCACCGACTGCTTCGCATCGTTGAGATTATGCGCGGTATTGATCAGCGCGATATGCGTCAGCGCCTGCGGGAAATTGCCGGTCTGGCGGCCGGCGCCGGAATCGAATTCCTCCGCCAGCAACCCCAGATCGTTCGCGACCGCGACCACGCGGTCGAACAATGCCTGCGCCTTGGCGATCTCGCCGGCCAATACAAAGGCATCGGCAAGCCACAGCGTGCAGGCGAGGAACGCGCCTTCGATCGGCTGCGTTTCATCCGAGATTTCGCGCGGGTCGTGCCGCAGTACGAATCCGTCGCGCATCATGTGTTGTTCGATCGCCGCGAGCGTGCCGCGGACGCGCGGATCGGAGGCGGGAAGGAAACCGACCGACGGCAACAACAGGATGCTGGCATCGAGCCATGGCGAGCCGTAGGACATGACGAAAGAATTCAGCGCGCGATCAAAGCCCTTGTCGCAGACCTCGCGATGGATTTCATCGCGCAGGCGCCGCCAGCGCTCGAGCGGCGCCTTGAAGCCGAATTTTTCGGCGCTCTTGATGCCGCGATCGAACGCGACCCATGTCATCACTTTCGACGACACGTAATGCGCGCCGTCGCCGCGCCGTTCCCAGATGCCGTTATCGGGCTGGTTCCACACTTCGGCCAGATGATCGAGCACCGTGCATTCGAGGTCCCAGGTCCCGGCATCGAGTTTCAATTCGGCGACGCGCGACTGATGAAACGCATCGATCAATTCGCCGTAGACATCGAGCTGCAGCTGGGCATGGGCGGCATTGCCGACCCGAACCGGCCGCGCGCCTTCGTAGCCGGGCAACCAGTTCGCTTCCCATTCCAGCAGGCGCCGCTGGCCCATGACGCCGTACATGATCTGCATATTGGCGGGCGATCCCGCCACCGCGCGCAACAGCCAATTGTGCCAGGCGGAGGCTTCGTCGGTGTAGCCGGAGTTCATCAGCGCCAGCAGGGTGAAGGTGGCGTCACGCAGCCAGCAAAACCGGTAGTCCCAGTTGCGGGCCCCTCCCAGCTTCTCCGGCAGCGAGGTCGTGGGCGCCGCGACAATGCCTCCGGTCGGCGCATAAGTCAGCGCCTTCAGCGTGATCAGCGATCGCATCACCAGCTCGGGATGGTCACCCTGATTGGTGCAATGGCCGCACCATTCGGTCCAGAAATCCTCGGTGTCCTGCAAGGCCTGCGCAGGGTTGATGGGCTCGGGCACCGGCAGATGCGAGGGACCGTAGGTGAGCACGAAGGGGATGGTCTCTTCTTCATTCACTTCGAACTCGGCCACCGTGGTCATGTCCTCGCCGCGGGTCTCGACCGGCGTTCGCAGCACCGTCATGTCCGGTCCGCAAATCGCAAGCAGCGCGCCGTCCTCGGTGCGCTTGACCCAGGGAATATCCGCGCCGAACCCGAAACGAATGACGAGCTCCATTCGCAAGCGCACCCGTCCGCGGACGCCGCGCACCAGCCGGACGATGTCGGAGGCTTCGCCGCGCGGCGGCATGAAATCGATGACGGCGACGATGCCGCCCGCGGTCTCAAAGCGCGTTTCCAGGATCAGCGTATTGTCCCGGTAACGGCGCGAGCATTTGATGACGCCTTCGCCGGGGGCGATCAGCCATCGGCCGTTTTTGGGCGTGCCGAGCAATGCCGCGAAGCAGGCTTCCGAATCGAACGCCGGCCAGCACAGCCAGTCGATCGAGCCGTCGCGGCCGACCAATGCCGCGGTCTCGCAGTCGCCGATCAATCCATAGTCTTCGATTCTGCAGGACAATTTTTTATCACCGCTCAAAGTACCGGCGCGTCAGTTCGCGGCGCGCGTCCGTTCCGCCGTCGCGGCCTTGAGGGCGGCAACGTCGATCGCGGCAGCGATCTTGTCGAGCGCCAGCGGCAGCCGCTGCCGCCAGTTCGGATGCTCATTCACGGTACCGGGAATATTGGGCTGGTCGACCACTTCAAGCAGATCCTCCAGCGAGATCGCCAGCAGGCGCGACCCGGTCCGCGCCAGAAAAGCCGCCACCGCGTAGAGATCATGACGGTCGATGGCCTGACGACGCAATACGTCGCCCAGCATCGCCAACGCATGCCACCGGGCGTCGTCGCTTTCGCCGGGATCGATCCCGAGCGAGCGCTTGAGTTTCAGATCGCTGAACGAGCGCCAACCGGCATAGGTCGACAGATCGTGGGTGTTGAAGGTGACGAGGGCGTTGGTTGCATAGTGATCGACATCGCGGAACGCGCCGTGATCGTCGCGCTCGAACATCATCACCTGATAGGACCAGATGCCCCAGTCCGCCATTTTCTCGCGAAAGCCTTCCGGCACGGTGCCGAGATCCTCGCCGATGACCACGCATCGATGCGCCACGCTTTCCTGCGCGGTCGCCGCCAGCAGCGCCTCGAACGGCATCTGCACATAGACACCGTTGTTGGCGGCAAAGCCGTGCGGCACCAGATAAAGCCGCTTCAGGCCCAGCACATGATCGAGCCTGATCGCGCCGGCGTGGCGCATCGAAGCCCGCAGCATCTCCCGATACGGCTCGAAGGATTTGAGCTCCAGGCCGGCGGCATTGAAGCCAGCCAGACCCCAGTTCTGGCCGGCGGTATTCAACGGGTCCGGCGGCGCGCCGACCGCGAGATGACGGGAAATCGCCGCCTGCTCATTCCAGGCATCGAACCCGTCGGACTGCACCCCGACGGCAACGTCAAGATAAAGTCCGACCTTCATACCGAGCTTGACCGCAAGCTCCTTGCAGGCCCGCAATTGCCGGTCGGCCGTCCATTGCACGAATTCGACGAATTCGATTTCCGCGGCATCCGGCCCCTGCCGCAGGGCCGCGCAATTACCCTCCTCAGGCTGCCGCCATGGCTCCGGCCATTCCCACCACGGTCTGTTGAAGGTGTGCCGGAGCGCCTCAAAGCAGGCGAACCGCGACAACAGCGGCGCGCGCTCGGTGCGAAATGCCTCGAAATCCTGCATCCGTCCGGGCGCCGGATGCGTCCGGAACGCCTCGAAAGCCGCGCGCAGCGCCTTCCATTTCAGTTCGGCGACGCCGGTATAATCGACCCTGTCGCCCGCTCGCAGCCGGACGATGGTATCGCCTTTTCCGGCGAGAATGGCGGGCTGGAATTCGGGAATTCTCTCGACATCAATATAGAGCGCATTGAGAAACAACCGGCTGTTCGGCGAATAGGGGCTGCAGTCGGCAGGCCGATCGTCGAATAGAGCGTGCAGCGGATTAAGGCCGATGCCATCGGCCCCCCATTGGCCGGCGAGCCGGATCAGCCCTTCGAGATCGGTGAAGTCCCCGATTCCCCAATTGCGGCTCGAGCGGACCCCGTAAAGCTGCACCGCGACCAGCCAGCTCCGCGCGAAATCGCCGCCGAACGCCTTTGGCGGCGCGACGATCAAAGGCGCCTCTTCCGTGAAGGAGGCGGCGTCGGTCAGATGCAGCCGGTACGACCCCTCCGGCAGATCCGTCGGCCAGACAATCGTGCGATTGCCGGTCTCTGCCGCCGCGATAACCTTGGCCCCCGAAGCGATTTTCCAGCGCAGCGGCAACGTGGCAGCCTCTTTGAGCCTGGTCCACGACGGCTGGCCGGACCTGACCACCACCGCCTCATCGAGAAACCGGTACGGCACCCGCTCCGGCAGGGCATCGAGAATGATTTTCAGCGCCACGGCATCCGTCACATGGCGGTGACCCTGACCGTCCACGAATTCGGTCTGGATTCCCAAGTCTTTGGCTCTGGTGAAAAGGTCCATTCGGCACGCTGTTTGCAGGCAACGATGGGGGATCGTCGCAAATTCCATAGATGCAGGAAGAGGATAGCCTTGTTTAACTGTTCGGCGTCCCCGGTGTTCCCCGGGAACCAATGCCCGGCGAACGGCTTTCTATATATGTCCAGAGCGTCTCCTTTCGCGCAAACGAAATGGGACGTCGTTTCCATGTCGATGGCATCACCGTGAACAAAACAATTCAAACTGTCGAGAGCGCCGTAGCCGGCGCTACTATGCATATTGATTATAACCCCGCCCTGCTCTTTCACTGTCTGGCGTGAGGAGCCCCATGAACCTGATGTCGTCCATCGATGCCAAGGAGCTGCCGGCCACCGCGCTGGACGGCGACGCGCTTTGGTACAAGGACGCCATCATCTATCAGCTCCATGTCAAAGCCTTCGCCGACAGCAACAATGACGGCATCGGCGATTTCGCCGGATTGACCGAGAAACTCGGCTATCTGCAGGAACTCGGCGTCACCGCTTTGTGGCTGCTGCCGTTCTATCCATCGCCCGGCCGGGACGACGGCTACGACATCGCCGACTACGGCGCCATCAATCCCGATTTCGGGACCATGAAGGACTTCCGCCGCTTCATCGTCGAGGCCAAGCGTCGCGGCTTGCGGGTCATTACCGAACTCGTCATCAACCACACCTCCGACCAGCACGACTGGTTCAAGCGCGCCCGCCGCAGCGATCCGAAATCGAGCGCGCGCAACTGGTATGTCTGGAGCGACACCGACCAGAAATATCAGGGCACACGGATCATCTTCACCGATACCGAGAAATCCAACTGGACCTGGGATACCGAGGCCAGCGCCTTCTACTGGCATCGCTTCTTCTCGCACCAGCCCGACCTGAATTTCGACAATCCGCGCGTGGTCAGCGCGCTGGTCCAGGTCATGAAGCGCTGGCTCGATACCGGCGTCGACGGCTTTCGTCTCGATGCTATTCCCTATCTGTGCGAGCGCGACGGCACCAATAACGAGAATCTGCCGGAGACCCACGCCATCATCAGAAAGCTGCGCGCCGAGCTCGACGCCTACGCCAAGGGCAAGGTGCTGCTGGCGGAAGCCAATCAATGGCCGGAGGACGTGCAGGAATATTTCGGCCGCGGCGATGAATGCCACATGGCCTATCATTTCCCGCTGATGCCGCGGATCTACATGGCGATCGCCCAGGAGGATCGCTTTCCCATCACCGACATCCTGCGCCAGACGCCGGATATCCCCGCCAATTGCCAGTGGGCGCTGTTCCTGCGCAACCATGACGAACTGACGCTGGAAATGGTCACCGACGTCGAGCGCGACTATCTGTGGTCGACCTATGCCAACGATCCGCGCGCGCGCATCAATGTCGGCATCCGTCGCCGGCTGGCGCCGCTGATGGACAACGACCGGCGCAAGATCGAGCTGATGAACTCGCTGCTGCTGTCGTTTCCGGGCACGCCGATCATCTATTACGGCGACGAAATCGGCATGGGCGACAATATCTATCTCGGCGACCGCAATGGCGTGCGCACGCCGATGCAATGGTCGCCGGACCGCAATGGCGGGTTCTCCCGCGCCGATCCCGCGCGGCTTTATGCCCCCACCATCATGGACCCGGTCTACGGCTACGAGTCGGTCAATGTCGAGGCGCAGTCGCGCAGCCTTTCTTCCCTGCTGAGCGCCACCAAACGGCTGATTTCGGTTCGCAAATCGACCCTGGCGTTCGGCCGCGGCAGCATGACCTTCATCCGCCCGGTCAATCGGGCGGTGCTCGCCTACGTCCGCAAGCTTGGCGAGGAGGTCATTCTCTGCGTCGCCAACCTGTCACGCTCCGCGCAGGCCACTGAGCTCGATCTTTCGGCCTGGAAGGACCGCATTCCCCTGGAAATGCTGGGCCGCACCCGCTTCCCGGCGATCGGCGAACTGCCCTATATGATCACGCTGGCGCCGTATGGCTTCTACTGGTTTCAGCTCCGCGAGCGCGACAAATCGGATCCCGTCGCCCCTTCCATCGTCCCGGAATTCGAAACCCTCGTGGTACCGCTCGGCGCGACCTGGGTGTCGCTGGCCCGCACCCGCAGCGTGTTCGAACGCGATGTCCTGCCCGGGCATCTGGCGCGGACCCGCTGGTATCCGCAGCGGTCGGCGGAGGCCATTCATCCAACCCTGATCTCGGCCATTCCGTTTTGCGACATTGGCGACAACCGGCCCTGGCTGACCTTCTTTGAAGCGACGGAGCGGGGCGTGACCACGCGCTACGTATTGCCGATGCAGATCGAGTGGATGCGCTTCGATCGCGAGCGCTACAATCCCAACGCATTGGCCGCGGTGCGTCAGGGCGCGCGCGAAGGCACGCTGCTGGACGTTGCGACCGACCGGATCTTCATCGCGCTGCTGCTGCGCAACCTGCGCGAAAACCTGACCGTCGAAGAAAGCAATGTGCGCCTTGAATTCAGACCGACCAGCAAATTCTCCGGCCGGCTGGTCAAGGAACCCGAGCGCATCCGCGTCATTGAGACCGAGCCATGCAGCAGCACCGCGGTGGTGGATAACGACTATGTCTTCAGGCTTTACCGCAAGCTTCAGTCCGGCATCAATCCCGCCATCGAGATCGGCCGGTTTCTGACCGACGTCGCGGACTTTGCCAATACGCCCGCCATGCTCGGCAGCGTGGAACTGGTCGAGGGCAATACCAAAAGCGCCATCGCGATCGTGCATGCCTTTGTTGAAAATCAGGGCGACGGCTGGGCCGTGACCTCCGCCTATCTCGACCGCTTCGTCGAGGAGCAGCGCCTGTTGGCCGCCAGCGAGCAAACCGGCGAAAGCGACGAGCAGACCCCCTATCTGCGTTACATGGCGCAAGCCGGCCGACGCGTCGCCGAAATGCACCTCGCTTTGGCCGGCACTCGCGAATTGGCCGATTTCGCTCCGGAGCCGACCCGGCCCGCGGACGTGCAGCAATGGATCGAAGATACAGCCTCCCTCGCGGGCCGCGTCTTCGACGCGCTGGAACAGCAGCGCGGCGCGATCAGGGAGGCCGATCGTCCGCTCGCCGATCAGGCGCTGGCTCAGCGCGGCGCCTTGTACGACCGCCTGAAGGCGCTGCTTCCACCTGACATCGACGGCCTCAACATCCGCCATCACGGCAACTTCGATCTCAGCCGGATGCTGATCGTCAAGGACGATATCTTCATTATTGGCTTCGAGGGCGAATCCCGCCGGCCACTCGACGAGCGGCGGCGCAAGGCACCCGCGGCGCGCGATGTCGCCGGCCTGATCCGGTCGATCGACTATTCGGCGACAGACGCGCTGGAGCGCGCGCTCAAGCTGGCACCGGATGAACACGGCAGGCTTGGCACGGCCCTCGCGGAATGGCGCGATCGCGCGGCCGCGGCATTTCTTGCCGCCTATCGCGAAATCATGACAAATACGCGTCTATGGCCCGCCGATCCACAGGCCGCCGACCGGATGCTGAATTTCTTTCTGCTTGAAAAAACGCTCACCGAGGTCGAATACGAGTTGTCCCACAGGCCTGAATGGCTGCGTGTCCCACTGAACGGAATGCTTCGCCTGTTGTCGCCGCGTCCCCATGAGGCCTCATGACCAAACTTTCTGCGGAGGCCTATGCGATCGTGGAAGGCCGCCATCCGGATCCGTTTCATTATCTCGGCCTTCATACCGAGGGCGACAAGACCGTGGTGCGCGCGTTCCTGCCGGAGGCCTCGAAGGTCGACGCCATCGACGAGCATGGCGAAGCGGCGGTGCTGGCGCGCATTCACGATGACGGACTGTTCGCTGGCGCGCTTCCGAACGGCTCCAGGCGCTATCAGTTGCGCGCCCGCTTCGGCGAGACCGTGGTCGATCTCGACGACCCCTACCGTTTTCCGCCTGTTCTGACCGACTTCGACCTCTATCTGCTGGGCGAAGGCACCCATCAGCGGCTCTACGACAAGCTTGGCGCGCATCCGATGACGCTGGACGGCGTCGCTGGGGTGGCGTTCGTCGTGCTCGCCCCCAACGCGCGGCGGGTCAGCG
>Ga0208691_1000969_pt1 | contig 10271 bp, 8 predicted proteins | sample June2015DPH_20_1_FD_184719 | JGI IMG/M metagenome (GOLD analysis project Ga0208691, IMG submission 184719) | Peatland microbial communities from SPRUCE experiment site at the Marcell Experimental Forest, Minnesota, USA - June2015DPH_20_10... | ecosystem: Environmental > Terrestrial > Soil >... | reverse complement strand
CCATTACGCGCTGGACGCGCTGCGATACTATCGTCCGCCGGCTACCGCTGCGTTCTTCGTCAGCTCCCTGTGTCTGGTGGCGATGGCGGTCAGCATCTTCGTCTCCACGCGCCTCACGCGAGGCTCGTTTCAATTGCGTTGGCACGACTGGTTATTGGCTTTGGCGGGCGCCACCTTATCTTCTATCGACTTGCGCGTTTACATTCTGTCCGGCGGACCTCACCCCGGGGAACGTCCCTTAAGCCTGACCGTAGTTTTCCTCAGCGCGGTTCTTTTGTATTGCTCGGCGGTCTTCTATCTGCACGCCCATCGCAGGGGTTCCGTAGCTTTTCAGTTGCTCGCCTTCTCGCTGGCCCTGTGGGCGGTGCTCATGGCCGCCATCCAATCCACCAATCCGTGGATGGAAATGTTTGGCACGGTCGGCCACGTTCTTGGCCCGGTACCGCAGATGCTGCTGGGCATCGCCATGGTGATGGTGCTGTTCGAGAACGAGCGCAATGCAGTACAGGAAAACACGCTGGCTCTCTCCACGCTGGGCGCCGATCCGCGCCGCCTGCTCTCGGCCGACGATCTGCTTCCCAGTATGCAAGCTGCCCTCGATCGTCTCGCTGGCGCATTGTCGGCAGGTCGCGCCATCATTTACGTGAACGAGCGCTGGCGGGGAGCTCTGCCTTCCGTGCAGCGCGGATTTTCCCCCGAATTCCTCGACGAATTGACCTCAACCGGCGCGGGGCAATACATCTCCGATCTGGCCTACAAGCACGGCGGCTTGTTCACGGTCCACGACCTGCCTCACGCGGCCGAACCTGTGCCGGTGGGCTCCGGTGGCACGTTTGCCGCACTGAAGGAGGCGTTGCAGAAGGCTGAGATTCGCAACCTGACCGCAGTCAGCCTGCAAACCCGCGAACACTCATTCGGGGTGATTTTATTTCCCCACGCGCAGCGCAAAGCCTTCGGAACATCGGGACCTCGCCTCATGGTCGGGTTGGCGCTGCAGCTCGGCTTGACGGTCGAGAACTACCTCATCGCGCGTGATGCGCATCGCCGCACGCAGGAGTACGAACTGCTCACCGAAATTGGGCAGGCCATCAGTTCCAGGCTGGATCAGGATGAGATCCTGCGCACCATCCACTCGGAATTAGGGCAGATTTTTAACAACAGCAATTTTTATATCGCCTTTCAGCAGGGCGACGAAATCTGCTTTGAACTGGAAGTGGAGGACGACCGCGTACTACCCAAGCGCAAGCGCAAGCTGGAGAATGCATTCACGGAATACGTGATTCGCAACGGGGAGCCTTTGCTGATCCGCTCGGAACTCGAGAAAACGCGCACGCGTTTGGGCGTTTCCTACAAACCGGAAAAGCCCGCCAAATGCATGTGCGCGGCGCCGATCTTGCTGGCGGGCAGGCCCGCCGGCGTGATGGTGACAATGAGTACAGCGCGGGAGTATGTGTTCGAGCAGCGCGACCTCGACGTGCTCGTAACCGCGGCCGGGCAAGTTTCGGTGGCCGTGGAAAACGCCCGCTTGTTTGCCGACGAACAGCGTCGTTCGCGCCAATTGGCCTTTCTCAACAACATTTCTCGTACCGCGATTTCGAGCGACGATCCGGTGCACATGCTCGGGCAGATCGTGGGTGAAATCCAGAAGAACTTCAGCTTCGATCACATCGGCATCGGCCTGCTCGACTATGGCACGAAGGAAATTGAAATCAAAGCGGAAGCCGGAACCACCGCGCATGCTGTTGGCCGGCGGATTCCGCTTGGGGTCGGCATTCTGGGCCGCGTGGCTCGCACCGGAGAACGCGCCCTCGTGCAAAACGGGATCGAAGGCCAGATCGGCGCGGTTCTTCAGCAGTCCCGCTCCGTGCTCTGCATCCCCATTACCTATGGAGAAACTTTGCTCGGCGCGCTGAACATCGAAAGTCGCAATGAAAGCGCGTTCTTGCCGCAGGATGTTCTCATTCTCAATACGCTCGCGGATCTGCTGGCCACCGCACTGCACAATGCTTTCGTTTTCCAAAAGCTGCAGCAGCAATCGATTACGGATGGTCTTACAGGAATCAAGACGCGGCGTTTTTTCTGGGAAGCTTTGTCGGCGGAGTGGAAACGCGGTTCACGCTCCGGGCGCGCGTTTTCAGTGGTGTTGATCGACCTCGACAAATTCAAAGAAGTGAATGACACGATGGGCCACTTTGAAGGCGATCTCGTGCTGGCTCGCGTGGGCAGGTTGCTCGAGCAGAAGTCGCGGCAATCGAACGTGGTCGCGCGTTACGGCGGAGATGAATTCATTATTCTGATGCCGGAAACCGGGCCCGACCAGGCACAGGTGTTGGCCGAGCGCCTGCGGCAATGGATTGCGACCGATCCGATGCTCGCCGAACACCACATCACCGGCAGCTTCGGCGTGGCCAGCTTCCCGACGCACGGCTTTTCGATTGAAGACATTATTCGCGTGGCTGACGCCGGCATGTATGTCTCCAAGCGTTCTGGTGGCAATCGAGTTTCTGCCGCCGAAGAGTTTGCCGCCGGCGAAGAGTTTGCTCCGCAGCGGCAACAGATTTCGACCTACATCGAAGGCTTCCTGCAGCGCGAGCACAATGGTCCGGAGCATCTGGAAGAACTGCGCACGATGCTGCTAAAGTTTTGCGGCGGTGAAGAAGATCTCAATGTTCCATTGCTGAAGGAATCGATCGAGATCCTCAGCCGCGCCGCGGAGTCGCGCGAGTTGCGCACGTCAGGTCATGGTGATCTTGTCGCGCGCTATACCGCGATTCTCGCGCGGGCGCTTCAGTTGCAGCCGGAGGAAACCGCCGATTTGGTTTATGCCGCGCGTGTTCATGACGTGGGCAAGATTTTCGTCCCGGAACGCGTGCTGAACAAACCTGGCCCGTTGACCGACGACGAATTCTTTCTGGTCCGAATGCACGCACGCGTGGGCGCGGAAATCGTTGGCGTTCTGCCGCACAGCGCTATGATGCGCCATGCCATCGAGCACCACCATCAGCGCTTCGACGGAACCGGCTATCCCGACGGCGCAAAGGGCGAGCAGATTCCGCTGTGGGCGCGGATCATCTCCCTCGCCGACGCCTACGCCAACATGCTGACCGAGCACTCGCTCGCGGCCGCGCGCACTCCCGAACAAGCGCTCGATGAATTGAGCAAGATGAGCGGCACCGGTTTCGATGGAATGCTGGTGCGGTTGCTGCTGCGGGAGTTGAAGTCGGAGCGCGCGACGCCAGCGCGGGATGGTATCTAGTTCGTCGTTTCGCCTGCAACTCACGGGAAGGTTTGCATGGCAGAAGAAAGTATCGAGGCACGTCGTCTGGAACTGCGGCCTTTATTATTTGCCGTAGCATGTGGTCTTCTTGCCTTTGTGATCGCAGCCAGCGCTGACCGCGATTCATCTTTCATTCTTTTCTTAGGCTTCAGTATTTTTGTAGTTCCGCTCGTGTTGTTCGCCATTGTTGGCTGGAAGGTTCGCCTCAATCTTTCAAGATTCCTGGCGCTAGGGGCTTATTGGGCTTTTGCGGCGGTTCTTATCCTGCATTACTCCGCCGTTCGCGACTCAGCGCGGTGGCTCCTATATTCGGGTACCTTCAAGTCGAGGTTGTTGGCGCAACCTGCTTCAGCCAGCAAGGATCTGCCGCACGTCGAGTGGGACGGGTGGGGCTTCGCCGGCGCGGGAGACACGACCGTTTACCTTGTCTTCGATTCCAGAAATTCACTTTTTGCGGCCGCAAAGGGCGGGCGGTCGGGCAAATACGACGGCCTGCCGTGCGAAGTTTACCGCGTACGTCGGCTGGAGAGCCAGTGGTATACAGTGCATTTCTACACTGACGAATTCTGGGGCCGGCCGCCATGCGTTTGAACTTGCCGGCGCGAGATCCTGGGAAGCAGCCCCAAATAACGCGCAGATTATGCCGCCTTCACTGTCGGGCTCCGTCCGGCTCCCTCTCGACTGCGCCAGACCCAGAAGCACACTCAACCCCGCCATTTTCCCCGCCCGCATAAACCGGCGCATTCCGCGCCAGCCAAAGGCCAACCGCAGTCGTTGTGTTTGGCACTGTATCAGGAACCATCGCGGGCGCGTCCTCAGGATAAGGGTCTTCGTAATTGTCGACCGACCACTCGGAAGGAATGGCATTTTGCGCCGCCAGAATATTCACAAACTTTTCCGTGTCGCTGCTAAATGTGTTGCCGGTGAACTGGCGAAAGTAAACCGGCTGGCCCTCCCCATTCGCGGGCCAGGGATAAGGCGAGACCAACACAGTCGTGCGCAGGCCATGTTCATTGCCCCACTGAATGGCCTGCACAATAAACTTCTGGTAACCCGGGCCGCTTCCGCCCGTGAGAAAGAAATTGGGCGGAACGTCGAATGCGGTGGCCTTCCCATACAGCGACTCATCCCGCTCCAGCGCATAGAACGGGTTGGTGGCAAAAACGTTGTCTCCCAGCTTCGGCTCGTTCGGATTATTCGGGCCGACAATCGGAGCCACAGTCTCAATCCCCACGGTCCGCGCCGCGTCCACATACTCCTCCCACTGTGTCAGCGCCTCTTTCAAGTGGTCCTTCGAAACCCAATCGGACGGCGTGTCGATATTAGCCTCGGCGGGATGCAAGCCATTCTTTACGTACACATCTTTGTAATAACCGTAGCTCGGTGGCAGAGTGAAATAGTTCCATCCCACTTGGCCGAGTTCAGCCTGCCCCGTTCCAGTCCCGGCAAATGCACTCTCAATCGCGCGAATGACGTCCGGTGTGCCCTCCGCAGCTGCGACCGCAGTGGCGTGCTCGTAGAGTCCGACGCGGCCGGTTTGGAGAAGATCTTCGAACAAAGAGCCGTCGCTGAGCGCGTCGAAACCGCCCGTGCCACCGACAAAAATGTATTGCCCCCGATTCGAGCAAACGGCGCTCTGCCCCGCGTCGGTCAATCGATTTTCCTGAGGCGCAGCATGGGCCGGGGACATCGCGAGCGTGGCAAGCGCAATTAAAGCGAGGGCGCGATTGAGAAATAGCTGTGTAGGGCTAGGCATAGAAAAACTCCTGGATCTTCTTCGATGGTCAAAGCGATGTACAAAGCTGTCTCACGTTGCATGAACCCGGCACCGAGTGACTGGTTGCGCTGAAACCTGGATTTGTCGGCCTGTATCCCGATCCGCTTGCAACTGGCGACCGGAAACTGGAAACTGGAAGCCATGTCCATCCCTCTTTCCCTCTCCGGCAAAGTTGCTTTGATCACCGGCGGGTCGCGCGGCATCGGCGCGGCCGCCGTTCGCCTCTTCACTAAAGCAGGCGCGAAGGTTGTATTCAGTTATCAAAAGGCGCGTTCGCAAGCCGTAACGCTGGCAAAAGAATGCGGCGAGCAAAATTGCCGCGCCGTCGCCAGCAATCTGAACGACCCGGAATCTGCCCGCACTCTGGTCGCCGAAGCCGCCAAACAATTCGGCCGCATCGACATTCTCGTCGCCAATCACGGCATCTGGCCCGCCGACGATGTTGCCATCGAAAAAATGTCCGACGAACAATGGCGCTCGACCATCTCGATTAATCTCGACGCGGTGTTTGGCCTGCTCAAGCACACGGTCGCGCAGATGAAATCGCAGCCGCGCGCCGGCTCCGTCACAGGACACATCGTGCTCATCAGCTCCACCAGCGGCCAGCGCGGCGAGGCTTACCACTGCGATTACTCGGCCACCAAAGGCGCGATTATCAGCCTGACCAAGAGCCTGGCCGCGGAACTCGCCTCGGCGGGAATCTACGTGAATAGCGTTGCGCCCGGTTGGGTCGATACCGACATGTCGAAGGCCGCGCTCGACGATCCAACGAGCGGCGCAAAGATTCGCGCGACCATTCCGCTGGGACGAGTCGGAACGCCTGAAGAGATTGCAGCTCCGGTGCTTTTTCTGTGTACCGAGTATGCAGGTTTCATAACTGGTGAGATTTTCAATGTGAACGGCGGGGCTGTGCTGGTGGGATAAAAGTTAGACCCCAAAGGACCCTCGTGTCCTTATGTAGCTGCGATTTTGTTCCTCGAAGTCAGGGACCCTTCTGACCTCGCTGGCTGACGCCTAGGCTTTTCCCTGCATCCAACGACTATCAGGATTCGCGCGCCCGCAATTCTGCCGCAAGCAGCTACAATTTCCTGTTCAGGATTCTTTACCGTCACGTGAGACTTCTACCTCTTATTGCGCCGGCCTTTGCGTTGCTTGCATGCCTCAGCCAACCTGCGACGGCGCAAACGAACGCGGCTTCCGCACAAGTGCAATCCGCACCGTCTTCCGCGGCCTCAACGCCGTCACTACCAATCGACCAGGCAAACGCCCGCAAAGCCCGCGAGATGCTCGATCAAGCCATTCAAGCCCTAGGCGGACAAGCTTACCTAACCGCCCGCGACAAGCAGGAGCAGGGCCGCGTTTACAGCTTCTACCACGGACGACCGACCAGCAACGGCGTTCAGTACTGGAGATTCGTCGAGTATCCCGATAAAGAGCGGGTTGAGGTCACTCCGCAGCGCGACATCGCGCAAATCTATGTCGGCGACAAAGGCTATGAGGTCACCTACAAGGGCCCGCGCGCCATCGAGAAAAAAGACATGGACGACTATGTGCGCCGTCACCGCCTGTCGCTGGAAGTCATTCTGCGCACCTGGGTCAACGATCCCAGCGTTGCGCTGTTTTTTGACGGAGCTGCGCTGGCGGGCAATCTGGCGGCGCAGAAGGTCACGCTGATCAACGCGAAAGATGAGTCCGTGAGCCTGTACTTCGACATCGACACGAACCTGCCCATCATGAAGAGCTATTCCTGGCGCGATCCGGTGGATCACGAAAAGAACACCGAGGAAGAAACCTACAACGGATACCGCGTGATCCAGGGCATCAACACCTACTTCGGCTTCACCCGCTACTTCAACGGCGACATGCAAACCGAGCGCTTCATCAACTCAGCCAGCTACAACCAGGGACTGAATCCGGCGATGTTCGATGCCAACTCGGGCTACAACCCGATGAAGGTTGAGGGTAAAAAGAAGAAGTGAGCGAGAGAGTTCTAAGGCTGTTTCGAAAACGAAATGCCCAACTGGATTCCCTTTTCGAGGCCAATATAGGTACGATGACCCGGTATGCCATACGTAATCTTTTCACGGCGAAAGAAGCATCGTATCGTGCTAATCGGGGCTCGCAATACCTGCTCAAGACCGAGCTAGACAAATAGGGTTAAAATTATGGCAGTACTCGCAAAGGAGAATAAACGGTTGGCTTCTCGTGCTTTTAACAACGATGTCGGCGCGCGCGAAAAGGCAATCGCCGGCGGCAAAAAGAAACGCGGCACCGAAAAGCTGTCTACCTCTGAGGCCGCAAAGAAAATACTGGGCATCATCGAGAACGATATGCAAAACAAAAACCTGTCTGAGAAAGAGAAGAATTTGCGGGCAGGAAAATTTGCCGCCTTTGTGGATAACCTCACTGAAGGTCGTCGTAAATCTTAACCGCCGCTTCGTACATAGGCCGCCACACTAAGGTTCAAGCCGTGTTCACCAAGCGCGGAAAGTGAGCGGCATCGTACACCTGATCGCTCAGCCTAGCAACTCCGAAATATTCCAGTGAAGATACTGTACTAGGCGCACGACCCATGCGATAAGAAAAAGACGCCTCATATATACAACATCGCATCCATATTCGTCACCTGAACCATAAGCAAGACCATAGGATTCAAGAGCATCCAACGTATAGTGTGCAATGTCTTCGTTTGGCCCACATTTGCTGCTCCATTTCCCATCTGGCAGTTGACGCGCCATATGCGTCGGTTCCCAGAAATCGTGCAGCTCTTGCAGCGTGCTAGGTACGGGCGTCGGAGTATGGCTGTAGTGGATGGCGTACAGTGCTATCTTCTGAAAACCCAATTCGCAGCGAGAACTCCTGCAAATGCGGTAGCCTAGCCATCGAAACGTTGTAACGAAGCAGAAGACTGTGACTTCTCTGGGCTTAACCCAAGACAGCCAATAGCCATCCGGAGTGGGCCACCACCAATGATGGATGTCCTGGGCGGCCCAAGCTATGCAATTGTATGAACCTGGCGTTCCGAAAAAGCCAGTAGCCTCGCTGGTCTTGTCATAGCCAGCGCGTGCGAGTTTGTTGAAGCCGGATTCTAGGTGTGGAAGTTGGACCACGATTTAGATGAGCTTTTTTCTTTTTCCCCATTGGACCCAAGCTTGAACCATTCTTTCGCTATTTCCAGCATCACGGTTGTCGAAGGGTCGGATGCCCGTAATTTCGTGCAGTGCCGGAAACCAGAACCGACGATTTTTCTGCAAATCAACGAGCATGAACGGAAGTACGTTCCATCCAAGCTCAATTATTTTCCTGTATTTCGGATGCCTAGCCACGGCTGTCAACGAGGAACTGTTTCCTATCGCTTTCGACCACTCATCCGCCAATTTCTTGAAACAGCATTCAACTTCGCGCGCCGTACGTTCGTGGCATTCGTCCCCCACATCAGGCTGTTGCCAGATCTCGGCAAGCATTGACTTGAACCGACCTTTCTCAAGTCGAAAGCCAGCACCCGAGCCACTGTCCCACTCGGCTGTTCTAGCTGGAGCAGTTCCAAAACACTCCATAATCGCTATTCCTTCTCTGGAGAAGCACCAAACAATCGAATATTCTTGTTAATGGAAGCGAGTGATTTCGCCTTTGCCTCTGCTCGATCGATCAACGTTCTGAGAGTTTGCAAATCTTCTGCGTCGAGAGCGACATAGAACTCCCCGTGGTCGTCGTTGCTTCCCTGTTGATGGAACGCTAGTTTCAGGGTATGCATGACAATCATGGCCTTCGGGCCATCTTCTACGGCCGGTCCGAATACAGGGCGCAAATCAGTCAAGATGCGCGCGTGACAAAATGTGCGCTCATCCTCGGTGGCGAGATCATGAGCCTTTGCTACTAACGCAAACACTTCCGCGTTAAGAAGCGTTAGCAATTTGCCAGCAAAGTCCGGTCTATCTGAATGCTCTAGTCGAAGCTCGGGCTTGTCCAAATTTTCCATCGCATTACAAACTTCATCTACAAAAACTTCAACGCTTATGTCGCGCTGCGACTTGATCTCGTAGAGTGCGACTAGGACATCAAGCAACTTCGTAAAATTGGCTACCCCAATTCGGGGAGATGCCTTTCTAACAGCCGTAATTGCGGCCCCTGGATCACTAGGAATTTCCTGTGTTGCATCGGGACCTTGAATGGAAGGGGACGCGACCTCGTCTAAGACTGTCCTGATCCTCTGAACATCCGTCTCGGACAATTGGCGAATAGAGGACAGAGGAGCACGGTATCGCTCAGGGATGTTGAGTTTCGGCGGCAAGGTCAGCGTCCTTGTATCTCTTGACTGAGCGGGGATCAGATTTATACCAAGAGAAAAATATCACGATCAACTGTGCAAAAACTGTGGATACCCGTGTAAAGCAAAGTTCCTAAATGCTTGCACACTCAACAGTTTAGCATAGACGAAAAAGAATCTCGAAAGGCTCTTGACAATGTGCGTAGTGCATCGATTTTGGTGCACTGTAATTCCAGTGCTCACCTCTTTAGCTATAATCGACACATGAAACCTCTACCGTCGTCTGACGTTCCCGGCAAGAAGAGAGTTCGAACGATTCGATAACGCCCTGCGCCAAGTGCTCACTGTATCTGAGGGTAAATTGCGACAACGGGAGGTTGTAGAAAAGAGAGAACGGCAAGAGAAAAGGCGACCAAAGAAATAGCTGGCCGCCGATCTTCTCACTCAAATCCTCATTCTGCCAAGGAAGTTATTGCCGAAATGTAGGAGGGGTATAGGTCGAACAGAAAGGCGGATGCGATGTCCCGACATTAACGATTCTTGTCCCAAGCCACGCACTGTGGCTTTTTTACCACAGCCAACACTTCCCACCCCGCTGTAATCTATTGAATCGCAAATATTCACACCCTATTGATCCAGGAGCAGACAGTTCGCTCGGCCGTTGAGTGCAGTGGAGTCGGGCTGCACAGCGGCGCTCCCGTCTCGATGCGGATTCTGCCCGCGCCTCCCGGCACGGGAATCGTATTTCGCCGCGCCGACCTCGATGGCTTTGAGGTGGAAGCCAACATCCGCAATGTGGCCCGCGTCAGCTACGCCACCAGCCTGATGAAAAAGGGCGTCCTGATTTCCACCACCGAGCATCTGCTTTCGGCCTGCATCGGCCTCGGCGTGGACAACGCCTACGTGGAGCTGGACAACCTGGAACTTCCCATCCTCGACGGCAGTGCCCA
>Ga0208691_1000959_pt1 | contig 10333 bp, 9 predicted proteins | sample June2015DPH_20_1_FD_184719 | JGI IMG/M metagenome (GOLD analysis project Ga0208691, IMG submission 184719) | Peatland microbial communities from SPRUCE experiment site at the Marcell Experimental Forest, Minnesota, USA - June2015DPH_20_10... | ecosystem: Environmental > Terrestrial > Soil >... | reverse complement strand
AGCCACCGGAAATGGCGAAGCCACCTCTAGATAACAGCCATGCAGGCTCAAGTCCGTAAGCTGGCAGCGAACCGGAGGATCGTCCTTCTCCGCATCCGGCGAATTGCGGCTCAGCCACTCCCGCAACTGGCCGGTAACCTCAGCCGAAGGACTCACAAAGCGCAATCCAACCTGATTGCCACTTCCTTCCCAGGCAAATTCCGCCAGAGTCTCGATCTTCGCCCCGGCCCCCGGCAGCGTAAACAGCAGGTTCCACTGTCCCAGACGAATGCTCCGCTTCGGCAGCGCGACCGCCAGTCCGCCTTCTCCAACGTCGACCGTTTTCACTCGCAATCGCAAATCTGAACTGGTATTCACCATTTCCACCGGCACATGCAGCGGCATCCGGAAGTTCCTGCGCCGCTCCTTCTTCATCAGCGCCCGCGCCGCACGGAAGCTCGATCGCGCCCGCTCAGCCGACACCGGCTTATAAAGCGTGAAGTGCGCCCCATTGTCGAACGCTGACCGCAGCCCCACCGACGCATCCAAAATGGCCACCGCCACCGCACGCTTGTTGCATGGCGCGCTGCGGGCGCCGCGCAGGACTTCCGCCGCGCGCTCCTCCGAGCAGTCGACGATGATGGCTTCAAACCGGTCACGCGTCAGAAAACGCAACGCCGTTTCCGAACTCGTGCAGTGCTCCACGTCAATCTCAAGATCGCCAAGCGTGCGCCGCAAAACCCGCACGATTTTCTCGTCCGAACTCAACAACAATGACTTCAGATTCATGTCTGCGCCCTATTTTGTGCCGCCTGCACGTTCTTCCGACGCTTTCAGAAAGCGGCACTTTAACTCTAAGCTTGCGCCAGTGCCCAATCAATGAAGCTGCCCCGCAAAGACGTTACGGTTGTAACCATCTCATGCGCGCGAGGGGAGCGCCACTTGCGAAAGCGCCGCCAGCTAGGCACTGCAAAGCAGCAAAACCGCTTCCGGTTCGACCGGTGGCCGCAATTTTCGTGGCATGTCCACTCCGTAACGCCATGTCTCGTAACAGCTTAGAAGTGACTCATTAAACCAACTCCGGCAAGTTTAGTATTGACTTCCATGCCAACCTGCCCTAATATATTGAGTCTCCGATCAGGTTCTTTATGCTGTAGGGTATTCGTCTTTGTTTTCGGTCGCACCCTTTGTTACGTATCTGTGAATCCCGATACCACTCGGAGAATCAAATAGATAAGGATAATTAGGCGGCCAGCTCATCCCCGTATTTGTAGGAAAGGCTATTGTTCATGGCAAAACGACGCGGAAATCCCAACTGGGGCAAGCCCGAGCCAATCGGGCCCATAGTGCCCACCATCACCGAGTTCGAGCAGGTCGTGCGCGAGTACAAGCTCACTCCCGATCAGTATCTGCGCTCCACCCGGTTGCGCGAGTGGGCTCGCCGGAACAAGAATTCCAAGTACATCCCCGAGCCTTTGCTGGAAGCCTGGGGCTTCGAGATCGAGTCCACCCTCTAAGCACGCGCTAGACCGTCAAATTCCGAAGGCCGCACAAGCGGCCTTTTCAATTTCCACAAAATCATAGGGTGCACGTAGTTGGGGTGCGCAAGTTCATTCAACTACTCTGCCTTCCGCACCGATATAGGCCTTATAGTGCCAAAACGAAGCCAGTGTCACAGTAGCCCGTCGCAAAGTATTTCGTTCCACGAACGATACTTTCTTTCAAATCAAGGGTTTGTCCTAATGAGGACGCACTAAGGTTGATTCCAGGAGCATCAGCAAGGTGTCTTTCCGGCATCCAACTCGTCAAACCAAAGAGGAACCGATGTCAATCTTCGACGAAAAATATCGCGTGATCAGTGTCGAAGAAAACCAGTCGGCGAGGTTCTAACCATCAATCCCCAGCCCGAGGTTCCCCTATCCAAGGCAGACTATCCCGTAGGGAAACTAATCGCCCTGTCCGATCCCTCGAACTTCCTGCACCAGTCCTAAAACACAGCCATTTAAATTGTCATTCCGAGCGCAGTCGCGAGCGACAGCGAGCGCAAAGCCCGCCCTGAGCGGAGTCGAAGGGTCGAAGAATCCCTACCCCTCCGCCGCACCCGATGCGCTTGGCTTCAATTCAGGGTGCCACACCTCTCGCTTCTTTTGCGAGAAGTGGGATTCGCCGGTGCGTGCGCTCGAACTCACCCACGCTTAAAATACTGCACAGCCCGCTCATGCTTCTCCGCCGCCGCCCGCGACGAGAAAGTCCCAAGATTTTTCCGCTTCCCAGTCTTCACATTCTTCTTCCGCGAATACAACCGATACTCCCCAGAAGGCAATTTTCGAATCATGCAGAAAAGATGCAGATCGCGAAGCGTCAGGTTGGCAGGAAATTAATCGGTGCTTCAACCGTACCCTCGACCATACCCTCGAACGCACCGTGGAAGAGCGGCGCTTGAGCGCCGCGTCAGGTCCCGAAGCGATGTCGGGCTTTAGCCCGTTGGCGCTCCTACTCCGCGGGACAGATTCGATTCTCATCTTCGAACCCAGTCCTCTCCGCGGCTCCGTAGCGTCCCGTCCCGCGCCTACACCACAAAATACTTAGCCCCCGGATGATGCACCACAATCGCCGAAGTACTCTGCTCCGGCTCCAGCAAAAATCCAGAAGTCAACCGCACCCCGACATTTTCCTCCGGCTTCAGCAAAGCAAACAACTTAGTCTGATCCTCCAAATTCGGGCAAGCCGGATACCCAAACGAAAACCTCGACCCTCGATACTTCTGATGAAACAAATCCCGAATATGCGGCGAGTCTTCGCCCGCAATTCCCAGCTCCTCGCGCATCTTTTTATGATGCAGCTCCGCCAACCCCTCCGCCGTCTCCACACTCAGGCCGTGCAAATACAAATATTTCGTATACTCCCCACCCTCAAACAACCGCTGAGTCTCCACCGAAGCCTTAGGTCCAATAGTCACAAGCGACAACCCAATAAAATCCATCTTCCCCGAAGCCCGAGAAGCAAAGAAATCAGAAATACAAAGCCGCCGCCCCTCGCGCTGCCGAGGAAAAGTAAACCGCAAAACCTCTTCAGCGCTCTTTGTCATTCCGAGCGAAAGCGAGGAACCTCTTGTGCTGCCAGCATCGCCACTGAAGCCGTCCCCCTGTGTATCCCCGTGTCCCCTGTGTTTAAGATTTTGACCTTCACTCGGCATTATGCACTCGGTACCAGGTACTCCATACACCACCACATCATTCCCCTCACTCTGGCAAGGAAAATAACCGTAAACGACTTTAGGCTCAAACAACCCCGAAGCCGCAACCTCCTCCTCCAGCTTCCCGCGAATCGGACGGAACTTCTCCTCCACCAGCCGCACGTAATCCGCCTGCGAAGCCGTCTTCAACTGCCACTGATTCTTGAACAAAGCCGTCTCATTGATATAAGGAAAAACCTCGCGCACGTCATAATTCTTCACGCGCACTCCCCAAAACGGAGGCACCGGAATATCGGGCGAGTCCGAAACCACCGCGCTTCGTTCCGAAAAAACGGGCCCAGTCTCCTCATCCACCGCCGCGGCCTTGGCATATTCCTTCACAGTCCGCCCATCGCGCAGCCGCGTCTCCCGAGCCCCATCTTCGGTAACCAAATCTTCCATCACATGCAGCCCGGCAAAAGCATCTTCCGCATAAAACACGGCATTCTCATACTCTCGCCGCAAATCGTCCTCAACATATTTCCGCGTCAAAGCCGCTCCCCCGCAAATCACCGGAAACTCCAGCTTTTGCCGCTGCAAATCCTGGATTACATACTTCATCTCCAAAGTCGACTTCACCAGCAACCCGCTAAGCCCAATCGCATCCGCCCCATGCTCCTGCGCGGCGCTGATAATCTTGTCCCCCGGCTGCTTGATCCCAAGATTCACCACCTTGAATCCGTTGTTCGACAAAATAATGTCCACCAGATTCTTCCCAATATCGTGAACATCGCCCTTCACGGTAGCAAGCACAATCGTGCCCTTCTGCGACCCGCCCTCTTTCTTCTCCATCTTCGGCTCAAGATAAGCCACCGCCTGCTTCATCACTCCCGCCGAATCCAGCACCGAAGGCAACTGCATCTTCCGCGCGCCAAACAAATCGCCGACAGTCTTCATTCCATCCAGCAACACAGTGTTGATCAATTCCAAAGCCGAGTAAGACCCAAGCGCCTCTTCCAGCAGTTCTTCCAGCGACGTCTTATGCGCCCCCTCCCCAACCGATTTTTCGCCATTGATGATGGCGAATTTCAACTTGTCCTCGATCGAAAGCGTATCCACATGCGCCGTAGTCGAACCCGCAGTCTTCCCTTTCATCCCGGCGAAGTGATTCATGTAAGCCTGCAGCGGATCGCCGCCAGACTCGTCGCGGAAAATCAGCTTCCGCGCCAGATCCACTTCTTCCTGCGGAATTTTGTACAACGGATAAATCTTCGTGTAGTTCACGATCGCCATGTCGAGCCCATGATCGACCGCCTCATGCATAAAAACCGAATTGAGCACGCGCCGCGGATAAGCATCCAACCCGAAAGAAATATTGCTGACTCCCAAAATCGTCTTTACATCTGGCAGTTCCTTCTTAATCCGCTCGACCGCCTTCAAAGTTTCGATCCCAGCAGTCCGATATTCTTCCTGCCCAGTAGAAATCGGCAAAGTCAAAGCATCGAAAATCAAATCCGTAGCGTCCAGCCCATACTTCTTAGTAGCCAAATCAAAGATCCGGTGCGCGATCGCCGTCTTCTTCTCCGCCGTAAGCGCCATCCCGTCTTCATCGATGGTCAAGGCAATCACACCCGCCCCATACCGCTTCGCCATCGGCAAAACCTGCGAAGTCCGCTTCTCCCCATCCTCCAGATTGATCGAATTAATGATGGCCCGTCCCGGAATCCGCTTCAGCGCCTCTTCCACCACATCGGCCTCAGTCGAATCCACCAGAATCGGAGCAGGCACCCGCGTAGCAATTTTTTCCAGAATCGAAGAGATGTATCCCTTCTCATCCTCGCCCACAATCGCGCAGCACAAATCCAGCATGTGCGATCCTTCATTCACCAACTTTTTCGCCAATGCCAGAATGTCATCATATTTTTGCCCGCGCACCAGATTGCGAAATTTCTCCACCCGCGTGGTCGTGTTCATCTCCTCAGCAACGATCAACGGCTTCGGCTCAAGATCGAGCGGAACGGATGTGTAAGCACTGGACGCCGCTCCAACCCTCTTGACCTCGCGCTTGGCAGGTTCCACGCCGGAAACCGCATCAATCACGGCTTTCAAATGCTCGACTGTAGTCCCGCAACACCCGCCCACAATGCGAACACCGTAATCCTGCACAAAATGTTTGTGATACTCCGCCAGTTCTTCCGGCGTCAGTTTGTAAACCGCATGACCGCCCACATTCACCGGCAAGCCCGCATTCGGCAGCACAGAAACTTCTTTCGTAGAATTCAGCGCCAGATATCGGACCGCATCGTTCATCTCCTTCGGTCCGGTAGCGCAATTCAATCCGATCGCATCCACATCGAACGGCTCCAGTGCGGTAAGCGCCGCCGCGATCTCCGTACCCAGCAGCATCGTGCCGCTTTCCTGCAAGGTAACCTGCACCATCACCGGCAGCCGCTTTCCCGCCTTCCGCAGCGCATCCAAAGAGCCAATCACAGCAATCTTTGCCTGCAGCAAATCCTGGCAAGTCTCAATCAGCAGCACATCCACGCCGCCTTCGATCAAAGCCGAAGCCTGCTCCTCATAAGCCGCCGCCATCGCCTCAAAGCCAATGTGTCCGAGCGAGGGCAACTTGGTGGTAGGCCCCATCGATCCCGCAACAAACCGAGGCCGCCCCGCACTCGAAAACTCCCGCGCAGCTTCCTTGGCGATCTGCGCAGCCCTAACATTGATCTCGCGCACCCGGTCCGCAAGATCGAATTCAGCCAACACAATTCGCGATCCGCCAAACGTATCGGTTTCAACAACGTCGCAACCAATCCGAAAATAATCTGCATGAACCTCTCGTATAATCTCCGGACGGCTAAGCACTAAAACCTCGCTGCAGTTTTCCTTCCCCCAGTAATCATCCAAAGAAAGATCCCGCCCCTGCAGATTCGTCCCCATCGCGCCGTCAAAAACCACAACGCGCTCTTTCACGGTCTGTAAGAAATCAGCCATAAGCAAATACCTTTGTCATCCCAAAGCGCCGGCTCAAGGTCTTGTCATTCCGACACGCGAGCGAAGCGAACAAGGAGGAATCCCTACCCTTGCATGAACCCGGAGTGCAAGCCCCATGCACAAAACGCCGGCCCCCAAGGACCGGCGTGTGCGAAACCCACAACTGAAACCCTAACTCCCCGCAACCATCTCCTTGGGAGCTCCGCCGTCCACGTCGGCCTGATTGAATACAACATTCGCTCCCATGTGTGCTGGCCGGGGGGCCAGCATTTGCTCCTTGCGGTAAACCAAATTGCTGGCGTTGAAAGTAGCCAGCTCAAACCCATGCCCATGCGTAATCGCGTCAGTCGGGCAAGCCTCCACGCAATACCCACAAAAAATACACCGGTTGTAATCGATGTTGTAGACGCGGGCGTAGCGTTCTGCGCCACTCACACGATTCTCCGCGGTGTTGTCGGCGGCTTCGATGTAGATGCAGTTCGAAGGACAATTCGCCGCGCAGAGAAAACATGCGACGCATTTTTCCAGGCCGTTCTCGTCACGCTGCAACACGTGCGCGCCGCGGAAGCGGGCTTCAATGCGCGCGCCCCGCAGCGGGCCTTTGCCATCGGGATAATTTTCGACGGTCGTTGGCTGAAACATCTCCATGAAGGTGATGCTCATGCCCTTGGCGATGGCGGTGATGTTTTTTAGTACCGACATGTATTTCTAGTATACCGGATGCGCGAAAGAGTAAAATGCACGCCCGGAGTTTTGCCCGAGATATCCCGGGGGGGAAGTCTGGAAAGGATCATTATGAATTACACACGTATCGCACTTGCGGCGGCCGGCGGTTTTGTGGCGTATTTCCTGCTCGGAGGCCTGATGTTCGCGCTGTTGCCGCTTAAAGCCGAGTTCCTTAAATATCCCGCTGTTTACCGCAACCAGCAAGGGCAAATGAGCCACATGCCGGTGGGCATGGCGTGGATGTTCGTTTCGATGCTGGCGATGGCGACGATTTACGCAACGCTGTGTCGCGGCGGTTCGGGACTGGTCGAGGGCCTACGTTTTGGAGCGCTGATCGGAATTTTTGCGGTGGGCGCATTCGTGGTACACAACTACGTGAATTTGAACATCGGATTGAGACTCACCGTGCAATCGGCGATCGCTTACTTCGTGGAGTGGACTGTTTCCGGCCTGGTGATTGGAATGATCTACCGGCCTGCCCCGCCGCATTAATGCTTGAGAAAAACGGGGAACGCCATGGCTCCCAGATTTTCTCTGTGGAGTATACTGTGGAATAGGTTCCACACATGCAAATCGTTCAAGTCGTGCTGGATAAAAAGCTGTTAAACGCCGCCGACCAAGCCGCGAAGCGCACTAAGCGAAACCGCTCCGCTTTGGTGCGCGACGCCTTGCGGCAGCATCTCCGTCGGTTGGAGCTGCGAGCCTGTAAAGAGCGCGACCGCCAGGGCTACTCGCGACAGCCGCAAGCCGACTCGGAAGCGCGGGGTTGGGAAGCGGAGGCTGCGTGGCCGGAAGAATAGCCCGAGGTCAGATCGCTCGCGGCGAAGTTCGGCTCTACCAGTTCGCCCCGCCTGACAAGAAACGGCCTGCCCTTGTGCTCACGCGCAACAGCGCCATCGCGTATTTATCCACGGTCACTGTTGCGCCGGTCACTTCCACGATTCGCGGCGTGCCATCGGAAGTTGTTCTGAATGAGGAGGACGGCATGGAGTCTCCGTGCGCTGTGAACCTGCACAATGCAGTTACGGTGTCGCAACAGCGGCTGGGGAAACGCGTGGCCCAGCTTAGTTCCTCACGAATGAATGAGGTGTGTGCTGCTCTGCGCTTCTCTCTGGGTTGCGATGCGAGCTAGTTGCCGGGAGCGGGCGTGCGTTGCCGATTTTACCTGAGAATGAAGCCAAAAACCCCATCCAAGCGAGGCTTGGATGGGGTGTACTCTTACCCGTCGTGGACGGATGCGAACTTGAGCACGGACCAGTCACCTCACGTTGTCCAGTCTTTACATTTTGTCCCAGGACGTTGCACAGGGCGCAAAGGCAGGCCATCCGCTATCTTTTTTGTAAGTCACTGTCGAACATAAACTGACGTCGAGCTTACTTCCTGGCCGCTGGCAGGTTGGGCAACTTTTTTGGAGTTCGCGGATTGCGGACAAAGTCCTCTCTGGCTAGAAAGCGACCACTGGGGCTGAAGCCCGCGTTGCTTTCGATCGCTTTACGCGGCGCTGAAGCGCCGCTCTTCCACGTTGCTCTTAAGCGCCGCTCTTCCACGTTGCTCTTAAGCGTTGCTCTTCCAGGCTGCTCTCCCTTGTTCTTCCGCGCTGCTGTTCCACGTTGCAATCAGCAGTCGGTGTTTCTCGGGAAATCATGGTAGTGCGCTAATTTGAATTGTCAAAGTAGCGCACTACCAAATTATCAGCGGCTTGACTTGGCTTATTAGTGGACGTAGGATTCATTCAATCGACACCTATGACAATGTTATTAGTCGAGAGGAGGAAGCAATGAAAAATATCAAGAAACTTGCCATTCACAAGGTAACCCTGCGCGATCTGGACGAACCTCTGATGCGGGGCATTGCCGGCGGGGTTCTTACCGACGCCACGTGCCCGGCTCAAAGCTGTAAGGTGTGTCCCACCGACACGGCCAAGGTTGGCGAATGCTGTTCCGTCAAACGGAAGGATTAGCCTTGAAAAACAGGATAGCGCCGATGCCATTGTGAGGAGTATAAGTTACTGACCGTCCGCACAAGGAGCGTGGAAGTGAAAAACCGTAAGCAGTTGGCAATTGACGAAATGCAAGACAGCCAGAAACTCGGAGTAAATAAGATCACTCTTAAGGATCTGGATGAACCGAAACTAGGCAACGTTGCGGGTGGCTGCAGCGTTCAACCTACCACGACTGTGCAACCAACCCATCAAGTTAGTTGTCTTCCTATCTGCGCCGGAGTTCGCTGAAAGAATCTGAAGGAGTCCCCATTTGTTCGTTCTTGTTGCGGGAAATGGGGGTCTTCTTTCCGAATAGCACGATAGGAAAGCCTTTGCCGGCGCAACTCTAGAACTTTTTCCGCAGAAATTCGAAGAGGCCATAGCCGATCAGCGCGGCCACGATGGCAATGGCGAAGTTCGCGGTGGTGAAAACATCCGTGAGAGCCCACGACAGGCCCCGCTTCTGTCCCCAGCCCGACCGTTCGAATTCTCCCATCAACAGATTTGAATAAAAAAGGAAGATGATGAACCCCATCTCGATCATCGCTCGCCCGACATTTTTCATGGCTACCCGCTCCCGGGGATGTTCCAGTATTTCGCGGCAACTGCACGAAAAGCTTGCTTGCTACTATAGGCGATAGAAATTCTGGCAGACGAGAATCGTGGCGGCGCCCTGGCCAGCTAAACCGCTCTAATCGCGAAGTCTTGTCAAGCCCCCGCGGAGTCGCTTTTTGTCTAACCTGCTGTTTCTAAATGGAAAATAAACCGTCGACTGATGTCCCTTTTACTCCTCCCAAATTGGTATTCTGGATATATAGGGTAAGAAATGGCGCAGGCCTTGGGCTTGCGCCATTTTGTTTTGTGCGGTCGTGGTCCGAATGAAATCAAGAATGGAGCTTGGTATGGGTGTTGGGGTGGGAACGCGGTCTGGTGTGGTTAGAAGGTTGGAGGCGAGGGCGGTTTTGCGGAGGAAGATCGGGAGGAATCCGGAGGAGCTACGACGGAAGAAGATTTGGGAGGGGCTGACCAGCAAGCAGCGAGGCGAGTTGGCGGAGATGATGTTTATGGTGAAGGCGGCGCAGATGGGATTTGCTACGGCGAAGCCTTATGGAGACAGCCGGCGGTATGACTTTGTTGTGGATACGGGGAGCCGGTTGTGGCGGGTGCAGGTGAAATCTTCGAGCGCGAAGCAGTATGGGGCGTACCTGGTGAACTTGCAGAGGAATGAGAACGGCGAGGTGGTGCCTTATGACATTACGGAGATCGACTTTGTGGTGGCTTATGTGATGCCGTGCGATGCGTGGTTTGTGATTCCGGTGGAGGCGGCGGTGGCGCGGAAGTCGGCGAAGCTGTGCGCGCGGGAGAATCCTAGGAGCGGACGGTTGGGGAAGTATTGGCAGGCTTGGGGATTGATGACTATGCGTTGGGCGGAGAATGAGTGATGAATGCCGCGCGGCTTCCGCAAGTTTCGTAAAAGG
>Ga0208691_1000947_pt1 | contig 10419 bp, 11 predicted proteins | sample June2015DPH_20_1_FD_184719 | JGI IMG/M metagenome (GOLD analysis project Ga0208691, IMG submission 184719) | Peatland microbial communities from SPRUCE experiment site at the Marcell Experimental Forest, Minnesota, USA - June2015DPH_20_10... | ecosystem: Environmental > Terrestrial > Soil >... | reverse complement strand
CTGGGATTGCAGGAAAGACATGGTTCTGTCGGTGAGGTCCCTGTCTCGGCGCGCACCGGCGAGGGAACCGATGCACTTCTCAAGGCCATTGATGCCGCATTGCATTCCGACCCGACGATCAAGGCAGAGTTGCGCGTACCGCAGCACGAGGGCGCGGTGCTAGCGGCGATTGAAGGCGGGATGGTTGTGCACGAACGGACTTACGAGGGCAACCTGGTGCGGCTGAAAGTGAGCGGGCCGGCATCGTTGATGGGGCGGCTTCGGAAGTTCAGGGTGCGCGATGAGTCGGAAGTCATTCCATCGAAGCAGGAGAAGGCTCCATGAATCCCGTTGAAGGCGGAGCGGAGAAATCGATCACGACCCTCTCAACGCGCGAGGTCTATCGCAATCAGTGGATGCGGTTGCGCGAGGACCAAATCCTTCGCTCCAACGGCGAAAAGGGTATCTATGGCGTGGTCGAGAAGGATGATGCGGCCATCATTTTGCCCATCGATCAGGGCCGGGTCTGGCTGGTAGAGCAGTTCCGCTACACCATTCAGGAACGGGCGCTGGAGTTGCCGCAGGGTGGCTGGGAGATGGAAGTCGAGCATCCCGAAGAACTGGCGCGCGGCGAGCTGCGGGAAGAGATCGGCATCGAAGCTGCCGAAATGAGGTACCTCGGCACGCTCTGGATCGCTTACGGCTTTGCCCGGCAACGGCAGCATGTTTTTCTGGCTAGCGGGCTGACAGCCACTAAGAAGGATCCGGATCCTGAGGAGCACGACCTCGAGGTGCGCTCGATGCCAGTGGAGGAGTTTGAAGAGATGATGCGGAACGGAGTGGTCCGCGACAACTGCACGTTGTCGGCGTGGGGCCTCTATCTTCTGTGGAAGGCGCGGCGGGACTGAGATCCGTCGCGCCCACGATTGTTATTCGGGGTGGAATTCCTTCAGGGAGCGGACGGTAATCAGGACGAAGATTATCAGGAGAGCGAGCTGAGTGCCTCCAAAAGCCGGAGACGACATGGTGGGTGCCACGGCCTTGAGTGCGGGAACCTTGGCAAAGCCCTGCGCGACCAGAACGAAGAAGTTGAAGTAGTAGGCGAGCAAGGCGGAGACGACGTAGATCGCGCGCCAAGGGCCTTCCAGCTTCTTCACATAGAGACCCACGATGGCTATCAGCAGCGCAAGGATAGACAGGACGCCAAGAATGATTCCCGGAGTCACGCCGTTGAACGGAAACAGAAATCCGGTCAGGCTCGTCGCCAGCGTGGATACGAGGAAAGTTGCGGTTAGAATGCTGAGTCGCCGCGAGGTGAATAGGCCGAAGACAAGGAAGAATCCGGCGCCGATGCCGATCACGCTCAGGAACACATGGAGATAGGTGAATTGCACCAAGCTAGTTCCAGAAATCATCGATAATCCTTTCGTAGACAGGGATCTGGTACTGCGTACGCTGTGAACCCAAGAAACGAAGGAAGCGCGCGGTGCAACCGGAACGCTTGGGTCTGCTTATTCTGCGGCTGACCTAAGCAGGGCCTCGACTTTGGCATCAAGATCCCGCGCAACTCTCAACGCGGCAAGATTACCATAGGGTGTAAGGTAACTAACCATTAAATCGTAAGAAAGATGAACCCCGTCCACTCGTTCGTCAATGAGGATGGTCACCGGAGCATAGGAAGCGGTGTCCGGGACATGCTCGGCCATCTGTTTCATGATGAGCGGATTTCCCACCACAAGACGCACGATTTTCGGCGCGGAGGAGCCTTTGTCCTTGGCGATCACCAGGCCCAGGTTGAAGCGCGTGAACTCCATGAAGCCTGAAGGCCCCAGGACGGCTCGGACTACTTGTTCCAATTCCTGCCAGGATTTTGCCGCGGCCATTTTCTGACCGAAATCGCGCATGTCGGGATGGCCGATAGCGGCTTCGAGAGAAGAAAGAACATCGGCAAATGGTTTGGAGGAGATAATGCTGAATCGGTCAACAGCGAATTGCCGGATCGCCATGGTGCACCTGCCTTGCGGATTGGATGCAGGCGATGCTCTGCGGGCGGAAGACTTTTTAGGCTTGACTGTACTGTTGCGTCTGCTCTTGACTTCAGCCGCGCTCTTCCACCGGGATCCAATGAGACGGGTATTCGGGGCCAATGTATTCGGCGCGCGGGCGGATGAGGCGGTTGTCGTCCAACTGCTCAATCACGTGCGCGGCCCAGCCGGCGATGCGGCTGATGGCGAAGATGGGGGTATAGAGGTCGATGTCGATGCCCAGGGTGGCGTATGTAGAAGCGGAGTAGAAATCGACATTGGCGTTGAGCTTCTTCTCGCCCTTGACGTAAAGCTCGATGGCGCGCGAGTAGTTGAACCACTTGGGCTGGCCGGCGTCGATGCCGAGCTGCTCGCTCATCTTGCGCAGGTGGGTGGCGCGCGGGTCCTCAGTTTTGTAGACGCGATGGCCGAAGCCGGAGATCTTCTGCTTTGCGGCCAACATGCTCTTCACGTAATCCACCGGGTCTACGCCGGCCTTGTCGATCTCGTGCAGTAGGCGCATCACGGCTTCATTGGCGCCGCCATGCAATGGTCCCTTGAGCGCGCCGATGGCGCCGGTGACGGCCGAGTGAATGTCAGAGAGCGTGGCCGCGATAACGCGGGCGGCGAAGGTGGAGGCGTTCAGTTCGTGGTCGGCGTGAAGGATGAGGGCGATATCGAGGGTGCGGGTTGCCGTCTCGGAAGGCTGTTCCCCGGTGAGCATCCACAGAAAGTTGCCGGCGTGGGAGAGTGACCTGTCAGGCGGAACAACCTCTTTGCCTTTGCGGATGCGGTCGTAAATGGCGACGATCATGGCGATCTGCGCGGTCAGGTTGTAGGCCTTGCGCACATTGGCGTCATGGGAGTTGTCCTTCTCGTCGGCATCGTAAAAGCTGAGCGCAGAGACCGCGGTGCGGAGCACTTCCATGGGCGTTGCCGTAGTGGGAAAGGAGCGCAGCAGGTCGATGATGCGCTGGTCGATGTTGCGGGCGAGCGCGAGTTGCGACGTGAACTCGCGCAGCTTGAGTTGGTTGGGCAGAATGCCGTTCCACAGCAGGTAGGTCGTTTCCTCAAAGGTGGAGCGTACGGCAAGCTCATGAATGTCGATGCCGCGATAGGCCAGCACACCCGCCTCTCCGTCAATCCAGCAAATCCCGGAGTTTGCCGCAACAATACCTTCCAGACCTTTCCCAGCAACAGCAGTCGACATAGCTTTCGGATCTCCCCTTTTGAATGATTCTTCGATGTTTGCAGCAAACGTCAGGTAAGATGCACCAGCGACGAAGACCAGCCGCTCAGGTCGTTTTATCGTCGAAAAAGGTAACCTGTGCCGGAAAATGCGGCAAAAGATGTTTATAACGGAACGATTCCATGATTGTCACGAAGGGTGGGACAACGGATGTGCGCCAGCGCACAATTCACCCTGTATCACGACCTTTCGGCGGCCTACGGAGACGCCGGTTGCCGAACGCACTGTATTCTTTCTATATTGCTGGCATCCCCCGGGCCGCACCCGACGGCATCAAGAGGGGCGAACAGGCAAATCTGGATCTGAAGCGGCAACGGGAAGATTTCAGTTTGGGAAGTCTTCCGGACGGCGTCTAGAGCATTTTCGGGATAAGTGTAGCCGTTATGGGTGCATAGAACGTGGTTTTTTCTTGAAGAAAAATCCACTTGAATGTGTGCTTTCGGTCTATGGCGATTCGGAAAATGCTTAAATGGGACAGAACGCCGCCATCACCCGGGCCCGGGGCTTTACGCCAAGGCCGAGAAAAGCGGTTTGCAGCATGAACCGCCGGTTTCAGGAAAGGCAGACCCATGAGTGAAGAATTTGAGAATGCACCCCGAACCTATTCCGGCGCGCTGCTGGCGGTGATTGCCGTTGCGCTGATCTGCGCGCTGGGCGGGCTGGCCTGGAGCTATGTGCTCAGCGGTCACATCGCCACCCAGAAGGCGGCGCTTGACGAGGCCACGCAGCAGAACAAGCAGCTTGCCGCCCGGCTGCGGGAAACCGACGCCCGGCTCAACGTGGCCACCGAGGAGTTGGGCAAGTCGCTCGGCTTGACTCAGAAACAGATGGATGTTCGCGCCCAGGAGATCATCCGCCGCGAGCAGGCCGTCGAGGCCAACACGCAGCAACTGGCAAACCAGCAAAAGCAGACCGCGCAACAGGTCAGCGCCGTCACCAGCGCTGTTTCTGACGTCAAGACCGACGTGGGCGGCGTGAAGACCGACGTGGCCAAGACGCAAAGCGACTTGGCGACTGCCGTGGCTCAGCTGACCTCAATGAAGGGCGACCTGAGCGACCATAGCAGCCTTATCGCGCGCAATCACGATGAGCTGGAAGTGCTGAAGCACAAGGGTGATCGCAACTTCTACGAGTTCACACTGACCAAGGGCCAAAGAAAACCGGTTGGCACGGTTACCTTGGAACTGAAGAAGGCCGATCCCAAGAAAAACACCTTCAGCCTGGACGTGATTTCAGACGACAAGACGGTGCCGAAGAATAACAAGGGGCTGTACGAACCGCTGCAGTTCTACAGCGGGAAAGACCCGATGCTGTTTGAGATCGTCGTGAACTCGGTGAGCGCCAAGAATACGGTCAAGGGATATCTCTCGGTGCCGAAGAGCGCGCCAGTCCCGCCGACCGGCCAGTAACGCCTACTGGTCAGTAACGGCATTGTGGGGCGCGAGCACCAAATTCGGCTGATAGCGTATGCCGAAGGTGAAGTTCAGGGCCTTGCGCGCGTCCCACTGCTGTTTGCTCATCCGGAAGGAAGACACAACCGTTCCCTCGACTGTCTGGCCAGGGTCGATGGTCGCATCCAGCGACAGCGGCTTGCCATGCGGAATGGTCAGATCGGGATAGGCGATGAAGACCCGGTCGTAGTCGCCTGCTGTTGCGGCATAGCTGGAATGGATTCCGTCGTCGACGGTGACATTGGTCATTACGTTGTGCAGGAAGAGCGGCTGCTTGCTCTGGTTGTGCAGCCTGACCTGGGCAAACACCAGCACCTGGTCAAAGCTCTGCTTTTCCATGGCTGCGCCACTAGCGTCAAAGCCGGAACTCTCAGGGTGATGCGGGTGAGCCCACACCTGAACAATCTCTCCGGTGGCCGCGGGCGGCTTTTGTCCGGCGATCACGTAACCAGCGATCGCCAGGCTCACCAGCACAGCTGCGAACACGCTGGTCCAGATCAGGTGGCTGGAACCTTTGGCGTAGTCCTCGCCACGTGCGGCATCGTCGATTTCGGGGGATTCCTGCTGGAGTAGACTCATCGCGCCCTTATCTTATCCCCAAGAGAGCAGAACAGGCCATGAATTCGTGCGGCCGGTCAAGGAAAAGGGCGGGAATTTGCACTGAAAGTGGTGCCTTTCACGGCCGGGGCCGGAGCGCAGCCAGGAAATCTCTGGCTCCCAGACAGTTCAACACATCCTGCGGTCCCAGCCAGGCTCGGCGCAGCTGGCGGATGCCGTAGTCCATTTTTCCCAGGTTGCGGGCGTCGTGGGAGTCGGAGTTGACGGCGATCTTGCAGCCTAGCTCTTTGGCCAGGCGCAGGTCGCGGTCGTTCAGGTCGAGGCGCTCGGGAGCTGCATTGTGCTCCACTGCCACACCGAGCTCAGCTGCGCGGCGCAGGACTGCGCCGAGATCCAGCGCAAAGGGCTCACGGCGCAGCAGGAGGCGGCCGGTAGGATGGCCCAGGATCCGCACGTATGGGTTTTCAATGGCTTTAAACACGCGTGCCGTGGTTTCTTCGCGGCTCTGATCAAAACGGGTGTGGACGCTGGCGATGACCACGTCCATCTGAGCCAGCACTTCGTCGCCCAGGTCGAGCGCGCCGTCGGCGAGAATGTCCACTTCAATGCCGGTGAAGACGCGAATCCTCCCACCCATCTGCTTATCTACCTCGCGGATACGTTGCACGTGCTCGAGTGCCCGCTCTTCATCCAGGCCATTGGTCATGGCCAGATTCTTGGAGTGGTCGGTGATGGCGATGTACTCGAAACCGCAGGCGAGAGCGGCTTCGGCCATTTCGCGGATGGAGTTGTGGCCGTCGGTGGCGTGGGTGTGCATGTGCACGTCGCCGCGAATGTCGGACTTTTCAATCAGCCGGGGCAGGGCGTGGTGGGCCGCAGCTTCAATTTCGCCCAGGTTCTCGCGGATCTCAGGTGGCATCCAGTCCATGCCCAGCGCGGCGTAGATCTCCTCCTCGGTGGCCGCGGCCACAATGGACTCATCGTCTAGCCGCGCCAGAGCCCACTCACTGAGGGTGTAGCCCATTTTGAGCGCACGCTGCCGGAGCGAGACGTTGTGGGCCTTGGAGCCGGTGAAGTACTGCAATGCGGCGCCGTAGCTGGCCGAAGGGAGCAGGCGAACATCGACCTGCAGGCCGTTTGATAGATGAAAGCTGACCTTGTTCTCGCCTTTGGCGATCATGTCGTGAATGCCTGGATAGGCGGCCACGTATTCGACCGCGGCAGCCGTATGCTCGGGCGCGCAGGCCGGCCCGGTCACCAGCAGATCCAGGTCGCCGTTGGTCTCGCGACCGCGGCGCAGGGAGCCAGCGGGGGTTGCGCGTTCAATCCCATCAAATGCCAGCAGGTAGGCAGAGATGCGCTGGGCAGCTTCCTCGGCCACGTCGATCCGGAAGCGGCCGGCGCTGCGGCGATAGTCGTCAATGCCTTTGCGTAGCTTTTCAATCTGCTTCTCGCCCATGCGCGGCAGGCCGACCAGGCGGCCGGCTTCGATGGCTTCGGCGAGCTGGTCGATACCGGAGATTTTGGCGGCATCCCACAGCAGCGCGACGGTCTTGGGGCCCATGCCGGGGAGTTTGAGCAAATCCAGCAGGCCAGCACCATATTTAGCGAGCAGTTCGTCGCGCAGGGGCAGTGTGCCCGTTGCGGCAATGGCCTGCAGGTTGGCGGCCATGCCTTTGCCGATGCCTGGAATCTCCAGCAGCCGGGCGGTTTCAGGTGCGGCGGCTACCAGGTCGACCGTGGTTTGTTCGGCGGCTTCGGCGGCTCGGCGATAGCTGCGGATACGAAAGCTGTCACCGCCGTCGATCTCAAGCAGATCGGCGGTCTCAGACAGCAACCGGGCCATCGTGGGGTTGTCCATCGGATAGGTCTCCGATGACAGTATCTGATAAAGCAGGGAACAGGGAACAGTCTAAAGCTTGCGGGATGGGCGCTGCGCTCAGTTCACTTGTTCATTCACTTGCTGCTTCTCTGACCGCCAGAGGGCAGGTTTGCGAAGCGGAGGGGACGGGTTGCGGCGGACGGGCACACCAGCATTGCTGGCTTCCGCTGGTCGGAAACGCGACATAGTGATTGAGAGCTTCATGCCGAGCACACGCATCGTGCACCACGCGCGGGGTGGTCTTGCCTTACCCCCCGGCAGATTACGCCGAGTCAGGCTGCGCTGTGGGCTGCGGCGTCTCTGAAGCGAACCACCGCATCGGCCTGGGGACCTTTTTGGCCCTGGACGATGTCAAATTCAACGTCATCGCCCTCTTTCAGCGTTTTGTACCCATCCAGCTGGATGGATGAGTAATGAACGAATACATCCGGCCCGTCTTCACGTCCGATGAATCCATAGCCCTTGGCGTTGTTGAACCACTTGACTTTCCCTTTGTACTGAGCCACAGGCTCCGCCTTCCTTTTTGACAGCATGGAGTGCAGGCGAGCGATATCGATGGGGAAACACCCGCCCTCATCAGGTAAGACGCGTGAAGTCGACGAAAGGTTGAATCAGATTTTAACGGCGGGTCCCGCGAAATGGGATCGGGGCGGCGTGAGAGCGCCTTCGATTCAAATGTTGCCAGCTGTTGTTCATGCCAGGTGGCATTTTCCCGGTAAAAATGCCACTGAGCCTCTTCGTTTGTTTAAGGAGCAGAATCGAAACGGCTGTAATCGCAAGCCCGGTTCGGAACTTGTTGAATTGAGAGAATGTAATAAAACCGGTCTCATCAACAGGAGCATCGACTCGCGGGAATCATTCGACCCGCTTTGTTGCGGGTTTCACAGTCGGCCCAGCAAGGGCTGTGACACTTATGAGATCGGTCGTAGGAGGTCGCAGCTTATTTCTTGCGCTTTGCGGCCTGCTTACGCGCATAAAGCAGCACGCTGGTCAGAGTTTTACCGTCCAAAATCTGCCCCTTCTCAATCATCTTGAGCAATTCAGACAGCTTTACCAGGCGGAACTCGATCTGCTCGTCGGCCTCGGGGTGGGCGTCCCCTGCGACGAGGCCCTCGGCGAGAAACACCTTCATTGACTCGCCCAGAAATCCGGGACTGGCGTAGTACTCCACCAGCGGCTTCCATTTCTTTGCGGCGTAGCCGGTCTCCTCGGCAAGCTCACGCTGTGCGCCTTTGAGCGCGTCTTCGCCGGGCTCCAGCTTGCCGGCCGGCAGCTCCCACAAGAACTGGTTGGCGGCGTGGCGGTATTGGCGCTCGATCACGATCCAGGGATTCTTCTTGCTCTTCGAAGTGTCGACGGCCAGGATCACCACGCTGCCGTTGTGACGGATTACGTCCCGCTCGCTCGGTTTACCTCCGGGTTCAAGCAGCTTGTCGTGGAGCACGCGAAAGAGCGGGCCCTGGTAGACGACCTTGGAACTGATGATCTGCGCCTTTTCAACAACGACAACCCTGGGGGTCTTCAGCTTCTTCGCCTTGGCGGCCTTGACCTTTTTGGGCTTTTTTTTCGGCTCGATCTTTGCTTTGGCGGGTTTCGCTGCTTTCTTTTTGCTGGCCATTCTGCTGATTCTCCTCGGTGCTCCGTAAGAGAGAGTATACGCACTGCTCTTGCGCCGCCACGATCATGATTGCACCAGTTCTGCATCGATTGCGCCCGGCGTGGCATCCTTAACAGAGCCGAATCGCATTGCAACAGGAAACCGACCAGCAAGGGAACGAATTGCCGACCGCAGAGTGCTTTCCAATTACCGTAGCGCCGGGCCTGCACCGGCTGTTTCTGGACTACTGCGCCGGCAACGCTGCGGCGCGCCCTTTCTATGCGTCGCTGCCCCCGGATGAGGGCTGGCAGAAGCGGCCGGCGGTTCCGGCGCACTGGCCGGAACTGGTGAAACTGCTTGCGGAACAGAATCCCGCGCCGACGGCAGCAGCTTCTGTGGCCGCACTCGCCGCTGGCGCCGGAGTGGTGGTTACGGGCCAGCAGGTGGGCCTGTTTGGCGGGCCGCTGTTTACGCCGTTCAAGGCGGCGACGGCGGTGGCACGGGCTCGACAGGCGACCGCGGCAGGCGTTCCGCACGTGCCGATCTTCTGGCTGGCAACGGAAGACCACGATTTTGCCGAGATCAACCACGTTACCTTCCCCGCACGCCACGAGCTTCGCAAGCTGGTGTACGAATCGGCGCCCGCAAACCCGCTGCCGGTCGGCGGACTTATTCTCGACCACTCAATCACTCCCCTGGTGGATCAGGCGTGGGAGCTGCTGGGCTTCTCCGACGCCATGGAGGCGCTGGCCGCGGCTTACAAGCCGGGGCGGACATTTGCAGAGGCCTTCGCCGAGTTCTACTCGAAGGTTTTCTCGGATCAGGGATTGCTGGTGCTGGACGCGAGCAACCGCGCGATTCATCGTATTGGCGCACCTGTGTTGCGCGCGGGCCTGGAACGTGCGGATGAACTGCACGCCAGACTTACCGAGCGTAATCGCGAATTGGAAGCTGCGGGCTACCACGCGCAGGTGGCCGTTGCGCCGCAATCGAGCTTGTTGTTCCTCATTGACGACAAAACAGGATCGCGGCTGGCACTGAAGCGGCTTGCGCCCACGGCGGCCGAGCCTGACGGGCTATGGCATGCAGGCCGGCAAAGCTTTTCGACCGCTGACTTGGTGTCAATTCTGGAAGCCGAGCCGGAGCGTATCTCTCCCTCCGCGCTGCTGCGGCCCGTGCTTCAGGATTTTCTGCTTTCCACTTCGCTCACTATCGGCGGACCGGCGGAGATCGCGTACTTTGCCCAGTCGGCGGTGTTGTTTGAAGCGATTCTTGGACGCAAGACCCCGGTCCAGCCGCGTTTTTCGGCGACGTTGATTGAACCGGCGATTGGTGAGCTGCTGCGCAAGCATGAGCTGACGCTGGAGCGGGTCTTCAGCGCATCGGGCGGGAATTTGGCTAAGGTGCTCGCGGCGCGGGCCATGCCCATTGAGGGCAAACAGAAGCTGGCTGCAGCGGGTAATGCGCTGGACAGCGAGCTTTCCACACTGCTTGACTGGATGCGCGCGCAGGACGCCGGGTTGGGGCGTTCAGCGGAGACGGCGGCGAGCAAGATGCGCTACCAGATGAATCGTCTGCGGACGCTAGCGGCGAACTTCCAGTTGCAGCGCGAAGTCTCGATTGGAAGGCACGCGGACGCCATTAGCCAGTCGCTTTATCCGGGCGGTGGCCTGCAGGAG
>Ga0208691_1000939_pt1 | contig 10477 bp, 7 predicted proteins | sample June2015DPH_20_1_FD_184719 | JGI IMG/M metagenome (GOLD analysis project Ga0208691, IMG submission 184719) | Peatland microbial communities from SPRUCE experiment site at the Marcell Experimental Forest, Minnesota, USA - June2015DPH_20_10... | ecosystem: Environmental > Terrestrial > Soil >... | reverse complement strand
AGTCGACGAGTAACAGCGTAACTTCTCGAACCGCCGTATACGGACCCGTACGTACGGTGGTGTGGCAGGGGTCAGTGGGCAACCGCTGCCCCTATGCCGATCTAGTCGGCCACTCGGACGATGCCTCTAAAAGGATCTTCTGAAGGTCGGTCCTGAACTCGGCTACACATCAACGATGCCAATTGGCTAACGCCCTTCTGGAGGACCTGACGATTCACCTGCTTGGAAGGTGCCTCTTTTATTTTCTGTTCGTATTGAGCGTCGGAACAAAAATCAAAACGGGCAGCCTTTCGGTCGTCGTTTTAGGCGAATCTCTCTGGGCAGTTCCTTTGCCGGGTCGATCGTCCCCCCCGCGGCGCTCATAGCCAAGCGACCGGACGATGTTCTCCGATGCCCGGACCAGCATCGCGAAATCCGGGGTGTGCTGTAACGCACGATAGAACCCTGTCTCCCGAATACATCATCCGGCCGGAATCGACTTCGAGAGCACAGCAATTTCCTCCGATCAGACTTGGGTACCACGCCGGGGGCTTAAGAGATCGGGCGTCGCCTCGGGAGTTGCCGTGCTGAGCACCTATATGGACGCCGGGGCGTGCCCCTCGCAGCGAAGCCTACTTCTTGATGGCTTTCATATCCTGGCCATTCTGATGCAATATCATGTAGCCTTTGTCATCGGCAAAGAACTCAATTTCCGCATCGACCACCGTTAGAAAGAATTTCGTCTGCGACTCGGGAAAGAGCGGGAACATTGGTTGACCCGTTGCTTGGCCCATGAGTTGGTCGCCATCCAGCGTGATGGCAATGTTGAAGTTCGGGCCGAGCTGATAGGTCCCAACGTAGCGTGCAAGCACAGCTGGATCGACCTTCACCGTCGCGCGGATCTTGGGATGAAAATCGGGCCAGCCGTACTCAGCCGCGATACTTTGCATGAGTTCCGCCGCGAGCATTGACCCACCCTGCGCGTTCGTCATCACGACGGCGCCATCGCCGTGATGCTCATACGCCACAAATAGGCTTTCAAAGCCCTCATTCACGCCACCATGTGAGAAGTAGGGATCGCCTGCCGAGCCGCCGATCTGCAGCCCGAGGCCCCACTCTCCCTTGCCTGGAGTCAGCATTTGCCGGGTCAGATCTTGCGACAGAACATGATTCGCTTTGCCCAGCAGTGAACGTTCCACCTCAAGACAGTAACGGGCCAGGTCAGATGGAGTAGTCCACAAACCGGCAGCCGCCATTTCAGGATAGGTGTGCGCACCGCCAGGCACGGCCGTCCCGTCCCCCTCGTATGGTACAGCTGCTTCCGGCTGCAGATCCGCGGGAAGCGGCTGTCGATAGGTGCTGTGCGTCATCCCGATCGGCGCCAGCACAGTGTCATGCAACAGTTTTGGAAAAGGCTCCTTGGTTGCGTCCTCTACCATCTGCTGCATCACCGTATACCCACCGCCAGAGTAGTTCCATTTACTGCCGGGCTCACTTTCTAAGCGAATTGGCGCGGTGTTCGCCGGCTTCTGTCCATCCAGCACCTGGATCAGGGTTGGCACTGGCGTATTGGCCGCGTATCCGGGGAATCCGTGAACGGTAAAGCCACCAGTATGCGTTAGCAATTCCCGGAGGGTAACCGGCTTTCCGTTGGCGGCAGGACTCTCTGGCACCTTCCACGAAACAAGCGCCGTGTTCGCCGGCGCGTCCAGAGAGAGCTTCCCCTCCTGCACCAGATGGAGCGCGGCCATCGCTGCGACGGGTTTGCTAATAGATCCAGCCTGGAAAAGGGTATCGCTCGCGACCGGCGAGCCTCCCTGTTGCTTCAGTCCGAACCCGCGCGCCCATTCGATCGACCCATTGTGGATCACCGCGACACTGAGACCTAGCACGTGTAGCTGGCTCATCCGCTCACTCAGCGTAGGACAAGGGCGAGGATCGTCCTTGATCACCACGGGTGGCCTAAGACACGAGGTCACGGCTTCGATGTGTTTTCGTACTTCAGGAGCCACATCTCCCGCCGCTCGTGCGGTCTGACCAGACATCGGCTGACCTAAAAGATAAACGAGAACGCTCAGCGTGACAAATCGCGATAGGTCAACCATAACTTTATTCCTCGGAATGGCGAAAGTGAGATGATTTTCGACCATAAGGACCAGAATCTTATCACGAATGAAGAGTAGCCGCGGTCGTGGGGCGGGTGCGCAGGGTCAAGTAACCGGTTGTCGGATGATTTAGTAATAACCGCGAGGGCTACTGTGAGCCATAACTCCTTGGGAACGGCCGCGCGTAATAAAGCGTGATCGTCAGTTGGCGGCCGGGCGCTCAATGCGCTCCACGGTGTATACCGGCAAGACATCCTCTTGGCGCTTCAGTTCGAGACCGAGTTTGCCCAGGACCGTAAAGATCGTGGGGAGCTGGGCGAAGGGGTTCGCGGCCGGGGTGGCGTTCGGTGGCGGAGGGGGAAGCCGCATGGGGACCCAGCCCTCCGTGTTTACGGTGAACAGCCCGTTGAGCGCCGTGCGGTTCACGACTGGCAAATCTGTCCAGTTCCCGATGTAATGGACCAGGTCGTCCATATCTATTGCTTTTGCATTCAGGGGATGGCCAAAGCCGCCAACAAAGTTATGGCAACCTTGCGGGTCGGTATCGAAGGTGCAGTCCTTCTCGGCGATGGCCGACATCTGAAGCTTCGGACCTCCGCTGGCTACCGTGAGCACATAAACGGACATCGTTTTATTCTCAACCCGCATCATGAGTCTGAAACGATCGGCGAGCAATCCCCGGATCATTTGCTGACTTCGCCTTCGCACTTCGCTGCCCTGAAGACTGAGAGGGATGGCATTGGCGGGCGCTTTCGCTTCGATATCGAACCCCTCACGAGCGGTCCAGTCGGGAAGAGGGGAAAGACGCGGCGAAGAGTTGACCGGCACGTCGTAAGCGTAACTCAAAAGCGTAATCACAGGGACCGCACTCGCAATCAAGTCACCGTTAGGCAGCACTTTCAGGCGCAAGTTGCCCTGGTCGGCTGAGCGAGCAGGCTTTAGGGTGATCGTTGCAAATGCTTGCGACTGAGCGACAGCAGGCAAAGCCACGAGCAAATATACGATCGCTTGGCAGAACACGGATCGCCCTCCTTAGCAGGATTCGACGGCTGTAACGCAGAGATTGTTCCCGGCACGCCGTTCCCTACCGGGTCCGGTTCGGCATGTTTAGCAGACATTGCCGATCGCACACACTGAATTACCAGCCTGCCCGCTTGCGAGGCGAACTGTTCGTGCGGGCGGTGCCTCATCCCGTGGCTCGTTAACCGGTGCAATGGGCGGATTGAATCCATACTTCCTCGAATCCGACTCGATCTGGTCGGCAACCCGGAGGTTACTTTTTTCACGACTTTCCATTTGGCGAAACGCAGGCTCGCCGGCGAAGTGCAGCGTGACGCTCCCAAGATACGGCGTTCTGGGAAGCTCGAAGTTACTGTTAGATTAGCGCTTATAGGGCAAGTCTCCGGCTTGCCCGGACTGCCGGATCCATCAGGCGCTTGCCTGCCAGTGTGCCCGTAGTTCCTTATTGAACTCCGCCGGACGCTCCTCGGGAAAGAAAATCCTGGCGCCCTTCAACTCCACGCGGCGCCGGGTCCCTGGGATGTTCTCTGCCAGCCAATGTGACCATTTCACGTCGAAATATACATCATCCGTTCCCCAGACAATCAGCGTGGGCGCCTGCACCGTCTTCAGCCGTGCTTCAATTGCCAGCGTGTGCCGATTGTCGAAAGCTGCGAGGAACCGTTCGAAGTCGCGCGTGCGCTGCTCGCTACCGACCAGCGGACGCAAGTATGTTTCGATGCTTTCGTCACTCACGCGTTCCGGGCTTTCATACGCTGGTCCCAGCGCTTGTCGAAATATGCTCTTATCCGACAGCATCGCCTCCAGCGTTCCACGTAAACCGCCCGAAGCTGCCATGGCCAGGAAGGGTTTGAAGGCTTCCGGCGGCCAGTTGTCGTGCGCATCGCAATCGGTGAGCGTCAGGCTGCGAACGCGCTCCGGATACAACGCCGCGAAAATCTGTGCGATACCGCCGCCGCTGTCGTTGCCCACCAGATCCACCTGATCGATCTCCAACGCATCCAGAAATTCCTTTAGCATTTTGGCATTAGCCGTCACGGATACATCCTGCTCCGGCGCGATCTCGGTATCGCCGTGGGCCAACAGGTCAACGGCAATACAGCGCCGGATGTCCGACAAATCTTCCAGCTGGTGACGCCACAGGTGCCCATTCAACAACACGCCATGCACGAACAACGCCACCGGTCCTGTGCCCTGTTCCGTGTAGCCGATACGGCCTGAAGCGGTCTCCGCCGAGTGCCGTGCGGCACAAGTCTTCGCAATCATGAAATCGTTCTCCTATACCCGAAGTCCGGGTACCATCAGTAGGCCACTGATGAACGAAGAACCGCTGTCAGAATCTTTAGCGATTTGCGAACTTACGGAATTCGGAGGGCGAACGGCCGTAGGCCTGTCGGAACGCCGCGCTGAAATGACTGTGGCTGCTGAAGCCCAGTTCCAAGCCGAGAGCTGTAAGATCCTCGCATTGCGGAAGAAGGTCCAGCGCGCGCGCCAGCCGTAGCCGCAACTGGTAACGATACAAGGGTAAGCCTTCAACTTGTTGGAACACCTGCGTGAGATAAACCGGAGAGCCGCGCACCTCAGAGGCGATCTCCCGCAACGTCCAGCGTCGCGCTGGATTGCTCGCCAGTACCAGTTTGGCTCGGTCCACCAAGCGCTGCCGTCCTGCACTCCCGGCCGCGGCATGCGTTGTACGCGGACCCAAAGCCCGCTGCACCAGGGCCAAGGCCAGGCTCTCGGCTTCCAAAGGTCCCGCGTCGGCCCCTTGGCGCACCAGGCTGTGCCGCAGCAGCGCCACCAGCGCTTGAGCCCTTGCATCAATCCGTAGCCGCTGAGGCCGAAAAGCCAACGTCCCGTTGCCAGAGAAAAGCGCACGCGGCGCCAGGTCGCCAAGCTCTGTTTCGCTGATGCGCAGCGACAGACTCCGATCGCCACCGGGCACGGGGTGGCTCACCCGGTAACATTCGTTAGCATTGAAAAACAGCACCTGATTCGCCTCGGCTACCGCCTGGTCGTTCCCAAGATGGCGTACGTAGGCTCCGCGGTAGGGAAACACAATCTCCGTTGCACTCGTGCACTCTTCCGCGCTCCGGTGCCGGCTGTCGCCCAGGCAGTACACATCCCGGATCGTAACCGTCGATGACTTTAGCAGTAACTGATCTGTAACTTCCATGACAGAACTCGCTCCAATTCTCTCAGGAACCGGCTGGCCAGACCCGCGCTTTTCGGACGTCATCCGCCGTGAGGCGATTAGGTAGCAGCCTGTGGCAAAAGTCCCGGCAGGCTGAAGCCCGCCCCACTTCGTTCCGCAAACTATTGATCGATAAGCGTGGCGCAGGCGCTTTCGCTTGCGAACTGTGTGGTAGGGTACTTTTGCCACAGGCGACTAGGGTTGGAGTACTCACAGGTACCTATAGTACCTTCTAAATCGAGTACTTCCTTGATATACTTGTTCGAGCCGGCTCCGCAGCGACCGGGCACCAAGAAGGACTCTTATGAGAAACCTCACTGTGATTCTAGTTCTTGCTATATTGTCGTCTGCACCAGTTCTTGCCGACTACACGTTCATACCCATCATCGACAATAATGACCCTACGTTTAACCAGGCGTTAGGAATCAACAATGCGGGCACCATCGCCGGTTACTTTGGCAGCGGTACTCCGAACGCCACCCCGCCCCCCTTCACTTTGCAACCCAACCAAGGATACGCGGTGGCGCCGCCGTATAAGCAGGCCAATTTCACCAACGAGAACTTCCCCGGCTCTTCTCAGACCCAAGACACCGCTATCAACAATTTCGGATCCCTCGCTGGTTTCTTTGCCGATAGCAACGGCGCGACAGCCCCGAATTTTATCGGGTTCGTGGACAAGGGCGGTACCTTCACCGCGGTCGAGGATCCCAGCACCCCCGCCATTCCTTCCTCCGTCAATCAACTCCTCGGCGTGAATGACAACAATGTTGCTGCCGGCTTCTACCAGGACGCCCTCGGCAATCTCCATGGATATACGTACAACATTGGAACGGCGAGTTTTGACAATCTGTCGCTGCCCAGCGGTGACGATGCCTCGACCTTCGCAGCCACTGGCATCAACAACGCCGGAGACGTAGTTGGATTCTTCACCAACGCCGGCGGCACCACGGAAGGCTTTATAGACAACGGCGGCATTTTCACCAACTTTCTCGCTGCCGGTTCGAACAATACAATGTTCCTGGGAATTAACAACGAAGGCGAAGCCGTGGGCGTTTACCAGGACGGCTCTGGGCAGAACCACGGGTTTGTGTATTCCATCGCCACAGGTACATATCAGACCGTGGACGATCCGAACGCCGTGTTGGCGAATGGCGGAACCACTATCAACGGCATCAACGATAACGGCGATCTGGTCGGATTCTACGGGGATGCAAATGGCAACACCATTGGCCTGCTGGCCAATCCGGTGCCCGAACCCCGCTTCATCAGCGTGTTGCTGCTGGCGGCGCTAGCGTTCGCCGGAATCCAACAGACCCGGCGAGAGAAAGCCCGCACCCAAATTTAGAACTAGGATTCGCACAACCCTTGCGGCGGCAGGTACAATCATTGCAGATTCGGCCATGCCAACCCTCAGGATCCTCTCCATCCTAGCCGCTCTCGCTTTTTCGGCCGCTGCCAGCCCCAATTTCTCCGGACACTGGAAGCTCAATACCGAAAAAAGCAAACTTGACGAGCCTTATCAGGAAGAGCGAACCGTCGATCACAAAGATCCGGAACTTACCGTGAATGTGAAAGCAACAAGCGATGGTGAGGAGGACGAGAGCACTGCCAAGTACCGTACGGACGGCAAAGAAACCCGCAATATGATCGATGGAGATCCGCTCTTTACCACCGCCCACTGGGACGGCGACGCGCTGGTAATGGAATCGCAGTTGATCAGCGACACGGAAACCGTCGAAACGCACGATCGTTGGACGCTCTCCCCGGATGGGAAGCTGCTAACCGTGGCGCGAAAGCAAAAATCCGGCTCAGACCAACACGAGCTCATCTTAGTCTTCGACTTGCTTTAAGCGGTGGTGGGCGCGCAGGGACTCGAACCCCGGACCCCCTCGGTGTAAACGAGGTGCTCTAACCAACTGAGCTACGCGCCCAAGCGCGGCAACTTCATTCTATCCGAATGTGTTCATCTTTGGTCCTCGAGCGCCTTCTTCGCCTCGATCAGGACCGGTAGATCGGGGTCGGCATCCTTCCATTGCGCGAGAAAGTCCTGGTAGCTCTTACGGGCTCCAGCGGTGTCGCCCTTCCGGGCCGCCGCTCGCGCCAGTGCGAAGCGAGCTAAGGAATACAACGGCGAGAGCAAATCCTGACCCCGATGATCGATTATCTTTCGAAATTCGGCCTCCGCCTCATTGGGCTTCTGAAGATCGAGATATGCCTGCCCGCGCAGATACTGCGGCCAGAATTCGGCGGCGGCCTCATAACGCTGCGCTGGCTTCAGCGACTCAACTGCGCGTTCGGCGCTCCCCAGTCTCAGATCCATGGCGGCCCGAATTACGGGTAGCCAAATTTCGTTCACGATAACGTGCGCTGGATATCGACGGCTCATTTCATCGATAAGGGGCGCTGCATCGCGGGCTTCACCGCACCATGCCAGCGCCAGTGCTCCGCGAGTGAACGATATCGGGTTGCGCTCGATGGAGAGGGCCTGGGAAGCCGCCGTTTTCACGTCTGCGCACTTGCCCACTGCGGCGCCCCGCAGGGCTGTTTGGACAGCGAACCCCGCTGCCAGGTCGGCAGCCTCGGAGCGGCTGGCTGCATCCATGGCGCGCCGCGAGTACTCCACCGAGCGCCGCCATTGGCCGCGAGATGCAGCGGCCTCGGCTTGCCAGTCAAGGCCGTTGTACTCCAATTTTTTCCCCTCGGCCCACTCGAGCTGCGGCTCCACCGGCGGGCCATCCCCGTTCGCAAAAGCCATCCGAAACAGACCCTGGTGAAAGGAAACGCTATCCAACTGTTGTTCCAGCGCCTGCCGGTATACCTCGCCGGCTTCCGGGAAGCGATTCAGATGGATGAGAGCATTTCCCAAAACGGCGTAGCGGGCTGCCCCACGAGTACTGAGACGGATGGCAGTCCGGCTCTCCTCCACCGCCTGTTCGAATTGTCCGACGGAATTATAAGTTGCCGCCAGGTTGCTGTGCGGCCCAGCGTCCCGCGGATAGCTCTCCTGATGAAGCCTCAGAACTTCGATGCGCTTGTTCAGCTCCCCAGTGACTTGCCCATAGTACAGCGACATGATTGACAATCTTTCCCGTTCGCTGACGCGGTCGCGCAACTCGTAGGCTCTGGTAGCATATTCCGCCGTGAGTCCACTCTGCCGGGTGTTACTGTATATAAAAGCCAAAGCGGCGTAGGCGAACACGAAATTGGGATCCAGCTCGATTGCATGGCGGTAAAATGAGATCGCTTCGGGCACATTGCCACGGATCCTCTCGTGGAGTCCGAGGGAGTAGGCTCTTAGCGCCTCAAGCGATGTAGTGGTATGTTCGAGCAGCGCATCGAATTTCCGGATGGACCGCACCGACTCGCCTAGTCCTCCGCGCAGCCGAGAGGCTGCCTCCGACAGCGCCTGCAAGACCTGCTCTTTCTTTCCGGCCTCCACTTGTACGCGAGCCAGCGTATCTCCAGTGCGGCTGTCGGTGGCCTCCAAAGTTATGGCATAGTGGCTGCCTAGCGGCGTAATTAATCCGGTGATGAGCGCCTTGAGCCCTTGCCTTTGGCAGATTTCCCGCGCGATATCGGTTGTGATTCGTTCGTCTGGAGACCGGCGCATCATCCGGAGCGTCTCCCGCACCCGCTCATCCGGGAGAATACTCAGCAGCGGGCTCTGTTCCAGTTGCACCGCCAGCCCCTCTTTGAGGGTCAGGTCGAATAAGGGGTCACCCGTCTGATTCGCGAAGTCCGATAGCAGGATGGTGTCCCGGTCGGTTAGTTTTGGCTGGTTGCGGAACTTGGCGAATAGCGCCGCTCCTACTGCCGCCAGCAGTAGCATGACGAGGGAGATCGCGGCCAGCCGCGGCCAGCCTGCGGACGGGCTGGGCATTGCCGGCTCCGCTTGAACCGGAGCCTCAGCGGCAGGTTCCGCATCCCCGCTCGATTGCTCCACCGATGCGATGAATTGGTAGCCCTTCCCGACTACGGTTCGCACAAAGCGTGACTGATCCGGGTCATCCCCCAGGGCGCTCCGGATCTTGCGGATCGCGGTGTTGATGCTGCGTTCCGAGTCAATGAACCGATCCTCGCCCCAAAGCTGGCCGGTAATCTCTTCCCGAGTCACCACCCGATCGTGGTTCGCCACCAGCAGCACCAACAATTCGCACGGCATGCGCTGCAGCGTTACCAGCCGCCCGCTATGGCGCAACTCATGGCGGAACACATCGATTTCGAAGTCGGCGAACCGGAAGACTGGCGGAGGCATTCAGGCGCGTGTAGGAGACAAAGGGATTCGGTGCTACCAGAAGATTCTACCAAATGAGCCGCTAACCCTAGCGATCGTCCCCCCCGCAAACTGCTGAAACACAGCGAGATATTTTCAGTTCACCTCAGGTTACATCGGTTCATCTCCAGTTACTCGCCGGTGTCTTGCCGGCCCGCCCGTGGCATGTCAATCTCGACCAACGAATGAGAGGAAAGTTCATAGTGATGAGAAAACTGTTCATGCTTCGGCTCGCAATCGCTGCGATTGCCTCCCTGGTTGGCATTGATTTGGTTGGCATTGATTGCCAGGCGCAGACCTATAGCGGAGGCCAGCACACGCGCTCCCTGATCGCGCAACCGATCGATGAAAGCAAGCGGATCTCTTTGGCCGGCAATACTCCTCGCGCGTCCACGCGCGAAAATGACCGTGGTGCTGCCCCGGATTCCCTGCCCATGGAGCATATGCAACTGCTACTCGAGCGCCCGCCCGACTGGAACAGGAGTTGCAGAAAACTCATTGACGAACTGCACCGCAAAGGCTCGCCGGTTTACCACCATTGGCTTACAGCAAAGCAGTTAGGCGAACGATTCGGTGTGTCTCCTCTGGACATGGACAGAGTAACGGATTGGCTCGGTGCGCATGGCTTCCGGGTCGACGGGGTGATGACCAACGGCCTGGTGATTGAGTTTTCGGGCACCGCCGGGCAGGTGAGGGAGGCCTTTCACACCCAGATTCACAATCTGGAAGTTAAGGGCAAGCCACATATCGCCAATATGAGTGACCCTGAGATTCCAGCCGCCATGGCCGGGGTAGTCAAGGGAATCCACGCGCTGCATAACTTCATGCCGCACTCCATGCGTGCAGCGCATCCGGAGTTTACTCTTCCGCTAAGCACCGGACCTCCCCTGTATATTGTGGCGCCCGCGG
>Ga0208691_1000936_pt1 | contig 10490 bp, 9 predicted proteins | sample June2015DPH_20_1_FD_184719 | JGI IMG/M metagenome (GOLD analysis project Ga0208691, IMG submission 184719) | Peatland microbial communities from SPRUCE experiment site at the Marcell Experimental Forest, Minnesota, USA - June2015DPH_20_10... | ecosystem: Environmental > Terrestrial > Soil >... | reverse complement strand
GTCTTGGAGCTTGGGAGCTTGCCCACCGACAGGACGTTCCCCGCGCGGTCGTTCTCGACGAGGCGGTAGAGCTCGCGAAGGCATTCGGAACAGACGACTCAAGCGCCTTCGTCAACGGAGTGCTCAATCGAATCGCCGAGACGCTCGGGCGAACGAGCGATCCGAAGGCTTGAATGGATTTGCGCTTCCTGACGCCCGAACCCGATCGGCTCGACGAGCCGAGCGTGGAGCTGTGCGCATGCTCGATCTGGAGCGATGAGCGGCCGATGCGCGGTTTGGCCGGTCTGCTCGACTGGCGTCTCGGTGCGCGCCTGAGTGCATTGCTCAAAACCGGCTTTGTGGGCGGCTGCGTCGGCGAGGCGCTCGTCATCCCTGGAAAGCCCCACGTCCCATTCGAGAAGGTGCTGCTGATCGGACTCGGGCCGCGAGCGTCGTTCGGCGAGGGCACGTTCCGGGATGCCATCGGGCACCTCTCCCGAACCTTGGAGGGTCTGCGGGTACGGCGCGCCGTCGTGGAGCTACCGGGGCGCGCGACCGACGCCATCGACCCCGAGCGCGCGATTACGCTCACGCTCGAATGCGTGGGGTCTTCGGCACAGCACGACGTGTGGTGGCTGGTGGACTCGCCGGCCGCGCAAAAGCGCATCGAGCGGCGCGCCGCCGACGAGCGCCGGCGCGTGCGGGTCCCTTAGACTTAGGCGGCTGATCGAGTTCAAGGGATCCACTTCACCGCGACCGCCAGCTCGCAGTTCCAGGCGCCGGAACAGCGCAAGCCCGGCGATCGACGGGCGATACCACCCGGCCGGAGATGACAAGATCCATTCGACTGGCCGCCTTAAGCTCAGCACTGGGGCGAGATGTTCATGGGCGGCGTTGAGGGCCACCCGGCAGTCGAGTTGGCTTTTGCCGTTCGTTTCTCGCCGTCGGATGCGCATAGCGGAAAAAGACAGCAACTCGTTACGTCAAGCGCCGCCACTTTCGATTGGGCGCTCCTCGACGAGGATGGAACCGCCGGGCGCGCCAAGCACGAACATCGCGCCGCTAGGAGACCGGTGTCACAGGCGCTCACTGGACGTGAAAGCGGCTCTGGAAGGCCATTCGCATTGGGAGACTACCTTTGAGATCAAAATTCGGGACCCAATCTTGTTCGACACCCGCGGCACGAGCAGCCCGACGGCCTCGCCGACCGTCCCGTAGAGCGCCGAACATGTTGGCGGACCGAAGATTTCAAGGCTTTTCCTCTGGCAAGGCGCGACGACGAGGAATGCTGCTGGTGAGGTGGAGCACGCCGTGAGAGCCGAAGTCGCAGAAAGCCGACCGGAGCCGACATGTTCGGTGCTCTAGGCTGAAGTTCCCCGAGCGAAATCGCGCACGCGGTCCGTCTCGGTCCATACACTCGATTTCGAGACTGCCAGCTGCTGCCCACGAGTGATTTCGCGAGGTTGCAGCGCCACCTTCGCAGCAAATTGCGGTGAGGCCAGGAAGGAAATTCGCCTCTAGGCAGGCAGGTCGCGAAGCATTGCAGAAGAACGCACTTCGTTCGCAGGAGGAATTTCAGGCTAGGCGTCGCTCAACGCGCGGTGCACGAGCTGGATGCAAATGGACCCCTCGCCGACGGCGGAAGCCACACGTTTGACGTTCGCGGCACGGATGTCGCCGACGGCGAAGACTCCAGGAAGACTCGTCTCCAGAAGATAGGGGGTACGCTTCATTGGCCACTTTCGAGCCACGAGGTCCACGGCCGACAGATCCATTCCTGTCTTGACGAACCCCTTGTCGTCCAGAACGACACATCCGGAAAGCCAGTCCGAATTCGGTTTCGCGCCTGTCATGAGAAACACGTGACGGACGTCGTGCCTCGTGGTCTCGCCGGAACGATCGTCGGTCCAAACGACACTCTCGAGATGGTCGCCGCCCTCGATGGACTCGAGCCGCGTCCGCGTTCGGAGTGTAATGTTCGGAGTCTCCTCGATTCTGCGAATGAGATACCGTGACATGCTGTCCACGAGGCCTTCGCCGCGAATGAGCATGTGCACGTGGCGGACCACGCGGGACAAATAAACCGCCGCTTGGCCTGCCGAGTTGCCCCCACCCACAATCGCGATTTCGTCGCCTTTGCAGCGTTGCGCCTCGACGTGGGTCGCACCGTAGTAAACGCCAGCACCCTCGAACCGAGCCAGACCGGCGATCTCGGGTTTTCGGTAAGCGGCCCCTGTGGCAATGATGACGGTACGCGCGCGAACCGTCACGCCACCACCGAGGTCGATGGAGTAGGGGCGGCGTTCGCAAAGAAATCCGACGGCCGCTTTGGCGACGACGACCTCGGCCCCGAATTTTTCCGCTTGGGTGAGCGCGCGGCCGGCCAGGGCCCCGCCCGAAATGCCCGTCGGGAACCCGAGATAATTTTCGATCTTGGAGCTCGATCCGGCTTGGCCCCCAGGAGTCTCGGACTCGAGCACCAGGACGTCGAGACCCTCGGAGGCCGCGTACACGGCGGCCGCAAGACCCCCCGGGCCTGCGCCCACGACCACCAGATCGCGCAGCGCGCTCGAATCGAGCGTTGGGTTGAAGCCCAAGCAGTCAGCGAGCTCCGAATTGGTTGGATTCTTGAGAACCCGCTCACCCCGACAGATGACGACCGGAACGTCGTCGACGGCGACGTGAAACGTATCCAGCAGGCCCTGTACACTCGCGTCGGTTTCGACGTCCACGTAAGTGAACGGGTGAGTGCTCCGGGTGAGAAACTCCTGCAACCGCAGCGTGCCTGACGAGTGGCGAGAGCCGACGAGAACGACATCGCCCTGGCCGTGGGCGACGAGACCCATTCGACGGAGAATGAACGCCCGCAGGAAGAGTTCGCTCAGCTCGGCATCGGTCTGCACGAGACTGCGCAAGCGGCTTTGCTCAATCACGAGCAGCCGCGACGCCGTCCGAGCGCGTCCCCGCACCAGGCTACGCCGGCCCGAGAGAAGAACGACCTCGCCGGTGAACTCGCCCGGCTCGTGCACGGTGATGGGCTCGTCTGCACCCCTCGACGGGTGAACGATCTCGACGGAACCCGACAGGACGACGAAGAGAGGAATGTCCGATTGGCCTTGGTCGAAGAGGAGTTCGCCTGCGGCGGCCGAGCGCTCGTGTCCACAGGATCGCAGGCGCTCGATCTGGTCGGGCGACAGCTTCGGGAACATCTGGTCGCGGCGCGCATAGGGATCGTCGCGGGAAAGGGCGACTGCACCCACGACCGGAAAATCGGACGGATTCATGGTCCGGAGAGGTCCCGGTCGTCGACGTAACACCACGCCCAGGTTTCGCCGACCTCCGCCGAGGTCACGAGAGGATGCGCCGTGGAGCGGTAGTGCGCCGTCGCGTGGCGGTTGGGCGAAGAGTCGCAACAGCCCACGTGCCCGCACGTGAGACAAATGCGCAAGTGCACCCAGCGCCCGCCGATTTTGAGGCAGTCCTCGCATCCTTTGGCCGGACGATGCACCCTTCGCGGCGTCGCGTCGGTGACATGGTCACAAGGAAACGAGAGGTCGACGTCCTGGGTGCCCATGAGGTCTTCCTGGCGCCTGTACAGCGGCGGCCCTTCGCGCGAAGCGTTGGCGGGTTGCGGGAGCGCGCAGCATAGCGCGTTTGCCATCCAGGTCCCGCGATTCGATTGACTGCGGGCCTTCGCGCGCTTGGGCGGGTGGCCGGAGCGCGCAACATCGCGCGTTGGCCATCCAGGTCCCGCGATTTGATTGACCGCGGGCCTTCGCGCGAAGCGCGGGCGGGTTGCGGGGGCGCGCAGCCTGGCGCGTTGGCCATTCAGGGCCCGCGATTCGATTGACCGCGGACCTTCGCGCGAAGCGTGGGCGGGTTGCGGGGGCGGGCAGCCTGGCGCGTTGGCCATCCAGGTCCGGCGATTTCGGCTCACGCCGCATGCCTACCCGATTGACGTCGCGCAGATCTTCGCAGATGCCGGGGACACAAGAGTCGGTCCCGTCCGGGCCGCAGCGGCGGTCGGCCCCCCGGTGGGCGGGCGCGCACCCACGACGCAGCACGATTGCCCGGGCGTTCGCGTGAGTTCAGGCCTAACGGCAACGCATCGGGCGAAGGAAGTTACGGATCCAGGCCCGACCGCGTCGGATACTTTCTTGCGCGCCAAACCGGAAGCCCTTCGTCGAGGACCGTCACCTTGCTAAACCCCTTCGAAAGTAGCTTTTGGGCGAGCTTGCCCGACTCAGCGTGGGGACAGGCGCAATAACAGACGAGCCACGCGTCCTTGGGCAGCGCCGAGAAGTAGGGGTCGGGCTCGTAGAACGGAACGCTGACCGCGCCCGCAATGTGTTCGGCTACGTAATCGGACGGAGCGCGCGCGTCGAGTAGCGCCATTCGGGCGCCGCGATCGAGTTGGGCCTTGACCACGTCAACGGGCGTCATGGCTCCCTTCCCAGCGAAACCGATGGGCTCGGGACCTCGCGGATGCATGGGGACCGGACCCAGCGGAAGGGGGGGCGTCCGTGCCGGGGTCGACACCGGAGAGACGTCACTTTGAGGCTGCCCCTTTCGGAGGTAGGCAACGACGTCCTCCACGCCACGATCTCCGAGCAGCGTTCCGAACGCCGGCATGGGTGTGCCCGGACGACCGTGAAGGATCGCGTACCGGATGTAACCGTTAGGCGCGCTCGACAAGAAGTCGGCCCCGCCGATGTGAACACTCGGGCCCTCCGTGCCGTGTTCGCCATGACAGCGTGCGCATTCGCGGGCGTAGAGAGCCCCTCCGCTCGCGGCGTCGCCCCCAGGGGGGCGTTCATCGAGAGCGGCACGTGCGCCGCGGTCCCAGGTCCGGAGGAACGCGATGACCGAGTCGACGTCGGCCGGCGAAAGCGGCCCTCCGCGCGTCCGCCCCCATGCCGACATGGTCGTCCCACGCCGGCCGAAGGTGATCGCCGACCGCAGGTACGCGTCGGTCGCCGACGCCAGAAAGTCGGGGCGCGTGAGGGCCGGCGCCTGGTCGGCGGCGTACCCCTTTCCATCGCGCCCATGACAGACAACGCACATGCGATCATACACAAGCCAGCCACGCTGGGGGGCATCGCTCGATCGCGAGCGCGAGCAATGCATCGAAGCGCACGCCAAAAGCATAACGGCGGCGACTCCGGAACGCGGGCGCACGTGCATCGCGGATGGCGCGGACCATAGCGCAGGTTCGTCCCGCAACTTGGCCGAAAGCGTCTTGAAACCATCGGAGCGTACGGTCTCGTTCCAGAATGGCAATCAGCCTCACCGTCCCGGAACGAACCGGTCGCGTGGTGGCGGATGACGTCGAGGTAAAGATCCTTGGCGCGTGCAGCCATCCGTCGCCGCTCAACCATAGGCTCGCGCGCTCAGCCATCCATTACGTGGGCAAGGCCGACCGCGTTCCCATCGACGACCACATCTCAAAAATCGGGGAGTACGGCGACGATCTGGCCCGTATTCCGGCTTTCGAGTTGGCAGGCCCTCGGGACAAGATCTTTTTCGATCCGGAGCGACTTCGCTGCGGGATCGTCACTTGCGGCGGCCTGTGTCCTGGAATCAACAACGTGATCCGCGGTCTCGTCCTCGAGCTCACGCACGGGTACGGGGTCGAGCAAATCTTCGGCTTTCGCTACGGATACGAAGGCCTCACCCAGGGATCCTCCGAGGAGCCCGTGCAGCTCACGCCTTCATTCGTCGCGGACATTCACCACGAGGGAGGGACCGCCCTCGGGACTTCTCGCGGAGGTCAGGATCCGGTCGAAATGGTGCGCACCCTCGAGCGGATGGGCATCGGCGTCCTTTTCGTCATCGGCGGCGATGGAACCGTACGAGGCGCAATGACGATCGTATCCGAGGTCGAAAAGCAGAAACTCGCGATCGGCGTCGTTGGGATCCCCAAGACCATCGATAACGACATCCATTTCATCGATCGGAGCTTCGGGTTCGAGACAGCATTCTCTTCGGCCGTCGAGGTGATTCGCAGCGCACACGTCGAGGCGCAAGGCGCGCGCAATGGCATTGGCGTCGTCAAGTTGATGGGACGCCATTCCGGCTTCATCGCGTGCCATGCCGCGATCGCATCCACGGACGTGGACGCCGTGCTCATCCCCGAGGTGGCCGTTCGTCTCGAAGGGGATCTGGGTCTGTTCGATTTTCTCGAGCGGCGCCTACGACGCAATGCGCACGCGGTCATCGTCGTCGCCGAGGGAGCCGGACAGGAACTCTGCGACGAAGAAGCAGGGCGACGGACAGACCCGAGCGGCAACGTCCGACTGGGCGACGTCGGCGTCGTCTTGAAGAACCGCATCGTGGATCATTTTCGCGACAAGCGCGTCGATGTAACGCTCAAATACATCGACCCGAGCTATCATATTCGCAGCGTCCCCGCGTCGCCCAACGACAGCGTCTATTGCTGGAACATGGCACGAAATGCCGTGCACGCGGCGCTCGCGGGCAACACCGAGGTTCTCATCGGACGTTGGCATGGACGCTTCGTTCACGTGCCCATGCCGCTCGCGACCCGCTTCCGCAAGCGCGTCGATGTGACGGGCGACCTGTGGATGTCGGTCGTCGAATCGACTGGACAACCTGTGTCGTGGCGGGAGCAGGGCGAGACGGTCAGCCCCCGTTCGAGAGTGGATGCCGCGTGAATGCGTCGGCGCGAGTCGTTGCGTGGGGCCCGGCGACTCGTCGACGTCGAACCCCTGCCGCGGGTTTCGTGGCCGCGCGTCCAAGGTAGCGCGCTGTCGCGGACGGATCCGGCGCGCGTGTCGTTCCACGTCCGTGGGTGCCCCGTCGATCGGCCTTCCGGCGTTGCGCGCGTCGAACGGCAGCGCGCGCATTCCCGGAACGGTCCACTGCGCGTGTCGTTCGACGTCCGTTCCTACCCTGTCAATCGGCCTTCACTCGCCTGAAATCGCTCCGCACGGGCCGCTACAGCGCACCTTCAGTCGTTTCGGCCGGCAACCCGGATCGTGCCGGCTTAGACCGTCGATCGGCCTTCACGCGTCTCGCGCTCGATCTTGCTCGGATCGACTCGCGTGAAATCGCTCAGCACGGGCCGGCCGCCTACAGCGCACTTCAGTCGTTCCGGCCCGGCACCCGGATCGTGCCGGACGACTGGGGCTCACGGCCGGGCGGAACCGAGGCACGCCAACGAGACGAAGCCGAGAGATGCCACTCGCGCACACACAGGGTCGTACCGCAGAGCTGACAAGTTCCAAGCTCAAGGTATTCCTGGTCGTCCACCTCCTGGACGCCTGCGGGCAAGAGCTCAGCCTGCGCCGCCCCGCATGTGCACCGGACTCGCAACATCGCATCCATGGTTACGGCATTCGCGAGCGTGCCGATAGCCCGTCCGTCGCGGGCACGCAATAGACTCCGGTTTTTCGCCGCGCAAGAGCGACGCGGTCGCACGAACGCTCAAGCGACGAAGACACGGGTCGAGGGCATGGTTACGGCATTCGCGAGCCTGGCCGATATCCTGTCCCGCTGCAGGCACGCAATAGACCTCCGGTTTTTCCCACGCGAGAGCGGCGCGGTCGCACAAACGCTCGAGCGACGAGAACATCCGGTCGAGGTCGTACGGCAGCTCCGGGCTTCCGGCGCGACGAGCACGACCAAAGGAGACGGCGCACAGCCCAATAGGTTGGGTTCGATCCTCTTGCCCTCCGCCGGGGATGGTGTGACAAGAATCGTAAGCGGGCGGTGCACGAGCGCATTCGCGGGGGCGGATTCGGGGTTTGGCTAGAGCAGCTCTAAATTCTAGAGCCAGCCGGCGATGAGCGCGACGCCCACCCCCACGAAGAGAGCGGCCGCCAGCCGTTGCAGGATGTCGGGATGAAGCAACTGGGCGGCGCGATGGCCGACAACGACAGCCAGAGCCGTCACCGCCCACATCGCCAGTGTCGCGGCTGCGAAGACGACGACTGGGGCGCGCTCCCGGGCGGCAAAAGCGGCGGTCGCGAGCTGGGTGAGATCCCCCCATTCGGCGACGAAGACGACCCCGAAGGCACCCACGAGTGCCCGCCCAAACGAGGACCCACTACTCGGCGGCGAACGGTTCACGTCGTCCGAAAGGGGCTGGTTCTCCGGTTCGTGGCGAAGCCACATGAGCAGCCCGGAGACGATGAAAAGGATCCCGGCCCCAACGTGGACACGCCTCGGCGGCAGAAATGAGAAGAGGCTCCCGGCAGCGACGGCGATGAGACTCTGCAGCGCGAGCGCAAGCGCAGCCCCCAAGAACACCGGGAGCGGTTTGTGCCTGGTCGCGAGCACGACCGCAGCAATCGCAGTCTTGTCAGGTAGCTCGGCCATGAAGATGACGCCGAAGACGTACATGCCGACATGAAGCGCGTGCATCGCTTTCGACTCACCGACCCTCTCGGTATGCCTTCACCGCGTTCACGATCGCGTCCGCCAGAAGTTGCCGATATTCCGGCGTGTTCAGCCGTTGTTCTTCGACGCCATTCGAAATGTAGCCCGATTCGAAGAGTGCACTCGGCATGCGCGCACCGGTCAATACGTAGAATCCGGCCGGATGGACGCCCCCGTCAACGATGTCGGCGTAGGTCATTCGGAGCGCCGCCAGAGCGGACCGCTCCAAGAGCCGAGCGAAACGCACGGATCGCTGCGCTTGATCCGCCAGACGCATGCTGCTCAGCATCGACGCGAGCTCCGCACTCGCGGCCCGACTCGTGGCGTTCTCGCGCGCGGCGATCCTCGCGGCCACTTCGTCGCGCGTCGTATCGAGCACGAATGTTTCGACACCGTGCCGTGACTTTCCTTCGCTCGCGTTGCAGTGAATCGAGACGAACAGATCGGCGGAAAACGCGTTGGCTCGAGCGGTCCGCTCCTCGAGCGACACGAAGCGGTCGTCGTCCCTCGTCAGCAGCAGAGAGAGGCCCTGAGACTGCAGGATTTGCGCCGCCCTCCTCGCGATGTCGAGCGTGACCTCCTTTTCGACAGTCCCCGCTTGCCCGAGCGCGCCCGAGTCTTTGCCGCCGTGCCCCGCGTCGAGTACGACGCGCGATACCTCGCGTAGACCGCGATCCGCGAACGGAGGGTGGCGTGCGACGTCGACCACGATTCGATACGGCTCGACCATGTAGAAGGTCCGACGCCACGCTTGCCCGTCGAGATCCAGAACGACGCGAGAACCGGTGCTGGTCGCATCGGCGCGAATGCGAGTGACGATGCCCGCTTCGACCGTCTCAGGCGCGGCACTGCCGAGGTCCACGCCGTCCAAATCGACGAATGTCCGCGGAGCGGTCGTGCCGTTGACCACTTCATCGCCACTTCGGTAAGGCGCCGGGCGATCCAGCGCGATCACGACTCGCGTCGAATCTCGACCGGGCCAAGCATCGATACGGACGATCTGCGGGACAGGGGCCGACTGAGCCGTCGGCGCCGTGGATGCCGCGTCGCTTTGCAGGGGCTCGCCCCCATGCGCGGGCGGTCGAAATGCGACCAAGGAAGAGAGAGCCCGATCCAAGTCGGAAACACAACCGGTCGCGGCGAGGGCGGTTGGGTCTGGGAGTCCGGCGAAGCGGCGGCGAGCTTCGGCCAAGTCCACGTAGGCGGCCGACGCGTCGTGGGCAAGCTCGCCCGTCAAGCGACCAGCGCGAAGGGCAGCGTCACAAGCGCCGACCGTTCGGGGATCGCGCGAAGCCGAGCGGTACAGCCCGAGCGCCCAAGAGCCGTCCTGAGGATCTCCGGCGATGCGCCAGATGCGTTCGGCGAGAGCTCCTGCCAGGGCGTACAGGTCGGCGGCTCGCGCTCCGGCGCCTTCACGAATGGCCCGAGCCTCCATCGATCGAGCGAGCGCGAGCGCCTCGGGTCGTGCCGGCAGATCGCGTCGAGATCCGCCGAGGCTACGGGCCCGAGCCACGTCGCCCGCCTCCGAAATGGGGGGTGGCCGATCGGGGTGGATCTCGCCGCGGCCCCCGCAGGCCGCTGCGGCTGCCAACAGTCCCGCGCGGAGCACTCCCGTCACGGGGCTTGGGTTGCTTCGCGGGCGCGGGTTATTGTGCCACCGGAGGAGCGCCACGTGTCCGGACCTCGACTCACGATACAACCAATCTACGCGGACAGGGCCACGGGTGAGACCTATCCGGACGCGCGGTCGATGATCAACGCGTATCTCGAGCGCTTCGCCCGGCGTGCCGGCAGCCAACTCGATCCCTTGGATTCGACGGGATACACGCTCGTGCGCAAGGGGTCCGCCTCGGTCGGTGTGAACGTGCTGGAGGACCATGGCGTGCTGCTGCTGGTGGCGCCCCTGATGGACGTGCCATCGAACGGGCGCGAAGCGCTGTATCGCCGGCTGCTCGAATTGTCGTTTCTTGCGACTTCCGACAGCGCCTTCGCGATAGACGCGCAACGCCAGGAAATCGTGGTTCGCTCACTCCGGCGGCTGTCCGGACTCGACTACGAGGAGTTCGAGGACCTGCTCGAGACCGTGGGTCAAGTCGCCGACGATTGGGACG
>Ga0208691_1000924_pt1 | contig 10605 bp, 8 predicted proteins | sample June2015DPH_20_1_FD_184719 | JGI IMG/M metagenome (GOLD analysis project Ga0208691, IMG submission 184719) | Peatland microbial communities from SPRUCE experiment site at the Marcell Experimental Forest, Minnesota, USA - June2015DPH_20_10... | ecosystem: Environmental > Terrestrial > Soil >... | reverse complement strand
TCGGTGACCCATCGGGCCGTATTTCGAATGTTCTCTTCCCGGCTGCGATGCACATCCGTCAAGAGCGTGGTTCGGCGCACTATGGCCTGTCCGCCGCCGCGCTGCCAAGCGCCGCCGTGGCCGCTCGGCCACATAAGCCGAATTATTAACCATATCGTAAGGGCGCCATGGCGCAGCCATTTTGTTGACGGATCAAAGGGATGGTAGTGAGAGAGTAAGCCAGCTGGACGAATGGCGGCGCGACCAAAGGGGACCCCCGATTTTCGGGGTTTGGTCGCAGCTGCAGTGCCAGTTCGCAAGGTGGGATCGTGCGGTAGCGATGGGGTCGATCGACAAGTATATCTTTCGCACGACGCTTGCGTCGTTTGCGCTGGTTCTGGTCAGCCTGACAGGGGTGATCTGGATTACGCAGGCGTTGCGCGGCATCGACCTGATGACCAGCCAGGGGCAGACCATCCTGACCTTCCTCGGCGTCACCAGCCTGGTGATTCCGGCGCTGGTCCTGATCATCTCGCCGATCGCCCTGATGATCGCGATCTCGCATACCCTGAACAAGCTCGCGACCGATTCGGAGATCATCGTGATGAACGCCGCCGGCCTGTCGCCGTTCCGGCTGTTTCGTCCCTTCATCTATGCCACCTGCGTGGTGGCGATCATGGTTGCCTTTATTGCCTCCTACCTCGCCCCCGACGGCATGCGGCGCCTTAAACAATGGGATGCCGAAATCACCGCGGATGTGCTGACCAACATTCTGCAACCCGGCCGCTTCGCCCAGCTCGACCAGAATCTGACCATGCGCATCCGCGAGCGGCAACCGGGCGGTCTGCTGGTCGGCATCTTTATCGATGACCGCCGTGATCCCAAGGAACGCGTCAGCATCGTTGCCGACCATGGGACCGTCGTGAAAAGCGAAAGCGGCTCCTTTCTGATTCTCGAGGATGGAAATCTCGAACGCTTCGAGCTCGGCAAACGCGATCCGGCGCTGGTCGCGTTCGGCCGTTATGGATTCGACATGTCGAGATTCTCGAATCAGGGCCACGACGTCGCGTTGGGCATTCGCGAACGCTACATCTGGGAACTGCTGGCGCCCCCGGACAACGATCCGGTGTATCTGCAAATACCCGGACAATTTCGCGCCGAGCTACATGATCGCTTCATGGCGCCAGTCTATCCATTTGCATTTGCGGCGCTCACCTTTGCCTTTCTCGGCGCGCCGCGCACCACGCGTCAAAGCCGCAACTTTTCGATCGGCAGTTCCATCCTCGCGGTGTTCGGGCTGCGCATGGCAGGATTCGCCTGTTCCGTGATGGCGGTAAAATCACCGCTCGCTCCGGCCATTCAATATCTGATGCTGGCCGCGGCCATCGGCGTCAGCCTCTGGATCATCATCGGAGGCGTCGTGGTGGAGCCGCCGGCTGGGCTGATAGAGGCGATCAACAAATCGAACGCGCGTCTGCTGCGGCTTTTTGGGCGGCCGGCCACAGCATGAGCATGATGACCAACACGCTTGGGCGTTATTTTGCCGGCCGCTTTGTGGTTTCGGCACTCGGCGTGTTTGCCAGCATCTTCGTGCTTCTGGTGCTGGTCGATTACATCGAAATGGTCAGGAAAACGTCGGGGCTGGTTGATGCTTCCGCGATCGCGGTCGCGGAAACGTCGCTGTTCCGGGTCCCGCAACTGCTCGAGAAGATGATGCCGTTTTGCATCCTGATCGGGGCGATGACCTGCTATCTGGCGCTGTCGCGGCGACTGGAGCTGGTGGTCGCGCGCGCCGCGGGCGTTTCCGCGTGGCAGTTCATCGCGCCGGCATTGGCAAGCGCGATCGCGCTCGGGACTCTGGCAACGACGGCCTACAATCCGATGTCCGCGAATCTGCGCGAAATCTCAAAACGGATGGAGGCGGAGCTGTTCGGTTCCGCGCCCGGCGGCGGCGTCCAGGATGCGTCCGGATTCTGGATCAATCAGATAAACAGCGACGGCCAGGCCATCATCAACGCGGCCCGCAGCGAGCAGCAGGGCGTGCGATTGACCGGGCTGACGGTGTTCCGGTTCGATAATGACTATCAGTTCAAGGAACGAATCGAAGCGCAGGAGGCCGCGCTCGAGGAAGGGCACTGGCTGTTCAAAACCGTGCGGCGGTACTCGCTCGAGGGACCGCCGGTCGACGAGGACAGCTTCTCCCTCGCCACCAGCCTGACGCCGGCCCAGGTTCGCAACAGTTTCTCCACCCCGGAAACTGTGTCTTTTTGGCAACTACCTGGCTACATCCGCTCGTCTGAAAGTTCGGGATTCGCCACGGCCGGGTACCGGTTGCAATATCATAAGCTTCTGGCACAGCCGTTTCTGCTGGCAGCAATGGTCATGCTGGCAGCGGCCGTCAGCCTGAGGTTCTTCCGTTTCGGCGGCGTGCAAAAGATGGTTTTGAGTGGCGTGGGAGCTGGCTTTCTGCTCTACGTTCTGTCGAAAGTAACTGAGGATTTGAGCAAGGCTGAGTTGATGCATCCGATCGCTTCGGCGTGGCTGCCCGTGTGCGTGGGCGGCCTCACCGGCTTTTTGGCCTTGTTGTACCAGGAGGACGGGTAGTGGCCGTTGTCGCCGCCCTCCAAGGAAGGTCGCCAGCGTTCCGGCGGCGCATTGATGCGCGCCGCCACGGACCCCGTTTGGCTGCCGTTATCGCACCCGTTTTTGTGCTGGTTTTGGGATTCATAGCCGCCGGCGTGCTCGGTATTGCGGCGATGACGCCGGCCTCGGCGCAGGGCTTCACCTACAATCCGAACCCTCCCCGGCCGAAACCGCCCAAAACTGCCAACGACGGACAGATGCTGGTCCAGGCGGTCGAGGTGGACTACGATTACAACAATTCGCGGGTGTCGGCGGTCGGCAACGTGCAGATGTTCTACAACGGCACCAGCGTCGAGGCCGACAAGGTCATCTACGATCAGAAGACCAAGCGGCTTCATGCCGAAGGCAATATCCGCATGACCGATGCGGACGGCAAGATCACCTACGCCAACATTATGGATTTGAGCGACGACTACCGCGACGGGTTCGTCGATTCGCTGCGGGTCGATACCGCCGATTCGACCCGGATGGCCGCGACGCGCGCCGACCGCTCCAGCGGCAACTACACCGTGTTCGAAAATGGTGTCTACACGGCTTGCGCACCCTGCAAGGATGATCCGAAGAAGCCGCCGCTGTGGCAGATCAAGGGTATGCGCATCATCCACGACCAGATCGACAAGATGCTGTACTTCGAAAACGCACAGCTGGAATTCTTCGGCGTTCCGATGGCGTATCTGCCGTATTTTTCGACGCCCGACCCGACCGTGAAACGCAAATCGGGATTCCTGATGCCGGGCGTGACCACGAATACGACCTACGGATATGCCATTGAGGTCCCGTACTATTGGGCGATCGCTCCCGACTATGATGCGACCATCAACCCACGCTTCACCACCCAGCAGGGCGTGCTGATGCAGGCCGAGTTCCGCCAGCGCCTGTTGGATGGATCCTATCAGATCCGCGCCTACGGCATCGACCAGATGGATCCAGGTGCTTTCGCCGGTCAGTCCGGAGATCGTCAATTCCGCGGCGGCGTTGAGAGCAAGGGCGAGTTCGCACTGAACGACAAGTGGGTTTGGGGCTGGGAAGGCGTCGTGCTGACCGACTATATGATGCTGTCGGATTACAGGCTGGGCCAGTACAAGGATCCGCTGCAGTCATTCCTGACGCTGCCGACGGAAGCCGTTTCCCAGCTCTATTTGACAGGAGTAGGCAACCGCAGCTTCTTCGACGCGCGCGCGATCTATTATCTCAGTCTTTCGGGTAATCAGTCGCAGGTCCCCATCGTAGCCCCGGTGATCGACTATTCGAACGTGATCAACCATTCGGTGCTGGGCGGCGAGTTCAGCTACAAGACGAACTTCACCAACCTGAACCGCGAAACCGCGGTTTTCGATCCGGTCACCACCGCGGCCCAGGCCGCCGGTACCTGCCTGACAACAAATTCGGCCGATACGGCCAAGAGTATCGTACCTGCGAACTGCCTGCTTCGCGGCATGCCCGGCACCTATACGCGATTGACGGGTGAAGCGGACTGGCGTCGGTCGTTCACCGATTCCGCGGGTGAAATCTGGACGCCGTTTGCAAGCATCCGCGCGGATGCGATCAACGCCGACATCTCGAACCAGCCCGGCGTCTCGAACTATCTGCCGGTCGGCGACACCCAGGCCCTGCGCGTGATGCCCACGGTCGGCCTCGAATATCGCTACCCCTTCATCAACGTTCAGCCGTGGGGCACCACGACGATCGAGCCGATCGCACAGGTCATCATTCGTCCCAACGAATCCTATGCGGGCAAATTGCCCAACGAGGACTCGCAGAGCATGACCTTCGACACCAGCAATCTGTTCAGCGTCGACAAATTCTCAGGCTACGACCGCGTCGAAGGCGGCGGCCGCGCCAATGTCGGCGCGCAGGCAACAACGCAATTCGACCGTGGCGGCTCCGTCACCGCGATGTTTGGACAATCCTATCAGCTGTTCGGCATGAATTCGTTCGCGGTGGCGGATGTGACCAATACCGGAGTCGATTCAGGTTTACAGACCCCCAAATCCGATTACGTCGCCAGCCTCGCCTATTCACCCAACAGGACTTATACCTTCAGCACACGCGCGCGAATCGATCAGGCGACCGGGGAAGTCCAGCGCTTCGAGGCTGAGGGGCGCGCTTCCTTCGACCGCTGGTCGGTCAGTGTGATGTACGGCGACTATGCGGCTCAGCCGGATCTGGGATATCTGGTGCGCCGCGAAGGCATTCTTGTCAGCGGATCGGTCAAGGTCGCCAGCAACTGGGTGGCGCAAGGATCTGCGCGATGGGACCTTGTCGCGAACCAGATCAATCAATACGTCGTGGGCGCGGGGTATGTGGATGATTGCTTCGTGCTGGCGGCCAATTATGTCACGTCCTATTCCTACGCCACGACCACATCGCCGCCCATACTTGGCCACGCTTTCATGCTGCAGCTCGGCTTGCGGACTCTAGCCCAAACGTCCACGCAGTAGAATCGGCGCCGGGCTTGCGCCCCGAAGGACCAATTCCGGGTCCGGCCGCACTTAGGATCGGTTAACAGCGGTTAATATGATGATGACGACCACATTCATTGACCGGCTTTCGGCTGTCATCCTGGGTTGCACGGCCCTGATCTTGATGGGGTGCGGATCGCCGTTGCACGCGCAAACCGTCGCCGTCATGGTCAACGGCGAACCCATCACCAATTTCGACATTGAGCAGCGCGGCAAGCTGATCACCCTCAGCACTCACAAGCCCACGGACCGCCAGCAGGTGATCGACGAACTGATCGATGAAAAGGTGAAGATCAGGGAAGGCAAGAAATTTGGTATCGATCCTTCGGTTGCCGATGTCGATCAGACTTACGCCGCGATGAGCGGGCGGATGCGAATCACGGCGGATCAATTGACAAAATCCCTGGAAACTCAGGGCATTCGACCCGACACCCTGAAGACCCGCATGAAGGCCGATATGGTTTGGAGCAATCTGGTCCGAGGTCGATTCAAGGAAAGCCTGCAGATCGGCGAAAAAGACGTTGCGGCCGCCGTCCAGGTCAAGGGCGGTGACGAGAAGCCGGACACCCAGAGCTTCGAATACAAGATGCAGCCGATCGTTCTGATCGTGCCGCGCGGGTCTGAGCCCGCCGCCGTGGAAGCACGACGCAAGGAAGCCGAAGCCCTGCGCACCCGGATACAGACTTGCGACGAGGCGAACATGTTATTCAAGTCGATGCAAAACGCCGCGATACGCGAGGCCGTGACCAAGACCTCGGCCGATATACCGCAGGTGCTTCGTGAATTGCTCGACGGCACGCCGATCGGTCATTTGACCCCGCCCGAGGTAACCAAGCAGGGCGTGGAGATGGTTGCGCTGTGCGCCAGGAATCCGACCACCGTCGACACGCCGAAGAAGAAAGAAATCCGCGACAAGATGTTTGCCGAAAAATTCGAGGCAAAGTCGAAGGCCTATCTGAAGGACATCCGCGGATCCGCGATGATCGAATACCGGGAGAACGCAAACAGCAACGAGCAGCCTAACAACAATAAACGCCGTTGACGCATGGCAAAGTCCCTCGCGCTGACGATAGGCGAACCCGCGGGTATCGGGCCCGACATCACCATCCAGGCGTGGCTGCGCCGCAATGAGCTGAAGCTCCCCGCATTCTATCTGCTCGGCGATCGCGACTTCCTCAGTCACCGGGCAAAGGCTCTCGGACTCAAACTCGAACTCGCCGACGTCCGCGCCGAGGATGCACCCGACGCGTTCGCCGAAGCTCTGCCGGTCGTGGCCACCGGCCACCGCGCCACCGCCCGGCCGGGCCAGCCGGACGACACCAGCGCAGCAGCAGCGATGGCCTCGATTCGCCAGGCGGTTGACGATGTCATCGCCGGACGGGCGAGCGCGGTGGTCACCAATCCCATTGCCAAGAGCGTTCTCTATCGCGCCGGATTCCGGCACCCCGGTCATACCGAGTATCTCGCCGAGCTCGCGGCAACCGGGGGCCATACCCCGCAACCTGTCATGATGCTGTGGTCCCCTGCCCTCGTCGTGGTGCCGGTGACGATCCATCTTCCGCTGCGCGACGCGATCGCGCAACTGTCGAGCGATTTGATCGTCACGACGGCCCGCATCGCGGTCGCCGCATTGAAAGCGCGCTTCGGCCTCGTCAGTCCGCGTCTCGCAATATCCGGCCTCAACCCTCACGCCGGCGAAGACGGATCGCTCGGCACCGAGGACAGGAGCATCGTGGCGCCTGCGATCGAAATCCTGCGCGGCGAAGGCATTGAGGTCCGCGGACCGCTGCCGGCGGACACCATGTTCCACGAGGCCGCGCGCAAGACCTATGACTGTGCGATCTGCATGTATCACGATCAGGCGCTGATCCCGGTCAAGACGCTGGCATTCGAGGACGCCGTCAATGTGACGCTGGGCCTGCCGTTCATTCGCACCTCGCCGGATCACGGCACCGCCTTTGATATTGCCGGGACCGGAAAAGCCGATCCGTCGAGCCTGATCGCGGCGTTGCGGCTGGCCGCCCGCATGGCGGCGACGCAGCCGGCATGAGCGCGATCGATGACCTTCCGCCGCTACGCGAGGTCATTCGCCAGCATGCCCTGTCGGCCCGCAAATCGCTCGGCCAGAATTTCTTGCTGGACCTCAATCTCACCACACGGATCGCGCGCGTCGCGGGACCTCTCGAAGATGCCGTTGTCATCGAGATCGGTCCCGGTCCCGGCGGACTGACCCGCGCGCTGCTGGCGTTGGGGGCGCGGCGCGTCATCGCGGTGGAACGCGACGAGCGCGCGTTGGGCGCGCTGCAGGAGATTTCAAGACGATATCCGGGACGGCTGGAGATCATCTGCGCCGACGCACAGCGCTTCGATCCGCGGCCGCTGCTTGGCGGCACGCGGGCGAAAATTATCGCCAACCTACCCTACAACATCGCAACCGCGCTGTTAATCGACTGGCTGTCGATCGAACCGTGGCCACCCTGGTATGACATGATGGTGCTGATGTTTCAGCGCGAAGTGGCCGAGCGTATCGTCGCGCGCGAGAACGACGAGGCCTATGGACGGCTCGGCGTGCTCGCGAACTGGCGCGCGGAGACAAAAATCCTGTTCGATATTTCGCCGGCTGCCTTCGTGCCGCAGCCCAAAGTTACCTCGTCGGTGGTGCGATTGGTGCCGCGCCTCGCGCCGCAACCATGCGAGCGCCGGGCGCTGGAGCAAGTTGCGGCCGCGGCATTCGGCCAGCGGCGGAAAATGCTGCGGCAAAGTCTCAAATCATTGGCGGTGGATCCGGCCCGGCTGGCAGCCGCGGCCGATGTCGATGTGACGCGGCGCGCCGAAACCGTTCCGGTTGACGGTTTTGTTGCCATGGCCCGGGAATTGACAGATATACGCAACATAAAATTGAACATGCCCTGAGGAGAAAATGCCATGGCGCTCATGCGTCGTCAGTCGCTGGTGAAATTCGACGCGCCGTTGTGCGAAACCATCGTCGAGACACCGAAACCACAAGGCAAGGAAGTCCTGGTCCGGATCGAGCGCTGCGGACTGTGCCATTCCGACCTGCACATCCAGGACGGCTACGCCGACCTCGGCGGCGGCAAGAAGCTCGATACCACGCGCGGCATGACGCTGCCGTTCACCTTGGGGCACGAGATCGCGGGGATCGTCGAGGAAATCGGTCCGGACGTTTCGAAGGACTTGATCGGCACCAAGAAAGCCGTGTTTCCCTGGATCGGCTGCGGCCAATGCCGCGACTGTCTCAACGGCGACGAGAATCTCTGCGCCCGGCAGCGCTTTCTCGGCGTCGCGATCGACGGCGGTTTCGCCAGCCATGTGCTGGTGCCCGACGCAAAATACCTGCTGGATTACGGTACCCTGCCGGTCAATCAGGCGGCGACCTTGATGTGCTCCGGCGTAACCGCCTATGGCGCGCTGAAGCGACTTGTCGATCGGCCACGGCAGCGCAATCTGCTGCTGATCGGCCTCGGCGGCGTCGGCATGATGGGACTGGCTTTCGCCCAGGCCATGTTCAAGCAGAATATTTCGGTGGCGGATTTGAGTCCCGCCGCGCGAGAGACGGCGCTGCGGAACGGCGCCGCGGTCGCGTACGATCCCTCTGAACCGGATGTGGTCAAACGCATCATCAAGGAGACCGAGGGCGGTTTTGACGAAATCGTCGACTTTGCCGGCAACGAGAAATCGATGGCCTTTGCGGTTTCCGTCGTCGCGCGCGGCGGCAAGATCGTGGTCTCCGGACTGATGGGCGGCAATTTCAGCCTGCCGATGGTGCAGTGGGTCTACAAGCGGATGACCGTCGAGGGGTTCATGGTGGGAACGCTGGCCGAGGCACAGGAATTGATGGCGCTGGCGCGAGCCGGAAAGATCAAACCGACGCCAATGAAAGAGGAGCCGATGGGCGAGGTCCAGAAATGGATCGACGAGTTGCGGGCTGGAAAAGTCGTCGGGCGCATCGTGCTGAAAAACTGATACGGAGAGGTTCGCCCTTTGCCGGTCGAGAAACGGAGCGCGCTTGTGGCCTGCGCCATTCATTCGATTGGCGGGCGCGCCACGCACTGTTCAGCTGCGGGCTGATCGGCGACGCGCTGCCGGCGAGTAACGTCCTCTCAAGCCGCCGCCAGGCCTCGACATCACGAAGGCGGGCCTGAATTAAGCCCCATGCTGTCCGGAATTGCGGCTCATTGCGACCCAAGTCTTTGCGGAGATTTGGCCTGCGAAGTGTCCCGTATCAGTATTCAGTACCGGAGATACCCATGCCAAACCGAACCGCGAAATTCATGTCAGCCCTCTTTGCGAGCTTCCTCGCGGGCGCTCCCCTCACAACAGTGTCGCACAGCGCAGCGGGCGCGGCCGATGACTGCCTTTCCGGTCCGAAGGACCAAACCCCGCAAGGCCGCCATTGGTACTACCGCATCGATCACGCCACCAAGCGCCATTGCTGGTATCTCGCAGACGAGCGCGACCCGCTCTCGCAAACCGCCGCTCCGAATTCGTCTACCCCGGCAAAGCCGCCTGCGCAGGACGCAGAAACGGTAATGCAACAATCGGTCGCGAACGCCCGTGCCGAGCTCCCCGCCCAGACGCGCATTGCACCGCCGAACCGCAATGCGGAAATGGCTCCGGCGCTAGCTACCGACGCCGTTGTCAGGGAAGAGAATGGCGGCGCGGCGACGCCGGTGACAGCAACGTCGCGATCACTGGTCGCTTCGCGCTGGCCCGATCCGTACGGCGCTGAACCCTCGAGCAATCTACAGCTAAACAAGCGCGATCCCGGCACGGGCGTGAATCCGGCCCCCCGAACCCAGCCGACATCCTTGCTCACCGCCGGCCAGTTCGCGGCGGCAGATTTGTCGTCGCAAACCCCAGCCTATTCCCTGCAGGTGCAATTGGCCGCACTGATGGGCGTGCTGGCGCTGGCGGGCATCATGGGAACCGTCATTTTCAAATTCGGCAGTTCGCAACGGTCCCAACCCGGCGCGATTCGCAAGCGGCGCGGCCCAATCTGGGAATCGACGGATGACGATCGCATCGTGCTCTCGCATCACCCGGGGACCGATGGTTTTCCTCGCCGCCTCGACCAGACCGCTGAGCGCAGCGACCGGATTGCGGAATTTTTTGCGCAGATATCCAGACGAGCGCCAACCTGACGGCCGGCTATTTTTCCAGTTGCCGCTGCAACCCGCGCACGAACGTCGTCAAACCCGTGCGGCGTTCGCGCTTGAGCCGCTCGGCCTTCAGGATCGACTGCACCTCGGCGAAGGCATCATCGATATCGTGATTGATGATGATGTAATCGTATTCCGCCCAATGACTCAATTCATGGGTGGCGCGGCTCATGCGCCCGCGGATAACCGCATCGGTATCCTGGGCGCGGGTATGAAGCCGCTTCTCAAGATCGGCCGCCGACGGCGGCAGGATAAACACACTGACAACATCGGCCCGGGCTTTTTCCCGCAATTGCTGGGTGCCTTGCCAGTCGATATCGAATAGCACGTCCTGTCCCGCC
>Ga0208691_1000922_pt1 | contig 10621 bp, 10 predicted proteins | sample June2015DPH_20_1_FD_184719 | JGI IMG/M metagenome (GOLD analysis project Ga0208691, IMG submission 184719) | Peatland microbial communities from SPRUCE experiment site at the Marcell Experimental Forest, Minnesota, USA - June2015DPH_20_10... | ecosystem: Environmental > Terrestrial > Soil >... | reverse complement strand
CTTTCCCACCAGTACCAAACCTGCCGCAAACAGCACCAGCGGCGTCTCCGGCCGCACCAAGGTCCCAAAACCCACCACGATTCCGGCCAGCAGCCACGGATTCGCAAGAAACGCCGAAGCCCGCGCTACATGCGCACCGCCAACATCCGTCTGCAGCAAGACCAAAATCGCCAGCGCCGTGAGAAAAATCACCAGCGTCTCGGTAAGCACGACCGCCGTGTAATTTGCCGTGAATGGGCAAAGCGCCGCCAGCCACAACCCCGCCAGAGCCACGCGCCGCCGCGAGCTTTCCGGCGCCAACCGCGCAGCAATCAAGGCGATCACAAAACACGTCGCCAGATCCACCACCACCTGCGCCAGCATCGCCGCCTGCGGCGATTGCCCAGCCACCGCGAACACCGCCGCCAGAAACGCCGGATACCCCGGAACGCGCATGTCCACGGCCGTAAGCTGCCCGTGCACCGCAAACCCGTACACGCCGTTCTTCAGCCAGTTCCAGGCCAACTCGATGTAAAATGGAGCGTCACCCGCATCAGTTACCGGAAATTTCAGTACCAGGTACACCCGCAGTGCCATTCCAGCACATACGGCGGCGGCTACGTTTCGGCGCATCTTATTAATGGGAGTCATTGACACCGTCTCAAGGGACAGCTAGCTTGGATTGTCTGAATGCCTGAACGCAAGCCAATTTTCTACGATCAGGAACGCCGCCGCTGGCGCCGCACCAGGCGCGTGCTGGAAATCACGGGCGGTCTTTTCACGCTCATCCTGGTCATTTTCGTGGTTAACGTTTTTCGCAAGCCCGAGCTGCCGGACATTCTTTCGGCGGCCACGCATTGGAACCTTCACGCCGTTCCCGCGAAGCTGAAACCCAAAACCGCGCCGCGCGGCCGCAAACGCAAAGTGGCCGCGCTCGGCAAGCTGCCGCAGAACTACGATCCGCTGCGCGCGGCATTTTACGTGGCTGACGATCCCACCAGTCTCGCTTCGCTGAAGCTTCATTACCGCGACATCGACTTGCTGATACCCGAAGCGCTGCACGCCTCTTCGGCGGACGGTCGCCTTGACGTCGAACAAGATCCCAAGCTGTTGGCCTGGATGCAGACCGGCCCGATCGAGCTGCCGATCATGTCCATGGTCAACAATTACGACGGGAAAACTTGGGTCACGAAAGAACTGGCGGAGATGCTAGCGAGCCCCGCCGCGCGCGAACGCTTGTCGAAATCACTGGCGGATTTCGCCAGCGCGCAGCACCAATCCGGCATCGTGGTGGATTTCGAACTCGTGCCGCAAAGCAGCCAGCCGGATTTCGCGCGCTTTATCCACGACCTCGGGGCCGCGATGCACTCCACAAACCTGAAGCTGATGGTCGCGCTGCCCGCGGCGGACTGGAGTTACGACTATAAATATCTGGCAGCGCAGGCCGACGCCGTCATCCTGATGAATTACGATTTACACTATCCCACCTCGGACGCCGGCCCCATCGCGCCGCAGGACTGGTTCGAACGCAACATCGACAACATCGTCAAAATCGTGCCCGCGGATAAGATCGTCATGGGCATCGCGAACTACGGCTACGATTGGCCGGCAAAATCAAAAGCAGTCCCGCATCCCATTGCGCAGGCGATGACCTTTCAGCAGGGAATTATCACCGCCGTGGAATCGGAATCAGACGTCACTTTCGATCCCGACTCTCTAAACCCGCACTATTCCTACGAAGACGAGCAGAACAAGATTCACAACGTCTGGATGCTTGATAGCGTCACGGCCTACAACGAGCTGCGCGCCGCCGAACGCGCCGGCGTGCGCGGCACCGCTCTGTGGCGCCTCGGCATGGAAGATCCCTCCATCTGGTTCATCTGGGATGCCACCCATTCCACCGACGCGATTCGCGCCAAAATCGAGGAAGTCCCACCCGGCTACGACCTAATTTTGGAAGGCGCAGGCGATATCTGGCGCATCACCGCAACGCCGCAGAGCGGCCGCCGCACGTTTGATTACGATGCCACCAGCGACGTGTTCGATGACGAGTCCTACCAGAGTTATCCGCTTTCCTGGCGCATCGAGCAGATGGGCGCGGCGCCGCATAAAGTGGCGCTGACGTTCGACGATGGCCCCGACGAAACCTGGACGCCGAAGATTCTCGATATCCTCGAGCAGAAACATGCGCCCGCGACGTTTTTTGCCATCGGCGAGTCCGCGAATCAATACCCGCAGCTGGTCAAGCGCGCCTACCAGCAAGGCAACGAAATCGGCAATCACACTTTCACGCATCCAGATTTTGAAACCATTTCGAAATCGCAGCTGCAGATTGAGCTGAACCTGACGGAGTTGCTCATCGAGAGCAATCTCGGCGTGAAGACACTGCTTTTCCGCCCTCCCTACGGAATCGATCACCAGCCGGAGACCGCCAGCGAAATTCAGATGCTCCCGATCCCGCAGGCTATGGGCTATATCATCGTGGGAGCGCAGATTGACCCGCACGATTGGGGCGAACCGAATGGCGGAGCTCCTCCGGCGACCGATGTGATCGTACAGCGCGTGCTGCACGACGCCACTCTCGGCCGCGGCAACATTATCCTGATGCACGATGGCGGAGGAAATCGCACCAACACCGTCGCGGCGCTGCCGCAAATCATTGACGGGCTGCGCGCCAAAGGCTACGAATTCGTTTCCGTTTCCGATTTGCTGGGGCAATCGCGGGCGCAGGTAATGCCGCCGCTCTCACACCAGGAATGGCTACTGGTGCGCGCCGACGCGTTCATTTTTGAAGTGTTCCGCTGGTTCCGCGCTGGAATTGCATTCATCTTCATCGCCGGAATCCTGCTGGTCAGCGGCCGCGCGCTAATCATCGGCTTGTTGGCGCTGATCGAAAAATTACGGCCCGCGCCCGCCGATCATCCTGAGTACAAGCCCAATGTCACCGTGCTGGTCCCCGCGTACAACGAGGAAGCTGCCATCGTGCAAACCGTGCAGGCGGCGCTCGCTTGCGATTATCCCAAGCTTGAAGTTCTCGTTGTGAACGATGGCTCCACCGATCGTACCGCCGAACTCGTCAACGCGAATTTCTCGCGCGACCCCCGCGTGCGCCTCATCAGCCAGCCCAACCGCGGCAAGCCCGCCGCGCTGAATCACGGCCTCGCCGAAGCCACCGGTGAAGTCATTGTTTCCATCGACGGCGATACCATCGTTGATCCCGAAGCGATTCCGCGCTTGGTGCGCCATTTTGCGGACCCCAAGGTCGGCGCCGTCGCCGGCAACGTGAAAGTGATGAACCGCAATCGCTGGCTGACGCGCTGGCAGGCGCTGGAATATATCACCAGCCAAAACCTGGAAAAGCGCGCCTTCGATCTGCTGAATTGCATTCCGGTGGTGCCGGGTGCGGTGGGGGCGTGGCGCACCGAACTGCTGCGCGCAAACAATGGATTTTCCGGCGACACGGTGGCCGAAGATACCGACCTAACGCTCACGATTCGCCGCAACGGCTGGAAGATTCTCTATGACGAAGACGCCATCGGCCGCACCGAAGTTCCCGAAACCGTCGAGGCGCTGATTCGCCAGCGCTTCCGCTGGACGTTCGGCACGATGCAAGCTGTCTGGAAGCATCGCGACGCCGTGGGCAAGCCGCGCTACGGCACGCTGGGCTGGATTGCGATCCCCAATATCGTGATGTTCCAGATTATTTTGCCCCTCGTTTCTCCGCTGATTGATTTGCTCTTCCTGCTCTCGATCGCCCTCTGGGGCCTGGCGCAATTGCGCATCGCGCAACTGCCGCAATTGTGGACGCTGCAGGACGTCGAGCGCTCGCTGATCTTCTTCGCGCTATTCATGCTGATTGATCTCTTCACCTGCGTGGTCGCTTTCGCGCTGGAACGGCACGAAGATTGGACTCTGCTCGCGCCACTCATCCTGCAGCGTTTCTACTACCGCCAAATGATGTACGTGGTGCTATTCCGCGCGCTGAAGGAAGCGGTGCAGGGAAGGCCGGTGGGATGGCGCGGCGTCGAACAGCACCCTCCCGTCCCCCTTCCAGCGGCCTCCAGCGTGAAACGCGAGGCATAAAGCAAGAAGCGCCACGTCCTGCTCGCAGCTATTTCGTTTTTCTGTATAACCCAGTACGCACCCATACGGCGAATACCTGATAGGAACCTTCCGTCCCGCACGCTAATCTTTCCATCGAACGCCGGTGTCGGCACCGACCAAGTTCTTCGATGCCCGCAAACGACCCGATAGTCCGGCACGGAATGATTCGATCTAACAGGAGGAAGTTACATTCATGCAAAATCGCTTGAAGATTGGCAACGCTGCGAAAGTCGCGATGGCGACCGCGGCACTGGCCGGCATCCTGGCGTTTTCTTCGACGCCAGCCCGCGCGGACGACTGCCAGAAAAATACCGCGAGGATTGACCACAGACTGCACGATGCTATCGCCCATCACGGCCCGAACAGCCCAGAAGCCGCTCGCTGGCGCAACGAGCTCGCCGCGCAACGCGAGCGCTGCTGGAACGCCGATCACAGGTGGTGGGATGAAGATGCCCATCGCTGGCACACCGATCGCGATTGGGACGGGCACGACCACGATCACTAGTTCGCGTGCGTGACCGTTTGCTTTCGTGCTGCGCTGCTTTCTGCGGAGAGCGGCGCAGCACACTCCCCATTGCGCTTTTCGCGCTCAATGTCAGCGCGGCGCGCGAATCTCACTGGCGGCGGCATCGTAACTACTTCATACACGCTGGTTTCGCTCCCTGCAGCACAATAGTTTTGCGGAAACCGCGGGCCTTCTGCTAGCATCAAACCTCGTGATGGGCTGCATCCTGCTTTCCGGGAGCGGCACCGGAGGACTAGATGAGTGTTGCACCGCGTGCGGGCAACGGTAAAGTTACCGTGCCTGACATACTTTCCCGCAAGACGCGTTCCGTCGCAGGCCATTTCGAAACCAAGCAAAAAATCACCTGCCTCACGGCCTATGACTATTCCACCGCTCTGCTTCTCGATGAAGCGGGCGTGGATATCATTCTCGTCGGCGATTCGCTGGGCATGGTGGTGCTCGGCTACGAGAACACGCTGCCGGTGACGCTCGACGAAATGGTGCATCACACCCGGGCCGTGCGGCGCGGTACCCGTCGGGCGCTTCTCGTCGCTGATATGTCGTACGGCAGCTTTCACGTTTCGCTCGATGAATCGGTGCGCAACGCCGTGCGGCTGGTGAAGGAAGGCGGCGCCGAAGCGGTGAAGGTCGAAGGCGGCGAGCGGCGCATTGAATTGATCGCGCGCCTCGTCGAATCCGAAATCCCGGTGATGGGCCACGTCGGCCTCACGCCCCAATCCATTCACGCGCTGGGCGGATTTCACGTGCAAGGAAAAACGGCTGACGCGGTGCGCCAGCTCGAGCGCGATGCGCGCGCCGTGGAAGCCGCCGGAGCATTTTCGGTAGTGTTGGAATCCGTGCCGCGCGATCTCTCAGCGCGCATTACTGAAAAATTGCACATCCCGACGATCGGCATCGGCGCCGGGCCCGAGTGCGACGGCCAGGTGCTCGTTTTCCACGATCTGGTGGGCCTCACGCCGGGCCACAAGCCGAAATTCGCGCGCCAGTATGTGAATCTGGCTGCGGAAATCTCCCGCGCGGTCACCAGCTATTGCGACGATGTCCGCCGCGGCGATTTTCCGTCGGATGCCGAATCGTTTCACTCGCCCGCGCAGTTGCGCGAGCAGTTGCTGGCGCGCCAGCGAACCTGAAGCATGCCGTGCGCCGCCCGGCGCCAAATCAATTTAACGGGAGGGCTTCCCATGAACGCGGAAGATTTTCGCCTGCTGTACGATTACAACTCCTGGGCCAACCATCGCACGCTCGAGACGTGCTCGCAGCTGACCGAAGAACGATTTACGCGCGACATGGGCTCCAGCTTTCGTTCCGTGCGCGACACTCTGGTGCACGTGATGCTAGTGGAATGGCTGTGGCTCGAACGCTGGCACGGCCGCTCGCCGAATTCCTACGCCCCCACTTCGGATTTTCCAAACGTGGATTCCGTGCGCGCCCGCTGGGCGGAAATTGATAGCGACTTGCTGGACTACATCGCGTCGCTCACGCCGGAAGATGTGCAACGCGTGGTGCACCACACCACGACTGCCGGAGTACCGCAAGCGGCCCCGCTCTGGCACATGTTGCAGCATCTGGCGAACCACGGCACCTACCATCGCGGGCAAATTACCACTCTGCTGCGGCAATTGGGCGCGAAAGCCACGGGCACGGATTTGATTACGTTTTATCGCGAGCGCGCCGCACAGGCGAGCGCCAGAGCATGAAGCGCGCCAGCTGTTCCTGCGCGCGGAAATCTCATCTGTCTTTCACTTAAGCGCGCGCCCCCGCCCACTCCCATGGAAACCATCCACACCATCGAATGGATGAAGCAGATCGCGCACGAAGCCCGCGCGCAGGAGCGTATTCTCGGCCTCGTCCCGACGATGGGCGCGCTGCACGAAGGCCATTTTTCGCTGATTCGCGCCGCGCGACGCGAATGCGCGCCGGTGGTCGTGTCGCTCTTCGTCAATCCCAAGCAGTTCGGCCCGGGCGAAGACCTCAATAAATATCCGCGCACGCTGGAAGCAGACCGCGCCGCGCTGGAAGCTCTGAGCGTGGATTATCTTTTCGCGCCATCGCCGCAGGAAATGTACCCGCCCGATTTTCGCACGGCGGTCGTGGTGGAAGGCCTAAGCGACCGGCTCGAAGGGCGTTCGCGCACCGGACATTTTCGCGGAGTCACGACGGTGGTGCTGAAACTTTTCGAAATCGTGCAACCGCGCTTCGCTTATTTCGGCCGCAAGGACGCGCAGCAGGCGCGCCTGATCCGCCAAATGTCCAAGGATTTGAATCTCGATACCAGCGTGGTGGTCTGTCCGATCATGCGCGAAGCAGATGGCCTGGCGCTTTCTTCGCGCAACGTATATCTGAATACGGAAAACCGCCGCGCAGCCGCGGCGCTCCCGCGCGCTCTCGCAGCAGTGCGCGATGAAATCGCCAAAGGTGAACGCGACACCGCCCGCTTGCTCACCGTTCTGCGCCGCGTGCTCGCGCCGGAAACGCGCGTCGCGCTCGACTACGCCGAAATTGTCGATAATGAAACGCTCGAACCAATCGCCAGCCTGCGCGGCACGTGCTACGTCCTGCTAGCCGCCAAAGTCGAAGACACGCGCCTGATAGACAACGCGCTGATCGAATCAGACGGCGATTCCTTCCGCGTCACGATCTAGCGAAATCCACGAGACGCGCAGCGCGCCCCATTCAGCCGCGCTTGTCACGCAGCAAGTAAAATGTTGATGAATATCCGTCTTGTCGAGTATGTAGTTGGAGATGCTTCCAGCGCGAAAGCTGGGAAGGAGCACTTTCATGCGCACTGTGACCTATGGTGGAGCGGTTAGCTTGGACGGATTTCTGGCCGGAGTGGACGGCGCGATCGATTGGTTGCACTTCAGCAAGGACGTGCAGCAAGTGATGACCGACTACTGGAAGGACGTTGATACGATCCTGATGGGGCGAAAGACCTACGCGGTTTCGGTCGGACAGAAATCAGCGAAGACCAAGGGCGGCAAACGCAAGGAGCCAGCCATGCGGACCTACGTGTTCTCACGAACGCTCAAGAACATTGACGAGCCTGGTGTCGAACTGGTCGCGGGCGACGCAGTCAAGTTCGTCCGAGATCTAAAACGCGCGCCGGGGAAAGGCATCTGCCTGATGGGTGGTGGCGAACTCGCGCAGTCGCTCCTAGCTGCGGGCCTGCTAGATCGAATCGGCCTGAACATTCATCCCATCCTGCTCGGCTCCGGGATTCCTACCTTCCGCGATACAGGAAACCGAGTGAAACTGACACTCACGGAGAATCGGCTACTCGACGGTGGCTGTATCCTCGCAAATTACAAAGTCCTGCACCGCGACTAGCTTCTGAGTAGTCGCGTTTCGTGCCGCTGCGTACCAAAATGGAACTTCACAAAACGATATTTCACTAGCCCAAGCACGCCTATAACGCGATTGCGATTGACACGCAATGGCGCTGGCGTTAGCCTGCGGTCCACGCGATAGCTCGCACGCGTGATTTACGTTCCGAGCTTTTCCGGCCCTCTGGACCGCCCCTCACCAGCTAGTTTTCGGGAAATTTCTCGGCCACAAGCACGACCACAAGCAGCCAAATACGGAGGAAAAGCATGTTGAAGAGAACTTGCATTGTCTTGGCTTTCGCTTTTGCATTGACGTTGGGCGCGGCCCTGATTGCGACACCGACCGGGGCGCAGGACCAAACCTATTACACCTACGTTTCAGAGTGGAATGTGCCGCGCGGGCAGTGGGGCGCGTTTGAGAAGGAACGCGATCAGCAGAACGCAGCGTTGCAGCATCTCCTTGCGGACGGCACAATCATAGCTTGGGGCAGCGACGCGAACTACGTGCACACCGAAGACGGCTACTCGCACGAAGACTTCTTCGTCGCCAGCAGCCGCGCCGGAATCCTGAAGGCGCTGGACACTCTACGCCCGCCCGCCACCGGTGGCGCCTACACTTCCGTCACCAGGCACAGGGATCTGTTCCTGCACACGATAGCACACGGCGGGAAGACGTCTTCTGCGACCACCGGTTACGTCCGCGTAGGTTTCTGGACGGCCAAGCCGGGCGAGGGCGACGCGTTTGTGGACCACATCAAGAAGTACATTCTGCCGATGCTCGACGCGAGCATCGCCGACGGCACCGTGTTGATGTACAACCTCGACACCGAAGACATTCACACCGATCCGCAAGGTTCGTACAACCTCGCAGTCCTGTATCCCAGCGGCGAAGCGATGGACCGAGCCTATTCGCGATTGGCAGCCGCGATGAAGGATAATCCAGCGGTGGCAGAAATGATTTCAAACCTCACGGTTAGCGAGGCTCATCGCGACTACCTCGGTAAAATCTCAGCCTACCAACACAAATAATCGCGCGCCTGCCCACGCGTTTTCCGGGGAGGGCCGATGCTCTCTCCGGAAAACTATTCTGTACGCATTGCTGTGAGCACTTCCGTAGCGTGCCCTTTGGGAGTGACTTTGTCCCAGATGGCGCGGATTTTTCCATCCGGACCGATCCAGTACGTCATCCGCACGATCCCAAGGAACGATTTCCCCAGGAAGCTTTTCATCCGACGCGCACCGTACGGCTCGATCACTTCGAATTCGGTGTCGGCCAGCAGCGGAAAAGTCAGTTTGTGCTTCCCTTTGAATTTTTTCTGGGATTGCACGGAATCGCCGCTGCAGCCGACAATGGCGGTGTTCAGTTCTTCGAATTGCTTCAGTGCGTCACGGAACTCGGACGCTTCGTTGATTCAGCCTGGAGTATTCGCTTTCGGATAAAAATACAGGATGAGATTTCTGTCGCGATAATCCCGCAGCGAAACAGTCGCGCCGCTGTCGTCCATCACCTGAAAGTCCGGAGCCTTGTCGCCTACTTTGAGCATCTAGATTCTCCGAGCCGAGAGCGAACGAAGGCCACACCCGGGCGCTGCCGAATTTCGTTTACGATTTACTCGATGGCGCAGCGGCCGAAGCTGCATCGTCGCTCCCGGCCGTGAGCTCAGCCGCCGGCTCGTCGCCGCGCAGCGCCGCCAGCACTTCCGCTGCGTGCCCCCTGGGGACGACGCCGTTCCAGATTTTCACGATCTTGCCGTCCGGCCCGATCCAGAAAGTCGTCCGCACGATTCCCATGAAGGTCTTACCCAAAAAGCTTTTCATGCGCCGCGCGCCGTACGCTTCGATCACTTCGAATTCCGTATCCGCCAGCAAAGGGAAATTCAGGTTCAGCTTCTTGCTGAATTTCGATTGCGCCTCCACGTCATCAGCGCTCACCCCGGCGATCTCCGCGTTCTGCGCCTGAAAATCCGCGATCATGTTGCGGAAGCCGTTCGCTTCGTGAATGCACCCCGGCGTATTCGCCTTCGGATAAAAATACAGAATCAAATTCTTGCCGCGATAGTCGGCGAGCGACACTTTTCGCCCGTCATCTCCCAGCACTTCAAAATGCGGTGCCTGATCGCCTTCGTTCAGCACGGTGTTTCTCCTTCGCCTCTGCTTCACGCTGCTTCGCCACGCGCACGCCCCGGCCGTTACGCCTCCGCCAGCACGCGCTTCAGAATCTCATTTACGATCTGCGGATTGGCCTGCCCCCGCGTTTCCTTCATCACCTGTCCCACGAAAAACTTGAATACGCCTTCGCTTCCCGCACGATACTTCGCCAAGTTTTCCGGGTTCTTGGCAATTACGGCGCGTGCAATCTTTTCGATCGCGCCCGTATCGGAAATCTGCGCCATTCCCTCGGACGCGATTATTTCCGTGGCTTTTTTCCCCGTATCGAACATGGTGGCAAATACTTTTTTGCCGCTCGCCGCCGTGATTTCGCCGCGCTCCACAATCGCGAGCAATTCCGCCAGCGCCGCCGGCGCCACCGGCGACACTGTCAAAAGATGAGATCCTGCGGTATAGCCGCCACTTGATCATGCCTGAAGTCGGCATGGAGGGGCAGTTAAAGCTAAAGAGCGCAAAAGTCGCGTTGATTGGAACCGGCGGATTGGGCGCGCCGCTCGGTATGTATCTTGCAGCGGCGGGT
>Ga0208691_1000921_pt1 | contig 10627 bp, 9 predicted proteins | sample June2015DPH_20_1_FD_184719 | JGI IMG/M metagenome (GOLD analysis project Ga0208691, IMG submission 184719) | Peatland microbial communities from SPRUCE experiment site at the Marcell Experimental Forest, Minnesota, USA - June2015DPH_20_10... | ecosystem: Environmental > Terrestrial > Soil >... | reverse complement strand
GTGGATGGTGGGGAATAGCCCGCGCAGCGACATCAATCCGGCATTGCAGACGGGGTTGAATGCGGTTTTTATTCCGCACACGGATACATGGCATTTGGAACATGCGGAGCTGGAAAGTGGCACGGGGAAGTTGCTGATACTCACGAGTTTTCGGGACTTGCGCGAACATTTTTGATTTTGCGACGAAGTGAACTTGCCACGCATCTGATTCTGCTGACGTAGCGCCTATACCGCTGTCGTAGTAAACATCCGAGTATTTCGCGACGCGCGGGAGGAACTCATGCCGACACCTGCAGAAACAAATTCGGTTCCCGCGAAGAAGCGCGTGGCGGTGATGGGCGCGGGGGCGGTGGGGTCTTATTTTGGCGGGATGCTGGCGCGGGCGGGCGTGCCGGTGATGATGATTGCGAGGCCGTCCTATGTGGAAGCGGTGCGCCGCAACAAACTTTTGCTGGATACGGTGACGTTTCAGGAGCGGGTGGCGGTGGAGGCTTCGACCGATCCGTCCGCGCTGCGTGATGCGCACGTGGTGCTTTTCTGCGTGAAGGGACAGGACGACGAAGAAACAGCGCGCGCGATTGCGCCGTATCTTGCCGCGGATGCAATTGTAGTGAGCCTGCAGAACGGCGTGGACAATGTGGAGCGGATTCGCGCGGCGTCGGGGATTGATGCCCTGCCGGCGGTGGTCTACGTCGCGGCGGCTATGCCTGAGCCGGGGCACGTGAAACATAGCGGACGCGGGGAATTGATCGTGGGTGAATTCGCGGGGCGGAGCGCCAGCGCGGAACTGCAGCCGCCGCGGGCGGAGCAAATTGCTGCACTGTTTGCCTCCGCGAATGTGCCGTGCCGGATTTCGGCCGACATTTTGGCGGATATGTGGGTGAAATTCATTACGAATTGCGGGGCGAACGCGGTGTCTGCGATTGCGCAAGCTAGTTACGGGGAAATTGCGCGTTATGACGAGTCGCGTGAGCTGATGAGCCGGGTCGTGGAGGAAAGCATCGCGGTAGGACGAGCGGCGGGCGTGAGTATGCCCGGGGCGGACTTCACGGAAAAGTGGCTTGAAAATCTGGCGAAGTTTGGCGATGCGTTTTCCTCGACGGCGCAGGATTTGGAGCGGGGGAAACGGACGGAGATTGAATCGCTGAATGGTTATATTGTGCGGCGCGGGGCTGAATTGGGAGTGGCGACCCCGAGTAATTTCGCTTTGTATGCGTTGGTTAAATTGCTTGAGGACAAGGCTGCGAGCGAAAAGCAGGCGCGGCCAGCTGGGGCGGCGCAGTAAATTCCGTGTTATTCGGGACGGCGGAACTGGAAGGGGATGTGAACGACCGCTTCTAGTTCTACTGGCTGGCCTTCGCGAGTGGCGGGGCGGAAAACCCAGCGGGCGAGAGCTTCCATGGAATTTTTGTCCAGCTGCGGATCGATTCCGTGGACCAGCTGGATGCTATCTACCGAGCCGTCTTTGCGGATGATGGCGTAGAGGACAACTTCGCCGTCCACATGTTCTTTGATTTGGGTCTGCGGATATTTCGGGTCCACTTTGCTGATGAGGGACGGGCCGGACAGCTTGCCTGTGGGCTTACTGTACGGCGGATTGCCTTCGTCTAGTTGCGCGAAGTTCATCACCCAATTGCCGGTCACGCTCGTGAGATTGGGCATGTCGATGTGCAGCGTGTAGATTTCCTTGCCGGAGAGAATGATTTCGGGCGGAAGCTTGGGATCGATCGCGCCGATTACTGCCGGGCCGTGATGGGCTGATGGCGGCGCATCGAGCGCGGGCATCGGTTTCAAATTTAATTTTGTGGTGGTGGGGGGCGAGTCCACCGTTGCCGGCGTGCGCTGCGCCGCCGCTGATGCTTACTCCCGCAGGACCTAAGCCGGTGCCCGCGTTTGCGTTGGTACCGCGGCCGCCGGTACTGGTAGAGCCGCCGCCTGCGCCACCGTTTCCTGCCGAACCATTTTCAGCGCCGCCGGGCGCGCCCGGTTGTTTTCCTTCCGGAGAAATCGCGATGCGCGCGGCGAGATTTCCTTGCGGCACGCTTACTTCCGGAGCGGGAGGAGCAGGCGCGGCGGAAAGCGCGATCACGCGATGCAGGCTGTCGTCGCCGGCTGAATTTGCTGCGCCGATTTCGGGCGCTGCGCCGGTTTCGGCTTGCGCGGCGCGCCTGGCGGCTACTGCTCTTGACATCGGTTCAACCGGCATACGCGGTTGCTGATTGATGGTCGGCGAAGCGGCGATGTCCAGAGGGCCCGGCGTTTTTTCCTGGTTCACGAGTTCGGGCGCGGCGAGGTCGTTGACGGCGTGATGTTGCACTTGCGGCGCGGCGGCCGTGGATGCGACGCGCAGCTGAGGCTTCGCGGGCATTTTGGGAGCGGCCCATTCGACGATATTTGGAAGCGGGACTTCGATCTTTGGCGGAGTTGGCGGCGCGTCGGGCTGGATTAATGTTTGCCGCGGGTGCGTGACGACAGCGGGCTGCGAGAGGATTGTCTGCCGCGGATGAAATGCGTCCGCGCCTTTCTGCAGCAGCGGTTTCGCGGGATCGCCTTTGGGGCTGGGTTTGCGATCGCGGCCGGGCAGCGAAACGGGCGGCAAGTCTTCCGAAGGGTTCGTCCACGTGAGTTCGATGCGCACCGGCGCGAGATTTGGCGGATCGCTCGCGAGAAAATGCCAGATCGGCAGTAGCAGCAGTCCGACAATCGCAATGTGCCATAGCGCGGAAGCGGTGAACGCACGGCCGGGAATTTTTCCTTCGATCCATTCGACGCGCAGGTCCGAGTCGGCGGGCAGCTGGGAGGCTTGTGGCGCGCGCGGGCCGCGAAAAAAATCGTGCACGCTCGTGCGGAAGTCACGCCAGGGCGAGCCCCAGTCCACGCCGAGATCGAGGCGGGGCAGCCGCGAGTGCGACGGCAGTTCAACGTCGGGCGCGAGAATTTCCTCGGGCGCGTCGGGTCGCACGGTTGGCTCGCTCGGTGGTGGAGTTTCCGGATATCGCTGCATCACAGGTTGCATAAGCCGGGCGATTATACAGGAATCGACCAAGAAGTGGCCCGTGGGGTTGGATGCAGGCGGGCTATGCTGCGGCTGCCAGGGTGTAGAAAGAAAGAATGGCGTCGCCCTGTTCGATCTGGCGGGAGCATTCCAGGCGCGTGAGGAATTCCGGCAGCTCGGTTTTCCAGTAGTGTTCAACGATGACGATACCGCGCGGCGCGATCAGGTGCGAGGTGTCGAGGAATTCGAGGACTTCGAGGTATTCCGCGGTTTTTTCGTACGGCGGATCGAGGAAGATGAAATCGGCGAGCAAATGGCGGATGGCCATTCTTTCCAAGCCGCGGAGGGCGGGGGCTTCGATCAATTCGGCACCTGCGCGAATTTCCAGAGTGTTGAGATTTTCGCGGATCAAACGCGCGGCTTTGGCGTTCGATTCGACGAAAATTGTTTCGCGCGCGCCGCGGCTGATCGCTTCGATGCCTACGGCTCCGGTTCCGGCGAAGAGGTCGATGAAGAGGGAATCTTCTGTCGAGGGTCCTAGGACGTTGAAGAGGGTTTCGCGCAGGCGATCGCTGGTCGGGCGGAGGCGTTGCGCTCCGGGGCCTTTCAGAAGGCGGCTGCGATATTTTCCGGCGATTACGCGCATGGTTTCAGTTCCACACTATCCTACGGAAGCCAACTGATAGCGTTGGCGCCAGCTGGGGCTTACGGATTCCAGGCGCTTGATGATTTCGGCGGCGCGCTCGGGACTTTCTGCCAGGGCGAAGGCTTCGCGACGCGCTAGCTCCAGGATTTCGTGGTCGCGCAGCGGCTGGGCAGCCGAAAAGGCGGCGTCGCCGTGCTGGCGCGTGCCGAAAAATTCGCCGGGGCCGCGCTGCTTCAGGTCCTGCTCGGCGATTTCGAAACCGTTGGAAGTGGCCACCATGGTTTCGATGCGGGCGCGGGCTTCGCCGGTAATATTTTTGCGCGCGACGAGGATGCAGCGCGATTTTTCGCTGCCGCGCCCGATGCGGCCGCGCAGCTGGTGGAGTTGGGCGAGGCCGAAGCGGTCGGCGTGCTCGATGACCATCAACGTGGCGTTGGGCACATCCACGCCGACTTCGATAACCGTGGTAGCGACGAGGATTTGGATTTCGTTGCGGCGGAATTGCTCCATTACCGAATCTTTTTCGTCGTTTTTCAGGCGGCCGTGCAGCAGGCCGATGCGCAATTGAGGGAAAACGTGTTTCGCAAGGCGCTCGTATTCGGCGGTGGCGGCTTTCAGTTCCTGTTTCGATTCTTCAATTACCGGATAGACGACATAGGCTTGCCGCCCGGCGGCGATTTCGCGGCGGACAGCTTCCCAGACAGCCAGAAGCTGACTTTCTTCCTTCCAGAGGGTTTCGATGGGCGTGCGTCCGGGCGGCATTTCGTCAATCACCGAAATTTCCAGGTCGCCGTAGAGAGTGAGCGCGAGGGTGCGCGGGATGGGCGTGGCGGTCATTACGAGCACATGCGGCGAGACGCCTTTGTCTATGAGGCGTTTACGCTGCAGGACGCCGAAGCGGTGCTGCTCGTCCACGATGACGAGGCCGAGTTTTTTGAAGGCGACGGGATTTTCGATCAGCGCGTGCGTGCCGACTACGATCTGCGCGTCGCCGCTTTCGACACGCGCGAGGGCTTCGTCTTTGGTGGAGCGTTTGCGGCCACTGATGATCAATTCCACGCCGTAGCCAGCGGCCTGAAAAATGCGGCGCGCGGAAAGATAATGTTGCGCGGCGAGAATTTCAGTGGGGGCCATCAGGGCCACTTGATAGCCGTTCTCGATGACGATGGTGGCGGCTTCGAATGCGACGATAGTTTTGCCGCTGCCAACGTCGCCTTCGAGCAGGCGGTTCATGGGGAACGGCTTTTCGAGATCGGCGGCAATTTCGGCGAGCACGCGTTTTTGTGCCGTGGTGGGTTTGAAGGGCAGAATGCGTTTTACTGCTGCGCGAACTCTCTCTTCGCGCACGCGCATGGCGATGCCGCGGCGCGAATGGTCGCTCAGGCGGCGGAGGGCGAGGGCGAGCTGATAGTAGAAAAATTCCTCGAAGATCAGGCGGATTTGCGCGGGGCTGCGGTAGTTGTTGAGCAGCTCGACGCTTTGGTCCTGAGGAGGGAAATGCGCGTAGAGCAAGGCTTCGCGGCGGGCGGGAAAGCGATAGCGTTCCAGAATTTGCGGAGGGAGCGGTTCGGGAATATTGCCGTCGAAATTGGCCAGGACGCTATAAATGATGCGGCGCAGCATGCGCGAGCTGATGGCGCCGATAGCTTCGTATATCGGGACGATGCGGCCGACTTCGGTGGAATCCGCCGCGCCGCCTTCGGTGGCGCCGACCAATTCCATTTGCGGATTGACCATTTCCAGGCGACCGGGACGGTAGCGATCTTCGTCCACTTTTCCGTGCAGCACCAGCTTTTGGCCGTCCTTCAACTTTCCTTCGAGATAGCCGCCGTGGAAGAAGCGCACGTAGACCGTGCCGGAGGCATCGCGCACGGCCACGTGGAAAATTGACCGGCGGCTGCGTTGGAAGCGGACCGTGGTTCCTCCGCCGCCTGTAACTTCGGCGAAAATTGTTTGCACCTGGCCGGGGACTATTTCGGCGATGGGGGTGAAGCGGAGACGGTCTTCGTAGCGGAAGGGAAGGTAGCCGAGGAGATCGCCGACAGTGAAGATGCCGCGCGCTTCAAGTGTGGTGGCGCGTTGGGGGCCTACGCCGTGGAGATATTTGACCGAGTTGGTGAGAGAGACTGGCATCGGAGCGTGTGCTGGCTCTGCGCTAGCGGTCGCACCACTTTTATACCATCGGTTGCGGTTGCGCAGGTTCGGTTGCGTGTCGTACCGGAAGGCGTAGCGTTTAATCCACAAAAAAGAGAGGGAAAAACATTGAACTCACCTAGCGAGTAGAAGCGGATTAAGAGTTGGGGACCGAAGCCCGTTTGAGTTCGGGGCTGTGAACTCGGTAAAGTGGCGAGCCCCGTGCAGTCTGTGGAAATGTTGAGATATGAGTTGAGGGAAGCGCTGCGAGGGCGAGCGCCCGTCATGTGTAAACCGCTCTCTTGCAACGTTTTAGACTAGGAGCGCATCTCAGCGAGAAGGTGTACCTTGGGGCAGCTGTCCGATAGTGGGAAAACGACGTCCGCCGATGCTCACCAACGGCCACAGCCGCCGTCTATCTTTACGGTACCGGTAGGAAGAGCTGATACTGGGACTGGCGGGATGCACGCTTCGGGTACCGGTGGCGCGGGCCCGGACGTTACCAGGCAGGCAATCAACACCATGGGGATGAGCGTCGCACTCGACATCGAGGCGCGCCAGGCAGCGGCGGCGAAGGTTGCGGAAGAGCAGGCGCTCGTCCGCAAAGCGCAGGCTGGAGACCGTCTGGCGTTTGAGGCATTGGTACGGCGCTTCGATCGCGAGGTTTTGCGGTTGGCCATGAACCTGGTGCATCGTCCTGAAGATGCGCGCGACATTTATCAGGAAAGCTTTCTGCGCGTTTACAAGAACCTGCACCGTTTCAGGTTTGAGTGCAGTTTTTATACCTGGCTTTACCGGATCGTGACGAACGTGGCGCTGGATCATTTGCGCCGGCGCACCAGCCGCCGCGAAGATCAGGCGCCGGTGCCGGAAGACGCCGAAGGGGGCACACGAGATTTCTTCGATCGCCAGCCGGAACAGCGCGCCGGCGCGAACCCGGAGCGAAATTTGCTGGGGCAGGAATTGGGTGAGCAGATCGCCAGCGCGTTGAATAGGCTTTCGCCACGCGAGCGCATGGTCTTCGAGATGAAACACTATCAGGGGTTGAAATTGCGTGCTATCGGGGACATGCTGGGCACGTCTGAAGAGACAGTAAAGAATTCGCTATTCCGGGCGACGCGAAAATTACGCGCGAGCCTGGAAGGCATGCGTTAGACGCAGTCATCAGCGAGGTCGGAGAGAATGCGGGAAGCAGGAATGGAAGGGACGAAGGGCCCGGCGTGCGAGGAATTTGAGCCGCGGCTGATGCTTTTTGCGGCCGGGGAACTGGATGCTTCGGAAGTCGCGGATTTGAACGATCATCTGCAGCATTGCTCCGGATGCAATCTGGCTTTGGCGCAAGAGCAGGAAATGCTGGCGCTGCTGGCTTCGCGGCACACGGAGCCGGATGCGGCGCTGCTGGCGAGTTGCCGGGCGGGATTGGAAGATAGTTTGGACCAGCAGGAAGAGCGGAGCTGGCTGCGCCGGACGATTGGCGCGCTGTTGCCGTCGAGTTGGATTTCACCGCAGCCCGCGTGGAGCGCGGCGCTGCTGGTGCTGATTGGATTTTCGGTGGGAATGCTGGGGCCGCGTTTGTTGCGGACTCCGGCCGCCAAGCCTGATGCGAATTCTAAGAGCGCGACGAATAATCCGACTGGGGTGGTTCCGGGCGTTGTGAGCGCGGACCCGGCTTCTGCAAGCTCTCCTTCCGCAGGATTTAGCTCTCTCGACATGCGCACTGCAAGCGTCGCAGGCATCAACGTATTCCCCGCCGAAGACAATCAGCCGCCGCAAGTGCAACTGCAACTGAACGCGCGGCAGCCTTACACCTTGCGCGGCACGGTGAATGACGACGATGTCAAACAAGCTCTGATGTACATCCTGCACAACAATCAGCGCTTCGATCCGGACGTGCGGCTGGATGCAGTGGATTTGCTGCGCCTGCGGAACAACGACCCGGATGTGCGCTCGGCGCTTTGCCAGGCAGTACACACCGATCACAATGCGGCGGTGCGGTTGAAGGCGCTGGAAGCTTTGAATGGCGCCGAGCCGCAGGACATCATTCGACAGACTCTTCTGGATGCACTGGTGGACGATCAGAACCCCGGCGTCCGCGTGGAAGCGATCAACGCGCTGCGCGACATGGCCGCCAAGGGCCAGGTGGACGCCGACGATCATCTGCTCGCGGTACTGCGTGAACGGATGGCCAAAGACCCCAGCACTTACATCCGGTTGCAGAGCGCGGAAGTGATTCGCGATCTGGGCCCGCGGCAAAAATTCTAAACATGATGAAAGCGCTGTACATCCCGCGAATGCGGCAGAAGATCGCGGCACGGATTGGTGTGCCTGGTGGAAGTTTGGCGGCAGGCATTGGCTGCTCTTTGCTCGCGATTACGTTTCTGATTCCCGCTTCGGCTTCGGCGGATGGCCCGGACAAGGCGAGGACCGAGCGGCAGAATCACGGGCCGCGGGTCAGCGCGGACTTGACGGGTAGCGTTGCGGCGCGTGACGGGCAGCGGCTGCACCTGGTCACCGATCTGGGCAACGTCATCGTCAGGACACAAAATTCCCGGAAGATTGATTATCAAGTTCACCTCGAAGCGGACGCCACGCAAAAAGACGCGAAGCAACTCCTTAAAAATTTCATCGTGACGGCTAATACGACGGCCGAGGGTGTGTACGTTCGCGGGCAAAGCTTGGGTCGCCATGCCAGCGGGCGTTTGTGGGTGACGGTGGAAGTCAACGTTCCGCGGAATTTCAATCTGGATGTTTCGACGGGCGGCGGGAACATCGAGGCCGAAGACTTGATCGGCTCGGCAACGCTGGCGACTTCGGGCGGAAATATCGTGATGGCGAACGTGGGAGGCGCGGCGCACCTTTCAACTGATGGCGGGCATATCACGGTGAAAAATGTGGCGGGCGCGCTGGCAGCAAGCACCGGCGGCGGACACATCACCACTGGCGCGATTGCCGGCAACGCGATTCTGCATACCGACGGCGGGCATATCCGCGTGGCTTCGGTAGACGGCGTGGCGCATGTTTCCACGGGTGGGGGAAATGTATCTGTGGAACATTCGGGCAGCGAACTGGTGGCGGAAACCAACGGTGGACAAATTGAAGTGGGTGAGACCGCGGGCTTGGTGCAGGCGAAAACGGGCGGCGGAGGGATTCGCGTGGTGCGGGTTTCGGGGCCGACGAATCTGGAAACCAGCGGCGGGAGCATTTATTTGACGGAAGTGGACAGCGCAGTGAAAGCGTCTACGGGAGCAGGTGCAATCACGGCCTGGTTCGTGACGCCGGGAAAAGTGCCGGGGCAATGCGAATTGCAATCGGGCGAAGGCGACATCGTCGTTTATATTCCGCGGCAACTGCCCGTGACGATTGACGCGCAGGTGCAATCCGGCGAAGAGCATCACGTGATTTTCGATCCGGCGTTTCCGGTGAAAATCAGCCGGGGAGCTGCGACCAACGGAGATGAGTGGATCCGCACCGAGGGCGCGTTGAACGGTGGCGGCGAAGTGATCCGTCTGCGCACGGTGGCGGGCAATATTCACGTGATGGTGAGCGACGCTAACAAACAGGTTCAGCTCTACAAGCAGCAGATGGAGCAATTGCAGCAAAAACTGCAATTGCAGTTGCGCATGCTGCAGCAGCAGTCGCAGCAGATGATCGAGAATTCGCCGTAGGCGGGAAGCGCGGCGCTTCGCTTCGTTGAGAGAAACGATGGCGCGTGACGGCGGCGACCAGAATCCGGCCGACTAGAAGCGGCCCAGGGTTCTAGTGAACGAGGGTGTTTCACTTGAAGGGGGCGTACCGTGCAAACGCAGAATGAAGGTAAAACTTCCGGCAGTAAATCCTGTGACGGCCGAATACGCACTGCAAGAACCATACTTCGGGGGCTGTTGCTCCTGGCGGGGATTGCCGCGCTGGTATTTCCCGCGCTCGCGGCGGACGAAAACTTCCATCAAATCTACCCTCTGGCCGCGGGCGGGAGCTTCGCGCTGGAGAACGTGAACGGATCGGTGCAGGTGGAGGGTTGGAGCCGCGACGAGGTGGAAGTGAGCGCGGTGAAGACCGCGACGCGCAGCGATTCGCGCGACCTGTCGCAGGTGAAGATAGAAGTGGACGACAGCCATCCCGGACAAGTTGCGGTGCACACGCGCTACCCGCAAGGCGAGGGCGCGGAAGTGGCGGTGGAATATCACGTACACGTGCCGTATCGCGTGCTGCTGGGCAGCATCGAGACGGTGAACGGCAGCGTGACCGTGCGCGGGGTCGAAGGCGGCGGGGAATTGCGTTCGGTGAACGGCAACGTGGAAGTTTTCGACAGCTCCGGGCGCTTCAGCGAGAAAACGACGAACGGGAACCTGCGATTGGAACTGCGCTATTTGATGTCCGGCGGCCCCATGAATCTGGAAACCGTGAACGGCTCGGTGGTGCTGGGACTTCCGGAAGGCGCGCGGGCCGATTTGAAAGCGCTGGCGATGAACGGCGATATCTACTCGGAATTGCCGCTCACTGCCGCTGCTAGTGTGCCGGCGGCGCGCGCTTTCCGCGCCAAGCTGGGAACCGGTGGCGGCCAAATTTCGGTTCGTACGATCAACGGCGGCATACGCCTGGTGGTGCAACGGCCGGGCGTCTGACGGGGCGAATTCACCCACAGAGAGGACGAATGGCATGAAGCACTTTCAATGCTCGAACCTTGTCGGCTGGGGCTTGTTGCTGGTGGCGATGGGGATGACGCCGGGAGCTTTGCCGGGCCGGACCGCGGAGCACGCGCCGCAGCAAACCACGAACACACCTACCTCGGTTGCTGCTTCCGCTTCTACTTCCGCAACGCCCGTTACGTCCGCTTCGCCTGACCAAGAGCGATG
>Ga0208691_1000913_pt1 | contig 10669 bp, 8 predicted proteins | sample June2015DPH_20_1_FD_184719 | JGI IMG/M metagenome (GOLD analysis project Ga0208691, IMG submission 184719) | Peatland microbial communities from SPRUCE experiment site at the Marcell Experimental Forest, Minnesota, USA - June2015DPH_20_10... | ecosystem: Environmental > Terrestrial > Soil >... | reverse complement strand
GATGCCACGGGCCAGGTGCAGGTGGGTCCGGCGGATAGCTGGGACTTGGTGGTGGGCAATCCCCGCACCATACCCGCGGGGAGTCCGGGCGCAGGTCAGGCAATTCTGCCCATCAGCGGCATCGGGCAATACTTCGACAACGGGTTTACCGGACACTTCTGGAGAATGGGAGTGGGCGGAATGGGATTGTACATGAGCACTTACGATTCGAGCGGCGAGTCCGCCGATCCTTATAACGGGAATGGAAATGCGGAGAATTGGTCCCAGGAATACGGAACGGATCTATATCGCTCCCCCGACGGAGTCCATTGGACGGCGGTGACCAGGATTGGCTTGGGAGACGGCATGAATACCGGCGGCCGTACCTTTGAATCTACGCCCTTCGGACTCTATTGGGGCACGGCGCGGCCCGCGGTGGGTGGAACGCAGATCTTCATGATCGACAACAGCGTCATGGACTATAACCACGATGGCGTCATCGATCAGAAGGATGTGAATCTCATGACCGCCCGGCTGGGATCCAAAGCGCTGGTGAAGGATCCCATGGATCTGAACCAGGATGGCATGATCACGCGCGCCGATGTCCAACTGTTGACTACGCAATGCACCTTTCCAAAATGCGCCGTGCAGACCAAGCCTGCCACCGCTGCGCTGGGTGTGCCGGTGCTGCACTCCGCGCCGGGCGCATTGGGCGGCAATGTAGAACTCGATTGGCCGGTCGCTTCCGGCGCGTTCGACTACCTGGTGTATCGCATCAATATGTCGCCAAATGCCACTACGCCGCCCAGCTTCGAGCCGCTCGCGGCGGCATGCAACACCAACGCCGGAGCGGTTCTACCAAGCTGCGACTCCGCCAGATCGAATCAGTCCACCGCGCTGGTTGGCTTCCCCGGACCCATCGCATTCGTAACCCGGGTTACGGCAAGCGGCGCTACGGCGACGTACACGGAGACGCCGCCTACCACTAACCTGCAATTGCTTTATTTCGTACGGTCGGAGGACTCCTTCGGTAACCTTTCGGCGCCTTCCAATCTTGTGGGCGGCCCGTCCTACGCCGCACAGTAACCAAATCCAACCCAGGGGAGAGTGAGCGTTTACTCTCACTCTCCTCGTCCAGTTCCTCTTTGAGCTTCATCGCGCCATCCAGTACTGGTACCCCTAGGCGCCAGCTTTCAATCAAACGCTTGATTCTGATAACATAGCAATCTAAAATCTAAGTTAACTCCATTCGTGGGGATAAGAAAAAGGAGAAGGAATTCAATGATTCTAAACATGCGCTCAGTCGCCATAGCGGCAGTGGCAATATCCGGCTTTGCCGCCTCGGGAAACTTGGTGGCGGCCTGCACCGCCACCGCGATCGCCTATCAGGCTTCCGGAGAATTTGGCAGCAACATCATCAGCGGAGCCGACAAACTCGAGTTGGCGGGCGAGCCGTTCAGTATCACGCTTTACGCCTGCACCACCAAAGTGCCGATCAAAACGGGTTCGGATTACTCCGAGTACTCCGGCATCGAATTGACTGGCGAAGTCAAATCCCGGCTGCTCACCGCCCCGACACAGATCAGCACTTCTCAAACGACTTTCACTTTGGCGGTGCCCCCGACCGGCTATGATACGATTAAGTTGACCGGCTCTCTGGTAATCGAGGGTGGTACGATCGATATCAACGCCAACATCGCGCTGCCATTGGGCACTTTCGATACTACGAGTATTAGCGCTTTCCCGAAAACCTCGATCGTCACGGCTAAGTCGCAGTTTGTTTATTCGCAGCCTTCTCCGGCGTGGACGCCTAATACCGCATATGCCGTTGGCGCGAAGGTCATGGATGCGGCTGGGGACACGCAGGAGGTCACTGTGGCCGGCACCAGCGGCGCCACGGCGCCCGCGTGGAACAACACTCTCAATGGAACCACCACTGACAACACCGTGACGTGGTCCTGCCAGGGAGTCCTCTCCACCACCCTTTCGGTTATTGGAACCGCGGCTGGCAACGTCGAAACGCCTACGGTCAAGAACAGCCCGGTTCTGCATAACAATGCCGTGCAGGTAATCACGGGGCACGCCGATGGGTCACAAACCGTGCGGCCTCTCGAGGCGGCGCCGCTCGATCCGGCAGCGTCAACGGATAAGATCCTGCTGCAGTTCTACGCGTCCGGCGTGCGCGATGCCTCCGAAGTACACGTACAGATCGCGGGACAAGAGGTACCGGTGGTTTATGCCGGGGCCGCCGGCCATTTCCCGGGATTGGACGAGGTCACTGTGGAAATTCCGCGTAGCCTGAGCGGAATGGGCGATTCGGATGTGGTTCTCACGGCGGACGGCCAGACGGCCAGTCCCGTACGTGTCCGTATTCAATAACTGCTATCGCCAACCGCGGAGCGCGCCCCATGACATCGGGGCGCGCATTCGCATTTGTGCCACAGCTATGCAATAGGCAAAGCCTTCATGCCAGCCACTGCGGATGCCCAATCCCTGGTGCTCGACTACCTGAAAGCATTTGACTCTCGGGATCTGGATCGGTGCCTGGCATATTGCAATGAAGCAACCACGATTCACTTCCTGTGGGACTCGTTTCGCGGCCATACGGAAATCGAGAGATGGCACCGGGATCGCTTCGCCGCCGATCTCCGCGTAGCTCGCGTGGATAACATCTCCGTGGCGGGGAATACCGTCACCCTCGATGTCATCGTCACCTCGGACAAGCTCAAAGCGCGTAAGCTGCTCCAGATGGGCGGGCGTATCACGTTGCATCTGGATCGCGGCTTATTGCGGGATGTCAGATTCGGGCATCGCAAACCGGGCAAATTGGTCGGCCCGGAGCTCATTGACGCTTCTCTTTACCGCTCCTATGTAGGTCCTCCCGAAAACTACGACATGGCGGCCGCCATGCAGTTCAGCCTGTTGACGTTCCTGGGGTTGAGAGACGATCACTATCTGCTGGACGTGGGTTGCGGCTCCTTGCGCGCCGGCCGGCTGCTGATCCCCTATCTGCGGGCCGGGAGATATTTCGGAATCGAGCCCGAACAGTGGTTGATCGAAGAAGGCATCAAGAACGAGCTCGGCCTGGACCAAGTTCGGATCAAACAACCCACCTTCAGCAACGACCCGGCCTTTACTCTGACTTGTTTCAATCGACGGTTCGATTTCATCCTGGCGCATTCGGTCTTTTCACATACTTCGCAGAGCCAAATGAGGCGGTGCCTGTCGGAAGCCAAAAGGGCGATGCAATCCTCCGCCTTGTTTGCGGCGAGCTATTATGTGGGGGAATCGAACTACACGGGAGAGGAATGGGTGTATCCCGGACGTTCCAGCTTCCGTCCGGATCTTCTGGATAGCCTCGCCGCGGAGCAGGGCTTGGTATGCAAGCATTTGGCCTGGCCGCATCCCCACGGCCAGAGCTGGGTGGTATTTACCGCTTCCGGCAAGAGTATCGCTTTGCCGGATTTCACCGGGATCTCGAAATTCATTAGCTATGTGGGTGCGCCGGCTCCATGGGGCGCGCCGGCGGCGTCCGGCGCTTAGCGCTTACCAGGTGCCCATGTCCTCGCGCAGCATGTTGAGCGGATTGGTCATGCGCGCGGATAGCTTGCCGCTCTTGATCTTGCCGTCCACGAAGCGCATGGTGACCCTCCCGGCGATCGACTTGGCTTTCCAGGCAACCAGCCTCTTGGATGTCGCCACGCCATCCACGGTGACTGTGTCGCCTTTGACCGTGATGTTATTCAACCGCAGCATCTTCAGGTCCGCCTCGAAGCGGTCCTTGTGCCAGTCGATAATGGCTTGGCGGCCCTTATAGGCGGTCATGTTGAAGTCGATCGCGGCATCGTCGCTGAAGAATTCAACGCAGCGGTCCAGCTCCCGCTTATGAAAGGCGTCCAGATATGCCTCGGCGAGAGCCTTCAATTCCGCTTCGGTCGCGGCTTTATTGTCGTTTTCCGTTTCGTTCATGGTCGATGTCCTGCCCAGATGCTTTCGGCGACGGCGCCTTCTTCCTTGACGGGATCTTTAGTCTTGCCCAGCGATTGCAGCTTGTCGGCCAGCCAGCCCTCCAGCTCCGCCTCCATGCTGGCCGCCAACTGCGGCTCTTCGGTGGCGATGTTATGATCTTCTCCCGGGTCCGCCGCCAAGTCGTATAGTTCGCGGTCCGGATTTCCGAGCATGTCCGGCTGGCGGGCCAGGATGAACTTGTATTGGCTGTTGCGCAGGTAATATTTTGCCTGCCAGGTGGATTCCAAGCCAATCACGCGGTCGTATCCGGAAGGCTCTTCCTGCCCCTGCATCTGCTGCAGGAAGCTGCTCCCCTCCATCTCTTCCGGGATCAGACTCCCGGTCGCCTCAAGCAGCGTGGGCGCGACATCCGACAACTGCCGGAAGGGCGCAATGCGGCTTCCGGCGCGGAGGTTGCCTGCCGGCCAATGCACGATGGTAGGCACTTGCACGGTGCAATCGTAGAGGCCGTAGTGGTCGTAGCAGATGCGGTGATCGGTCATGCTTTCGCCGTGATCCGCCCCCAGCCAGATGATCGTATTGTCGGCCATGCCCTGCTGTTCGAGAGTGGCCTGTAACGCGGCGATGCCTTCATCCAGATAGCGGATTTCGCGGTCGTAGAGCGCCGTCACGTATTTGGGATCCCGGATGAGGCCATTGGGGGTGCGCAGCCACGTGTCCCGGGCCATGGCGCCGATCGGATGATGCCACCATTCGTCCAACTCGTGGTTATCCGGATCGGTGGGATTGTGGCCATCGTAGAACAGGCCCTTCATGCGCTCTGGCGGGACGTAGGGATAATGCACATCCCAGTAATGGATGAACATAAAGAACGGTCCCTTGGGAACGGTCTTGATCCATTGGATGGCGCGGTCGTTCAATTCCTCCTGGGTAACGGAGGCGTAAAACATGTGCTTCAGGCTCGGGTCGAGGATATACTCATAGCCCCTGCCGAACCAGATGCGTTCCCGGAAAAGCGTATCCACGGCGCACGTGGTGTAGCCTTCTTCGTACAGGATTTCCGGCAGCCAGGGCGACCCGCGGGTCAGCCGGGCCTTGCCGCCATGCGCCACCACGCCATGTGTGACCGGGTGCTGGCCGGTGAAAATGGTGGTATGCGAAGGCTGGGTCGGGATGCCGGGCGCGAACATGTTTTCGCAGAGCACGCCCTCACATGCCAGCTTGTCGATGTTCGGGCTGGTGGGCAGCGGATACCGATAGCATCCCAGGTGATTGGCACGCAGAGAATCCGCGGTGATCAAAATGATATTAGGTTTTTCCTGCATGGATCGCCGATCCGCCCCTAGGCGGAGTTTACTCGATATAACCCAGTTCCCGCAGCCGCTCGGCTACCAGGGCTTCATCTTCCGGCCCCATTACGGGCGTTGGGTCTTCAGACGGCGGGGCGGCCGGTGGCTCGGGGACAACCGTATCCTCCGACGTTTTTTTCGAAGGTTCTTTGCGGGGTGTTTGCTCCATATGCCTCTAACTACTCTTGTTACGATAGCATACGGAACCGGCCGATACCAACTCCCCAGGCAGTTTTCCCTTGCATAACGGTACTGATTGACGGCGTTGTGCGTGGCTGGGGGCCTTCCCGTGCTATCCTCGGCACATATTGATGCGCGCTAGCTTAACAGTGCTGCTTTTGGCCTGGGCCCTGCCTTCGGCAGGCCAGGAAGCTGACGAATCCCGCTACATAAGCTCCCTGAATTCAGCGTTGGACAGCTTGATTGCCAAGTTCTCGGCACTGCCCCAACAGCCTGTAATCTTCAGCGCCAACCTGATTCTGGCGCACGGCGTGGGAGTGAAAGGAGTACCCACGAAAGCTCTGCTGGAGTACATCGACGCCCTGAAAGCGGCGGGCGCCCAACGCATCCAGTTCAATCCGGCAGTGACCAGCATCGACGATCCGGAGGTCATGGCAAGATATGACGCGGTGGTGAAGCATCTCCGCGAGTTAAGCCTGCAGGTGCAGATTAACCTGGTATACGCCAGAATCGGTAACCGCAATGCCGACATGGCGATCCGGGACTTTCGGGACTTCGCGGTTCCCGCCGTGAAGGCTTGCGCGCAATTCGCCGCCCGTTATCACCCGGACTACCTGGTGCCCGTGCATGAACCCCTCACCATGAATGTCCGCATGGGTATCCGAGCCGGCCCGCCCGCGTGGGTGCAGTACCTCGACGACGCCGTCCGGGCCATCAAGCGCGCGTCTCCCAACACCCTGGTGGGCGCGGGCGGATGGTATCGCGAGTTGCCCTATTACCGCGCGTTCGCGGCGATGCCCAGTCTGGATTTCCTGACCATCGATATCTACGACCAGACGCAGCTCGACACCTACGACCAGATGGTGCAGATAGGGCACGCGGCAAACAAGCCTGTCTCGATCGAGGAGACGTGGCGTCCGGCGTTCACAGGACCGCTGCCGCAACACGCTCTCAGCTCGGGGGCCGGGATCGAATCCCATACTATAAAAGGGGTGGGCTACGCGAATTTCGAGGACTTGGACGTGAAGTGGATGCAGGCGATGGTACTTTACGCTTCCACGCATGGGATAGAAGCGGTTACCCCGTTCTACAGTCAGACTTTCTTCGCCTATGTCGCCTCGGGGCCGGACCGCCCAATCGATCGCGAATACAACGAAAAAGTAATTCAAGCGATCATGCAGGGCCGGCGCACAAAAACCTTTGAAGAGTACCGCGCTCTTCGGCAGAAGTTCGGGAAACCGGTACTATACTAGTCCTGTAATAGTTGACTTTGGGGCGCGCTTCGCACAGAATTCAAAGGGTATGCAGAAATTTCTATCGATAGCCGTGACGATCGGCGCACTCTTCGCAATCCGCACGCCTGGTGACGCCGCTACACCGGTACTGACTACGCTGTACAGCTTCACGGGTGTCAATCCCGCCGACGACGTCGGCGGCGCTTTTCCGGAAGCGGGAGTGGTAATCAACAACAACAATCTCTTTGGTACGACCTACGCCGGAGGGGCCGGGTGGGGTTCGGTGTACGAGTTAGCTCCACCGGCACAAACGGGCGGGGCCTGGACCATGCATCAGCTCTATGCTTTCACGGGCGGCGCCGATGGCTCGAATCCTCGAGCCGCTGTGATTTTCAGCTCGCGTGGCGTGATCTTTGGCACCACAGAACAGGGCGGAGCGTTCGGCTATGGCACGGTGTTCTCGTTGACGCCCGCGGGCAACGGAACCTGGACCCAGGCGGTGATCTATAGCTTCGCGGGCGCACCCGTGGGATGTGGCACGACCGGTAATCCGGCGTGCGACGGAGCGAACCCCGAATCGGGTTTGGTGCTAACCCCCAAGGGCTTGCTTTATGGCACAACCGCGGCCGGCGGGACCGGCGGTTACGGCGCCGCGTTCTCGATGACGCCGGCAACCGGCGGAACCTGGACCGAGAAAGTGATGTATAGCTTTATTGGGGCGCCCACAGGGTGCGGCACGACCGGCAATCAGGCGTGCGACGGAGCGGTTCCTCTAGGCGGCCTGACGCTGGTTCCCGCTACGGGGGTGGTCTATGGCACGACCTACAGCGGCGGCACAGCGGGCTATGGCACGGTGTTCCGGTTGGTCCAGTCGGGCTCAGTCTGGAACGAGACCGTGCTCTACAGCTTTAACGGCGCATTCTCAGGGGTAGGTGAGACTCCACCGGTGCCGTGCGGCACCAGCGGTCAGCCTGTTTGCGACGGCGGCGCTCCCGACGGCAACGTGGTGATCAACTCGGCGACCGGCGCGCTCTTCGGTACGACTACCCTGGGTGGAAATCCCGCAGGTTGCCCGCAGGGAGGCTACGAACAAGGCTGCGGCGCAATATTCCAATTGACGCCGCCGGTGGCTCCGAGCACGACCTGGACTGAGAGTTTGCTCTACGCTTTTACAGGCGCACCCCAGGACGGCATTATTCCAGCTTCCAACATTGTGATGCCTTCCAGCACCGGCCCGCTCTATGGCACGACCTTCGCCGGCGGGGCTGCGGGTATTAATGTCTGTTTCCCGCAATCTTACACGGGCTGCGGCATCGTCTACACCTTGAGGCCGCCCGTTGCCCCGAGCACAACTTGGACCAAAGCCGATCTGGCTGTGTTTAACGGCGACAACGGCGGTGGTCCTAACGGCGTGGTGCTCAGTTCAGGCGGTGGAGTGCTATATGGCACCACCTACGATGGCGGCCTTTCCGGCGGCTATGGCACGATATTCCAGCTAACGTTCTGATCCCAGCTCCGGCGTCCCGCAGGCCCTCGGTGACTGTTATCCCGCGGGCGCCGGATGCGGCTTCCCGCTGGCGCCTCCCAGCAGACCTAAAGACAAGCTGCGGATATCGGGTGGCGCCGATGTTAATAGCCAAGCCAGTGTCTTCACCGAGACAACGAACGTTCCCGCATTGATGAAATGCCAATCGGGGTCTCCGAGGTGATTGGCCGCCGGCGTGAACTTGGCGTTGCGTATCAGGTTGAAGATGTATTTGGAAGCCTCTTTAGCATCGGTCGTGCCAGCTTCCACCTCATCCATTTTGGCCACTGCGGCGTCCAGAAGTTCACCAAAACCCTTGTGCTGGCTGTAGAAAAGGCCCATGGGCTCTTCGGCATCCGGGAGAATGGAGTCGTCGTGAGTCTTCAGGTATCGCCGGTAGATGCTGGCAAGTTTCAGATCGCCCAGTCCGACGCCCAAGGCCCAAACGCGGAACCAGGCATTCCATAGATCGAAGTCCCGGAACGAAGTGTAGGCGCCGAACACCAGGCGGTCGTTGTTCCGCAGGTTGGCTTCGTGCACGCGTGAGATATATTCGAAGCGCTCGGCCCGGAAATCGTTCTCCTTGAGGGCGGGCAGCAGGCGCGCGGCGAGCGCATTGATAACTTCCACCGAAGAGGCCAGCCCGCGGGAGAACAGCGCGTCCAGGAAGCCGCTGCCGGCGCCGCCGGCCATAATCGCCCAGCGATCGCCCACGCTCTGTTTGACGGATCCCTGCAGGCGGTCCGACGATACCCAGTCGCGCACCAGTTTGGCGTCCTTGAACTGCTCTTTGATGCTGGGGAACTTATCGAGGAACTGGCGCCATTCCTCATCCGGGGTGATATCGGTGGGCTTGGGGAACTTCCGCATATCGAAGCTCAGTCCCACGCTGACGCATTTGTTGGCGGATCCTTCGCGGTTATCGAATGGGATCACCCACAGCCAGCCGCCGTCGAAGAGGTGATGGCAGGTGCCGGAGTACCAGGGGCGCGGCGCCTTCGGCACGCCTTTGGGCAGGTTCAGATCGTCATACGGCTTAACGTCGATCATGTGCGTGAATAGGCAGCGGGTCTGCAGCCGGACGCGCGGGGGATTGTCGCGCAGGTTCCACAGGCGGGCCAGTACATGCCCGCCGCCGGAGGCATCGGCGACGAACTTGGCGCGGATGGTCTCGCCTTTTTCAGTCGTGAGGGTGACGCCCTGCGCATCCGTCTCAACGTTCTTAACGCGGGTGTTGTACTTGACCGTCGCGCCGTGGTGAATGGCCGTATACGTCAAGTATTGATCGGTATCCTGGCGGAAAAGGTGCGCCTCGTAGCCTTCCCGATACGGCGGAATTACCAATTGGGTGGCTTCTTCCGGCCGCTGGTGCTCACCGGCGCGGTGATAGACGAAACCGAAATTCTTCTTCACCCCGAAACGATTGGATACATGCTTGTGGAGGAGTTCGCCGGAATTGAACTCGGTCTTGAACTCGGGGACTCCAAAGCGCTCCGCCATGATTTTGATCATGCGGAAAGTATGCCGCACGGTAGATTCGCCGAGGGCGAAACGGGGGTGCGTGCCGGCGTCGAGGATCACCACTTTGGCGCCTTTGTATGCCAGAATGGTTCCCAGCATCCCGCCTTCAAAACCTGCGCCCAGGATGGCCACATCGAATTGTTCGTTCATCTGAAGTAAAGATTTCCTTTCGGATTTTAGGGTGTTACACGATTATACCCATCCGGGAGCCTATTGCACCAGTACCGTCGGTACCGCATTTTTCCCGGAGGGAAATGATGTGGCAGACCGCCCCGGTGTGAGCCGCGTTTTACCCCGGCGGCAAGTTCGCGGCTTTGAGGCTGTTTCCAGGATGATCCTGTGGTCGACTTAAGCGCCAGAAGCGACCAATTGACGATATGCTTTGCGTGAGGTCGGACAGCAGATGCAGGCCGAACGCATCCTCAAGGATACCGACGCAACCCAACACGCCTAAGCCCTGTTCCCGTGCCACTCTACGAGCTCTAATCTCGTCGATTAGCACAAGGCTGGCGTTCATTTCCCGGGCCAAGACGATCACGCTAGTCTCACCGATGCCTAAGCCGAACGCTCTATGTGCACCCGCAAAAGCCGCGACGTTCTCAATGGGCTTAACTTCGATCCATTTGCACGCAGCGATTTCGGGCCGATCCCGCTAACCCTGAGCCGCGTACGACAACCTCATCGTAGACCTCAGGCCTGATCGTAATCGTTTGAGAGAGGCGGTTCAACAACTCCAGCCGCCCGATTTCACGCGCGACAGAGCGATACGCTTGGCCGCTTCGTGCAATCAGCAACAGCGCCGGCCCCATAACCGCGATAACCGCCAGGAACTTCTCCGGTCCGGCCCGTTCCCGCGTGGCGGTGTAGTCATAGAGGATCACCGGGTGATCTCGGTCGCCGCAGTAGGGAAC
>Ga0208691_1000907_pt1 | contig 10689 bp, 12 predicted proteins | sample June2015DPH_20_1_FD_184719 | JGI IMG/M metagenome (GOLD analysis project Ga0208691, IMG submission 184719) | Peatland microbial communities from SPRUCE experiment site at the Marcell Experimental Forest, Minnesota, USA - June2015DPH_20_10... | ecosystem: Environmental > Terrestrial > Soil >... | reverse complement strand
TTGCCCACAGTCTGTTCTTGATTTCCTCGCGGGTGACAATCTCGCCCTGGCGTTCAACGAGCATCCGCAAAACCTGAAACACTTGTTCTCTGAGGAGGACCTTATCGGTACGGTCAGGCGCCTCAATTGATCGTAGTTCGCCCGTGTTGAGGTCGAGCTGAAAGGGTCCGAATCGAACGCGGCGTAATGAAAGGGTGTCCATGAAGAACCGTCAAACAATATAGAGCAAAAAACTGCACCAATGCGGCTCAGAATTGTCGAAACGGAGCACGAGAGCGCATAGAGGCCGACGACGATGTTCCTTAAGAATCAATAGCGTACATGATTTCACTCAAATTTCATCGCAAAGTCACCCAGGCTCCATTTACAGCCGTTCGCCCATGCGGTAAACAGGCGAGCATAGGCGTGAAACCAAAATCGAAGGCGCGGCATGCGAGGGGGGCCACACGTCCAAGTTGATTGCCATCATCGATGACAATGAGTCGATGCAGGACTCACTGTGCGACCTGATCGAATCGGGGGGATTTGAGGCAGAATGCTTCGGATCAGCAAAATCGTTCCTGGAATCCGATTTGCGTTGCAGGGCCGCGTGCCTGATCGTCGATATCCGCATGCCAAAAATGTCGGGACTGGAGTTGCAGGCCAAGCTGAAAGAAGAGGAGTGCAATGTTCCTATCATCTTTATTACGGCGTTTCACGATGCCGAAATACGGTCTCAAGCTATGAAAGAGGGTGCAGTCGAGTTCTTGTCGAAGCCATTCGACCATCATCTGTTGCTCAAGATCCTGCGAGGTACCGTCGATAGTGAGACGTATGGCGTCGGCTTATCGCGCTTTGCCATTGCGTCCTGAAGGGCTCGCGGTTCTTCATAAAGTCTCGATATTTCTTACGCTTGAACACAGCTGCCTGCCGGCGAGATGAAAATGACTTACTGAGGCGCGCTGCCCATCGCATTCAACAGTTCGTCATGGGCCTGCAAGTAGCCCATCTGTGACTGCAGCAGAAGCGCCTTGGCATCGTATTCCTGAGCCGATGCGGCATCCGCCTGCGAGTTCAGCGCCGCTCCCCGTAGAAGTTCCTGCTGGCGTACACGGTTCGATTCCGTGCGCAGAGCCAGCACTTCTTCCGAGACCTTCAACATCTGTTGCGTCCTTTCCAACTTGTTGTACGCCGTTTCGACTGACAGCTCGACCGCATCTGTCAACTTCGCCAGGTTCTCCCTCGCTTGGGACAGCTGCGCCTGACGTTCACGCATCAAGGCCCTCTTGTGGCCTGAGTCAAACAGGTCGTAGCCGAAGTGCACCCCAAAGGTTCCGAAGTTGCGCGCCAGGAAGGGGACATTTTCCTGGTAGCTGTAACGGGCGAAGGCGTCGACATCGGGCACCCAGATATCAGTCCTGGCCAAACGGACCGCGGCCTGCGCTTCTTCCACCTGGGCTCGAGCGGCGAGGATCTCGGGGTGTGACTCAATGGCGGCAGTAACACAATCCTTTGGCTGGCAAGAGTCGTGAAATTCGGGGACACCCGGATCCAGATCGAGAGCGGTGCTCAGGGGCAGGCCGATCAAGTCGTTGAGCTTCAGTTTCAGGTCTGCCAACTGGAAGTCGGTGGTTACTAGTTCCTGCTTGGCTTGCAGTTGCTCGGCCCGGCTGTCGATCAGGCTCTCTTCCAGTGAGCTGCCGAATTTTACTTGCTGGACTCGCTCGCTTTGCAGGGCTTCGGAAGCCTTTATTCGGGCTTCGGTGGCGCTACGGTGCGCCTGCTCAATCAGGATCTGGTAGTAGACCTGATGGACTTCGAGCGCTACGTCGTTCCCAGTATTCTGCGCTTTGTCGCGCGATGCTTTTAACTCCGCCTGTGCCAGATCGTTTTCCTGTCTGATCTTGAGCAGAGTCGTCAGCGGCTGGGTGATCTGGGTTCCGCTGGTTATAAAGTCTTTACCACCCTGGCTGATGATCGCATTCGCGGGCGGTATCGGCGTCCCCGCGGCGATGCCGAGACTACCGGGCCTGATCTGAATCAGCTCGGTATCGGTCGCATGCATAAAGTTGCTATCATTCCGAATTGACGGAAAATAGGAACTCTTTGCGGCTTGCTTGGCGCGCTCCTTTTCCTCGACCGTATAACCGGCGATACGAACATCGTGGTTGTGCTTGAGCGATAACTGAACAGCTTCCTGCAATGTAATCTGGCGCGGCGAAGTCGCCGTGTTGCTTGTTTCCTGGCCTGTCGCAATGCAAACGGAAAAGACAGTTCCGGCGAACACGAATAGCGCGAAATTTGGTTTTACTGATTTGATTAATCTCATGGATTTGACCTCTTCCCAGCGCCGGGAATCTGCTGCATGGCGCTGAGATCGCCATAATTCAACGGCGACTTGCGCAGCAAAGCGACAAGGATCAGAGCGCAAAAACAACTCCACGCGATGAGTAGAAATCCGTCGACCAGGCTCAGGCTGTACGCCTGGAGCCGTATCCGGGATCCGATCAGATCAACGGCGCGCGTACCCGCGGAGGCGATGCCTGAGGATTTGGCGTAGAGTCCCGCGGTCATGGCACGAATGTTCTGATCGGTAATCCAGTTGCCGCTGCTAACGTGAAGTCCCAAGAGGTTCGAGTGCAACTTTTCCCTCACGGCCAGGAAGTGTCCCATGTAGAGAGCGCCTGCTGTCCCGCCGAATATGCGAACGACGTGAAAGAAGGCTGAGAAAGTCAGGACCCACTCAGCTTTGGCCAAAGCCCCCGCGAAGATTGCTTGCAGCACGATGCAGCCGACCAACCCGATGAAAGCAAAAGCTTGTCCGACACCGATGAGCAATTCCGTTCGATAGAAGTTCTCCGCCGCCCAAGCGGTGCTGTACTGCGCGCACATCCAGGAAGCGAACGCCGTACAAGCAAGGCCGGTCGCGAAGAGCACTCTGGGATCATGTTTGCGTAACAACAGAAGCGCAGCGATAAACGCGATAGGTATGAGCGGAAGAGCACTCCAGATAATCGCGGGACCGATCTGTTCGGCCTCAAAACCTCGGATGGCCAGCGCCTGCGGAATGAGGATGATGGTTGTACAGAGCGTGAAGCGGAACCAGAAAAGCAGGCAACCAAGCAGCACGGTGTTCCACTTCAGCAGATAAGGTAGCGCCACCAGCGGATTAGGACCGAGCAGCCTCCGCACTAGCGCACACAGGAGAAAAAAAGATCCAGACCAGAACCAGGCGTTGAACACGCCAGAGCGCCACCAATCCAGCCGCTGGCCCTGCTGAAGAGCGGCGAAAATCAGAGCCAATCCCAAGCTCAGGTAGAGGAAGCCCGCGAAGCTGGGGGCCGGACCGCTTTTTTTGCGCGGCGGCTGCGGAGGGATTCCGAAGTAAATGCATATCACCATCAGTACTGCGATTGGAGCTGAGTTCCAGAACATCCACTGCCACGACAGATGGTCCCGGTACCAACCGTAGAGCGAAGGCGCGATATTCACCGCCCCGTCTACGAAAGTCGCGTAGAGGGCGATGGTGAACGGAAGATATCGCAATGGAATGTTGCGAAGGGCGAACGTCAGTGTGAGCGGATAGAAAGTGCCTGAGGTCAGCCCCGCAACGATCAGCGCAGCAACTAGGAGACTGTAGCTATGGATGAACGGAATAAAGAGGGAGGTTACGGTGAAAAGTCCTGCCGCAAATAGCAGTACGCGTCGTGGCCCCAGCAGTCCTCCGAGGTAGACAGTGAATGGGCCGATAAACATGAGCGATGCATTGAAGGCACTGTCGAGCCAGGCGCCGTCGTCGTAGCTTATGCCAACGTGGCCCTTCAAATCGGCGAGGCCGAGGCTCAGCATCCGGCCGGCAAGAGTGACGAGTCCGGCGCCTGTGACCACTCCTAAAATACCGAGAAGAGGACGCGCCGATATTTCCGACGGCATCGCCGCGGCGGCCGTGCGCGCGATCTGTAGCGCCGACGGGCGAATTGTGATGGTCGAAGCTGCCATAGATTTCCGGTTATCGCCTGGTGCGGACTGTTACTACCACAGAAAGTCCGGGACGCAGCGTAGTCGCGAGCGACGGATCGTCCAGCGCGATCTTGACGGGAATCCGCTGCACGACTTTGGTGAAATTGCCAGTGGCGTTGTCGGGCGGCAACAAAGCGAATTGCGATCCGCTGGCGGGCGCGAGTTCGACCACTTTGCCGCGAATGAGTTGTCCGGGATATTCGTCAATACGTAGTTCGGCGGGGTCTCCGATTTTCACGTTGGTCAACTGGGTTTCGCGATAGTTCGCCTCGACCCACTTGGTGAGATCGACAAAGGAGATGACCTGGGTGCCGGGGGAGACGAGTTGCCCGGGCCGAACTTGCCGTTCGCCCACCGTGCCGTCGTTGGGTGCGTAGATTTTGGTGTAATCAAGGTCCACCTGAGCTACCGCCAGGCTGGCCTGCTTGGCGTGAAGGTCGGCTTGAAGTTCGACATCCTGCGATTCGAGCACGACGTTGCTGCGCCGCTCGGCCTCAGCAGCCAGTTCACTACTGCGCAGCATGGTTTGCGCCTGAGTGAGGTCGGCCTCACGGCTGGCCAACTGGGCGGCAAGGTTTCCATCGGCAGCGACAGCGGCCTCGAGGTTCTGCTCGGTCGTCGAGCGAGTCTGATACAACCCTTCCTGGCGCTTGCGCTCCGAGCGAGCCTGGATCAACTGCGCCTGCACGGCAGCCTTGCCCGCCTCGGCGGCTGCAATCTGTGCCTTGGCCTGATCAATGCCTGCCAGCGCTTTTGCGATGCGCGTATCCTGCAACTCGCGCTGGCGAAGATTCTCTTCAATACCGGCACGCCCCGCCTCAACCGCCGCTTTGGCCTGATCCACCTGCGCCCGATAGTCATCATCCTGCAATTCGAAGAGGAGATCGCCCTTATGCACCTGCTGGTAGTCCGCCACGTCGACGGCGCGCACGATGCCCGCCACCTTGGTACTGAGCGGAGTCAGGTCGCCGCGAACATAAGCATCATCTGTGACCTGTTCAACCTTGCCGCCTTCCCACGCATTCCAGTTACGGGTAATGGTGATCAAGACTGCCACAGCGAGAAGCACCACGAAAATCGGTACTACGTAGTTCTTCCACTTCGCGCCTCGGGGTGGGGACTCATCGGTATCGGTTTTGGAGGGCAGCGGTTTCGCGGCTGGCAGCGCAGATCCACCGGAGACTGGCGACGTGGACATTAAAGTTGCTCCTTGAGCATGCAGAGGTCTCGAAGCGTTGGAGTTCCCACGGTCCGGTTGAAGCAACTGCGGTTCCATTTACGAAAACCAAGATCAGCGGGCGCAATCGCAGGCTCTGGCTCGCAACCAGAGCAAATTCGTTTGTTTGTTGAAGGAATTGACAGGCTCCTTGGGTTGCGGACCGCCATGTCACATGACACGTGACACTTGACACCGTTTGCCGCACAGGACACCGACGCTGGGGCGCATGCGTCTCGAAATTACGATCAAGCGTACTAAATGGGTAGGGACAAGTTAGAGAAGACAAGTGCACTCGAGCGCCGCTTGACCGTTCGATACCGTGCTGCCTGATTGGAACCGTGCGTGCTCAACAGACTGGTCGTTCAAACTGCGTGCTGATTCGCGCGCGACTCATTGCCCAACATGAAAGGAATTCTATGTTGCAGAAGAAATTTCTTGTAATCACTCTGACGTTAGTCGCGCTCGCATCGGCGAGTTCCGTGTTGGCACAGAATTCGACATCGGCGACAAAAGAGGCCGTCAAGGCCCCGGCTGCGAACGACTCCCAAGCGACTTCCGACGATTTTGTTGACCTCCTACGCAAAGATATTAGATCCCAAAAGAAACAGATCATCGCCGAGAATATGGGATTGAGCGATGCCGAGGCTGAGAAGTTTTGGCCGGTTTACGATCAATACGCAGCCGAACTCTCCAAAATCTACGACGTGAAAATTGCGCTGCTGAAAGACTACGCCAATAACTACAACACCATGACGGGTGAGCAAGCCGAAAGCTACATCCGCAAGCGTGCGGCAGTAGAACAATCAATCATGCAGTTGCGTTTGAAATACATGCCTGCGTTCCGCAAAGTGCTATCAGGCAGAGAAACCGCGCTGTTCTATCAGCTCGACTGGCGGTTGGGTCTCGCGATCGACGTGCAGTTGATACAAGTACCGCTGATTAATCCGTAGTTGACACCGTTCCGACGGCCAACTTCCGAGATTTTGTGGAATTTCTCAGCCAAGCTGTTGCCGCCACCATCCTCAGCGCTCTGACGCTCGTTATAGAGTGTGCGGGGATGGCCGTCCTCATCCGTTGGCTGCGAGCGTACTTTGCGCGTGGGATAAAGACACAGAGCCTCTGGCATACGGGCGTGCTCATGATTCGGTTCACGAGCATGACGATTCTCTTGCACCTCTCACAAATCCTGCTGTGGGCAGCCTTTTATCGTCTCCAATGCTTCAGATCGTGGGAATCCAGCTTCTATTTTTCGGCGACCAGTTACTCTACCGTCGGGTACGGGGACGTTGTCCTTCCGCCAGTCTGGCGCCTGCTTGGACCGATAGAGGCGATCATGGGCGTTTTGATGTGTGGAATTTCCGTAAGCATGCTGTTTGCCATTGCGACGCGACTGATCGGAAACGAGGCTCAGTTGTCGGTGGATGCTCGACCTTAGCGGAGTCCGAACGCTCGCGTACCAACTGGCCAGTCAACCAAGTGGGAACCGAAGGCGTGGGGCGTAAGCCACAGCATAAAATTCGCGCCTCATTGGTCACCGGATCGGCTGCGCAGCATCATTTGGGCTTTGGTCAGTTTGAGCAGCGATTGAGCCGGCTGACCAGCCAGCGGACAGCGGAGATATCAGTTTTTCAATCGCTCGTTGCATCGTTTGGTTCATTTCCGAGACGACAGCGGGCACATCGCGCTTGTTGACATCTCCAATCTCGGAAACAACGTTACTCCACACGATCGCTCCGGTGACGATGCTAGTCATCTGGGCGGAGATGGAAACTTGGACTTTCACCCCGCCCAGGTAGTCAAGTTCCTCGAGTTTTTCCAGGCGTCCGCTGAGCACGTAGTCAACATCCCGGCTTCCGTCGTAGGCCCGCACATGGGCAAAGTCTCCGCTGGCACCGAGCCGGTCAATGATCGCGTTGGTGACGAAATCGCGAGGGTCCATCGCCCAACGCTGGTATGCATAGAGGCCGATCTGTTCCGGAGATGTCTTATAAACAATCGCTCCCTGACGCAAATAGGTGAGCGCGCGAAATTCACGGATCGCGAGAGTGCCATGGGCGTGCACCGGGGCGGGCGGATCCGGTGGAGCAGGCAGGTTGAGGGTGTAGTAGTTTGGGGACCTCACTCTTCCGCAGCTCACCAGGATCACCAGAGTTGCCAAGGAGAAAACGATCGTCGTCACAGTTCTTCTCATACTCATCCGGCGGCGACGCGCGCCGAAACGGGCTAGGGCAATTGTCCCTTCACTTGATCGCATCATTTCGGCACCTTCCGATCTTCAGGCTGTTTGATCCGTATCAGGCTCCACGGACGCTGTTTCACCGAATCAGTGAGCTCATCCAGGTTTTCGGTTGCTGTCCGCAGGTTTTCGATTGTGTCGTCAATCTTGTAATCATTTGCTTTCACCAGCACTTGCATATCAGCCAGCAGTTGCTTGGCTTGGAGCAAAGTATTCTGCAGCTCCACTACATCTTTGCGAATGGGCTCGCGCACCTCGCTGACGGTACCATTCACGTTCTGAATGGTTTCGTCGGCGTGCTGGCTGAGCGTATTCAATTGATCGGTGAGGCGGTCAATCTTTGGGCGCTCGGTCGCAAGCATGGCGTTAACGTTATCGAGCACCTCTCGTATCTTCCGTTGATTGGGTGGTCCTGTCACATTGTTAAGGTGTGCCAGCAGGGTGCGGGCATCTCCGCTGATTCCATGCAGTTCGCCTCGTACTTCGGTGATCAATCCATTAGCGTTGTCGGCAACGACCGCCATCTTGGCGGTAATATCGTCAAGGCTTGCGGCCTCCTGCGATGGAATCGTGGACCCTGGGGCTAGACGCTTCGCATCGTTGCTGCCGGTGGTGATGGATAATGCCGCGGGGCTCATCACGCTGACCAACCCTAACTTGGCCACAGATTTTTCGTTCAACGGAGTGTTGTCCTTCACGCTCAACAGAATTTCAATTTCGGTAGGGTCGGGCGTGGCGGGCCGTACCGCCTTCACCTTGCCCACATCGATTCCCCCGAACAACACAGACGCCCCCGGTTCCAGCCCGCCGGCATAACGCAGATACGTGTGGTATGGAACCATGTGCCCGCCAAGCTCCGCATTGATCAGGTAGATCAGCGTGAAGGCCAGGAGAGAGAAGCATGCCAGGACGAACGCTCCGACTTTCGCTTCTGTGGTCACTGGTATACCTCCTCGGACTGCATATATTTTTCGAAGTAACCCGCTACGCCAGGCATCTTCGCAATGTTTTCGGGTACTCGATCGAGAAACTGCCGCACCCGCGGATTCTGGCTCGTTTTGATTTCGTCTTTCGTGCCGACCGAACTGAATGAACCCTGATAGAGCATGGCGATGCGGTCTGCGATGCGGAATGCGCTTGGCAGCTCGTGGGTCACGACGATGACCGTCATCTGCAATGCTTCCTTCATGAGCAAGATCAATTCATCGAGTTCCGCGGCGACGATGGGATCAAGCCCTGCCGATGGCTCGTCGAGCACGAGAATCTCGGGGCCGAGCGCAAGCGCCCGCGCCACAGCTGCACGCTTCTTCATCCCGCCAGAGAGTTCCTGAGGGAGCAACTTGCCAAAGTCGGCCAGGCCAACCCCGGCCAGCTTCATCCAAACCATAAGCTTGACGATTGAAGGTGCGAGCCGCGTATGTTCACGGATTGGTAGGGCGACGTTTTCTTCCACCGTTAAAGAATTGAACAATGCCGCACTTTGGAAAGCCACACCAATCGAGCGGAGGACCTTTTTGAGTTCGGACTTCGAGCAACGGGTAATATCCGTTCCCTTCACATGGACGGTGCCCGACTTAGGGCGCTCCAGCCCGATGATCTGGCGCAACAAGGTGCTCTTTCCGGAGCCGCTTCCACCCAGCAAAACCATCGTTTCCCCGTGTTCGATGTCGAGATTCAGCCCATTCAGCACGCGGCGGCCGTCGTATTCGACCACAAGATCGCGGACGGAAATGATGGGCATTATTGTTTCACCGTGAAATAAAAAATCGTGGTGAACACCGCGTCAGCGACGATTACGAGGAAGGTCGACTTTACGACCGCGCTGGTAGTGGAGCGGCCTACGGAATCGGGGCCTCCGTGGACACGGAACCCTTCCAGGCATCCGACGTGAGCGATGATGGTCGCGAACACCACGCTCTTGATGAGTCCGGTGATCACGTCGTGCAAGGTAATGGTAGTCAACACATAATGGCTATAAAGCAATGGCGACAGGCGGGTGCTGAAGAACATGAACAGCCCACCGGCCAAGATGCCGAAGATATTCGCAATGACGCTGAGGCAAGGAACCGAAATCAAAGCGGCCAGATATTTGGGCGCGAGGACGAATTCTATTGGTTCGAGCGCCATGACGCGGAGGGAATCGAGTTCTTCCGTAACTTTCATCGTCCCGATCTCAGCCGCGAACGCCGATCCGGAGCGCCCACTCACGGCGATCGCGGTGAGCAACGGTCCGAGTTCGCGGGTAAAGCCCACCGCGACCAATTCAATAACATAGTGCAAAGCTCCAAAGCGGCGCAGTTCCGAGGCCCCTTGCATGGCGAGGATGAATCCCGAGCAGATCGACATCAATGACACCATGGGCATCGCGTCTACGCCGATTTCTAGCATTTGCTTCACGGTGGCCCGCCAGCGGTAGCGGTTGCCTACAAAGGGCAGCGCTTGCCCCAGCGCCCGCACCGTGGCCCACCACTGAATGTTCAGATTTCCGACGTAATCGAGATGTTCGATTGTTCTTTCGCCGACATTTTCGAGAACGTTTGCCATCAAGACACCTTTTGTCCCGAACCGCTTTGTCCAGAATCGCTTTGCCCTGAATCGTTCGACTGGAACAGGGCCAGCACTCCGGTGACCTCGAATAGCCGGAGCGTAGCACCGCTAAGCCCCTGCAACCGGAAGTTGATGTGGTGATGACGGGCGATTCTCAGAGCTTCAATCAGGGTGGCGACCGCGGACGTCTCAAGGTAGGAAACTCCGACTAAGTCGACAATGATGGTCTGAGGCAATGCTTTTTCCGACAGCAGAGTTCGCAGGCGATCGCGAAGATCGGGCGAGGAATCGACGTCGATTCGGCCGGTCAACCGGACCACCGTGTCCTTTCCCGCTTGATCGACTGAGATCCTGAGGTCGGTATCTGAAGGAATTGCAATCCGCGTCACCGTTACTCCCAGTCCGTTCTCTACGATTTAAATGCGCGAGCCTGATTACGCCTGTGCCATCGCACTCAGGTGTCTGCATGCGGGCTTCCACAATCGTCGCGGCAGTGAGGCTGGCGTTTGGCAAGACAAGTGCTTTATTGGCAGGTAGACAGCGTACTTTCATCCATCAGGATGAATGGGAAAGCGATTGCCATTCTGCTGTCACTAGTAACGTCACGAACAATGACGCTTCTGTCAAAGTGAATGACACGTGGATGACGCCCAGCCGCAACGATGGTCCTTGAAGCAGGGCGCGCAGG
>Ga0208691_1000891_pt1 | contig 10782 bp, 10 predicted proteins | sample June2015DPH_20_1_FD_184719 | JGI IMG/M metagenome (GOLD analysis project Ga0208691, IMG submission 184719) | Peatland microbial communities from SPRUCE experiment site at the Marcell Experimental Forest, Minnesota, USA - June2015DPH_20_10... | ecosystem: Environmental > Terrestrial > Soil >... | reverse complement strand
TTGATTTTTCGCGATGCGTCATGCTTGGGGCTGAGTTTCTTTTTTTCGCCCCGGGGTGCGGCGCGAGGTTACCACCGGCCTCGCGGAGGATTGTTGCCGCACCCCGTCGCTGATTGCAGGATAAGGGGTGGGGGTGGAGCGGGGAGAGCGTTGGTTGGAGCTGGAATTGGATTTGGCTTGTGTTTTTGGTGGTTTGCGGGGTGGGGAGTTTTTTGTGAGAGTTGTGACTGGACAATCTCCACTCAGGAAATTGGGCAATGAGTGTCCTGTCGCCGGATTTTGTAGAATGGAGTAGCAACATACTTCGAGGATGGGCGGCTAGCTCAGCTGGGAGAGCGCTGCGTTCGCAATGCAGAGGTCGGGGGTTCGATCCCCCCGCCGTCCACCAAATCCTTCGCACTAAGTCCTTCGGGAGTAGACAGGTAGAGGACCGTTTGGTCGATTTAAATGTACTGAATGCCTAAGAAACCGAAACCAAAACCAAAATCAAAAGAGACATACAAGCCGGGGCGTAGGAAGAGCAACCGGCAGATGGGCGGGACGGGAAACAAAGGACGGAGGTAGGCAATGGATGATAGACAAAAGCGAATTCTCAGAATGGCCCTTGGCGCCGTTCACGACGGCGACTATCCTGATTTGCGTATGGTGGACGCCGAAATCGGCGCACCGTTCATCGATGCTCAGCCAGTGGAGGTGAGGCGTCGGGTGATCGATCTCATTATAGACGCCATTGCTGAGCGTGGAGAGTTCGGCACATCAACACCGAGCCCATCGTCGCCTGCGGAGCCACCGATTGCAGTGGAAGGGCGTAAGGTCCGGAAGATTCTCCTCGACGACTGAGCGATTGACTCGCGATGTATTGATCAAGACTTTGCCGAACGCGGCCAGCATTGAGCGTAAGAGGGTTTTTTGCCTGTACGCCCATCCTTCGGAGATAATTGGCGGGTGCGGACTTGGTGCGCTATTCTCTTGCTGGCGCTAGTTGCGACCGCTTGCCGGAAGCCCGCGCCGAAGGTTGTCGTTCCTGAGGTGTTTCGGGTCAAGTTTGAAACATCGCAGGGTGATTTTGTGGTGGAGGCGCGGCGGGAGTGGGCGCCGCATGGCGTGGACCGGTTCCATGAGCTGCTGCGGCTGCACTATTTCGATCAAGGGCGATTCTTTCGCGTGCTGCCCGGGTTTATCGCGCAGTTCGGCGTGCATCGGGATTTCGATGTGCATGCTACGTGGAGCAAGCTGTTCATTGTGGATGATCCGCCGCGGGAGAAGAATTTGCGCGGGACACTGGCGTTTGCGAAATCCGGGGCTAATACGAGGGCGACTGAGATTTTCATCAATCTGGCGGATAACGCGGCTCTGGATGAGGACCGGTTTGTTCCATTTGCCAAAGTGATTCAGGGGATGGATGTTGTGGATCGGTTTTACTCGGGGTATGGGGAGATGCGGCCGGAGGGCAAGTGGATCGATCGGGGGCGGGTTGAGGAGGAGACCAACGAGTATCTGGTGCAGCGGTTTCCGAAGTTGGATTGGATCAAGCGGGCGCAGTTTTTGCCGTGACGCACCGTTAACGGCGTTCATACGAGTGTGAACGCGGCACGCATGAGTGCGTGCGCTACAATGGCCGTCAGGTTGTCTTATGCCACGATCTCAGATCGTGCGCCTCTTGTTGGCTGGCCTCGCGGCGATTCTTAGCGCTCATGCACAGGTCACGTTGACCGGCCGCGTGGTAGACCAGAACGAAGCGCCTGTCGCTAACGCGCGCGTGTCCGCGCACCGGGGGACGGAGAATCCGGTGGTGGCTTTTTCAGGGCCGTCCGGTGCGTTCGAGTTGCGGCTGCCTACGGCGGACACTTACCTGATTGATGTAGATCGGGAGGGCTATTTTGCGCTCAAGGCGCGCTCGGTCCAGGCTCCTTCCGAAATTACATTGGTGCTCAATGAACAGGTAGATGTGTTTCAGAGCGTCACGGTGGGCGCGCTGCCGTCGCCTGTCGATCCGGAGCAGACCGAGCGCGAGCAACGGCTGAGTGGAACCGAAATCAACGATATTCCTTATGCGGCGTCGCACAGCCTGCGCAGTTCCATGGATTTGATTCCGGGGGTTATTCAAGATCCGACCGGCGGGGTGCATTTTCACGGAGGGGCGGAATACCAAACCCGGTATACGCTGGACGGCTTCGATATCAGCGATCCGATTGACGGGCGGTATCGCACGCTGCTGGCGGTGGAAGGAGTGCGGTCACTGGATCTTTCCGCGGCGCGCGAATCGGCGGAGAATGGCCGGGGTTCGGCCGGCACGCTGCAGGTGCAGACTGACAATGGAACGGATCAGCTCCGCTATACCGCGACGAACTTTATTCCGGGGCTCACGACGAATGGCGGCTTGCGGGTGGGCGATTGGACTCCGCGGGCGGGCATATCGGGTCCGATTGTCAATGGCCGGGCGTGGTTTTCCGATAGTTTCAACGGCGAATACAACGGCGGCTATGTAACCGGATTGCCGAAGGGCGAGGACACGAATCCATCCTGGATAGCCGGCAATCTGGCGCACGCGCAGGTGAACCTGACATCGTCGAACATCTTGTATGCGGACCTGCTGGTGGATTTCGATCATCAGGCGCATTTTGGGCTGGGTCCGCTCGATCCGGAGTCCACGTCGAGCGGTCTCAGCGATCACGAATGGTTGGCCGCGGTGAAGGACCAATACTCCTGGTTCGGCGGCGCGACGGTGGAGTTTGGTTTTGCGGCGCAGTCCGTTTACCGGCGGAGGGTTCCGGAAGGGACGGAGCCATACGTGATTTCGCCGGAGGGCCGGAGCGGAAACTATTTTGTGGATTCCCAAGAGCATGGCCGGCGCGACCAACTGTTTGCGAATTTCTTTCCGCGGCAGATGCATTTTTGGGGGAAGCATCAGCTCAAGATGGGCGTGGACGCGCAGCGATTGAATTACGACGCCCGGTTCCAGAGGACGGGCTTCGAGATTATCGGGCTGAATGGCCTGCCGGTTTCGAGTACGAAGTTCGGAGGCGACGGTGACTTCGGGCTGCCGAATACGGTGGTTGCGACATATTTGAACGATCACTGGCAGCCGGCTGAGCATCTGACATTCGATTTGGGAGTTCGGGAAGATTGGGATCAGTTGGTGCACTATGTTGCCTTCCAGCCGCGCGCGGCGATGGCGTGGGCGCCTTTTCCGCGCATGCGCACCAAGATCACGGGCGGGTACGCGATGCTGACGGATGCGACGGATCTCTCGCTGTTTAGCCGGCCGTTGGATCAGCAAGCGGTGACCACGTTCTACTCAGCGGAGGGCGCGCCGCAATCGCCGGTGGTGACCACGTTTATACCGGGACACAATTTGAAGCTTCCGCGCTACGACAAATGGAGCGCGGGCCTGGAGCATGATTTCGGGCGAGGAATTTTCGCGAGTACGGAATATCTTCGGAAGCGTGGGCGCGATGGATTCGTTTATTCGCCGGTGGCGGGAGCGGCGGGGACGATTACGGTCCAGCCAGAAGCGCTGTCCTATGGATTCGGAGGGACGTATGAGTTGAGCAATCTGCGGCGGGATGATTACGACGAAGCGGCGCTCACGGTGAAGCAGACTTTCGGGGATCAATACGGATGGATGGCCAGTTATACACGATCGCGCGCGGTGTCGAACGCGGTGTTGGATCCGAGCGTGGATCAGCCTCTGCAGGTGTCGAACAATTTCGGACGCATGCCGTGGGACGCGCCCAATAGGTTGCTGGGTTGGGGATATCTACCGACGTTTTGGAAGAATTGGGCCGTCGCTTTCCTGGTGGACTACCGGACCGGGTTTCCATTCTCAGTGACGGACGCTGCCGGAGACGTTGTAGGAGCGGTGGACGCGCACCGATTTCCTTCGAACTTCGATTTCAATCTGGCGGTGGAGCGGCGCTTCGTTTTTCGCGGGTATCGTTTTGCGATTCGCGGAGGAGCGAACAATTTAACGGAACATCGGAATCCGACGGCAGTGAATCAGGTGATGGGTGCGCCGGAGTTCTTGACGTTCTATGGGGATGAGGGGCGGCATTTTGTGATTCGGATCCGGTTTTTTGGGAAGGTGTTGTAAGGGGGCCGGTTGGCAGCGCATGGCGCTGCCCCACTCGTTAGGGGAAGGCGCGGATGTATTGCACCGGAGGTTCGGGGGCTTGGCCTAGAGCTTGGGCTGCGTGGAGCGGCCAGTAGGGATCGCGCAGGAATTCGCGGGCTAGGAGCACGATATCGGCTTTTCCGTTGCGGATGATTTCGTCGGCCTGGTGAGGGTCGGTGATCATGCCTACGGCGCCAGTGGGGATGTTCGCTTCTTGCTTGATGCGCTTGGCGAAGGGGACTTGGAAACCGGGCGCGGCTGGGATTTTGGCATCGGGGACCATGGCGCCGGAGGAGCAATCGATCAAATCTACTTTGCGGCCGCGCAGCTCGGTGGCGAGCGCCACGGAATCATCGATAGTCCAGCCGCCCTCTTTCCAATCGGTGCAGGAGATACGGACGAATAGCGGAAATCGCTCGGGCCAGATGGCTCGCACGGCGTCCGTCACTTCCAGTGCGAAGCGGATGCGGTTCTGGAAGGAGCCTCCGTACTCATCCGTGCGTTGGTTGGCGAGCGGCGAGAGGAATTCGTGGGCCAGGTATCCGTGGGCGCAGTGGAGCTCCAGCATTTGGAATCCAGCCGTGAGCGCGCGCTGCGCGGCTTGGGCGAAGGCGTCTACGATTTTGTGAATATCGTTGTGATCGAGCGCCTTCGGGATGGGGTCGCCGGCGCGAAAAGGAATGGCACTGGGGGCGACGGTTTCCCATCCGCCGGATTCGACGGGGATCGGTGCTCCGCTTTTCTCCCAGGGAATATTGCAGCTTGCTTTTCTGCCGGCGTGGGCTAGCTGAATGCCGGGGATTGCGCCGTGATCTTTGATGAAAGACGCGATACGCGTGAGCATTGGGATGTGATCGTCCTTCCAGATTCCGTGGTCGCCGGGAGTGATGCGTCCGCGAGCTTCGACCGCGGAGGCTTCCATCATTACTAATCCAGCGCCGCCAACGGCGCGGCTGCCCAGGTGGACCAGATGCCAGTCTGACGCGAATCCGTCGAGGCTGGAGTATTGGCACATGGGGGACACGGCGATCCGGTTGCGAAAGGTGATTTCGCGGATGGTTAGCGGGGTGAAGAGGTGCGGGGTTTCTGACACGGGGATATAGATGCTGTTCTTCGGTTCTTCGGTTCATCGGTTGTTCGGTTCTGTGTTTGCGAGAATCGATTCATGGTGAATTGTCGACTTGGTCTGATGTTGGTGGCTGTTGGGTTGGTGCACGGTCAAGGGGTGGTGCGGTCCCTGTCCGATGTGAAATTTGAACAGGATGGGGATGTGAAGTGTCTGGCGTCGGCAGTGGAATCGGGGGATCCTAGCAAGGGGCCGTCCACTATCATTCTGAAGGCTCCGGCGAATTGTGTTATTCCGTGGCATTATCATACGGCGGAGGAACAGTTGATCGTGATCCAGGGGAAGGTCCCGACTGAGATGGAAGGCATGCCGAAACAGGTTTTGGAAGCGGGAGGATTCGCGATGATGCCGGGGAAGGCGAAGCATCGATTCTCGTGTCAGTCCAAAGGCGGGTGCATTTTATTTGTGACCTTTGATAAGGCCTACGATATTTTCTGGGTGAAATGATGCGTGTCTTGGCTGCGGCGGTTGGCTTGCTGGTGGCGGTGGGACTCGCGCGGGCGGGAGAGCCGATTGCGGGAACCTGGCGGCTGGAACGGCAGGAACTGAATGGAGAGAAAGGCAATTTTGATCCGCTTACGCTGAGGATCGCGCAATCCGGCGACAAACTCGCATTCGCGTTTTCAGTACCGATCAATAACATTCATTACGTCAGCATGACTTACACCGTGCGCTTGGACGGGACCGAGGCGGACGTCAAGAATGGGCAGGGGGAGAAGCTGGGCACCATAAAGTTGACTAAGGCGGGTTCACGATATAAGTTCATCCTGAGCGGGGCGAATCGGCCCCAGACTTCGGGCACGCTTACTGTTTCGCCGGATGGAAAGAGCCTCACTTGTGAATCGGACGCGGTGCAGGGCGGGCGGAATGTGCATTTGATGCAATTGTTTTCGCGGGCGTGATGAATTTCGTACGCCGGTTTTTTGAGCGTCCGCAGCAGATGTGGATACGTCGAGCGAATTTCCAGATCCATCTTTGGGTTGGGATTGTGCTCGCGTTGTATTTGATCGTGATCGGCGTTTCAGGGTCGATTCTGGTTCTGCGGATAGAATTGGGCGCGCTGACCGGAGCGAATCCTTGGGAATCCAGAAGGGCGAGAGAACCACGCGTGGATATTACCGCGGTGGTTCGGAATCTGACCGCGCACTACCCGGGTTTTCGCATCGCATCGGTGATCGCGCCGGGAAAGACCGAACCTACCTATATCGCTCGCTTGTGGGGACGTGGGCAAATCAGAGTGGGGGTGGACGCGGGCACGGGTGAGATTCTGGGCGAGATCAAAAGAGGTCCAGCGTGGCTTGACATCGTGGAGAAGCTGCATGTCAGCTTGTTTGCGTCGCGAAAGGGAAGAATTTTGAATGGCGTCGGTGCGGCTTTTCTTCTGCTGATGTGCATTACGGGGCTCGTCAACTGGTGGCCGGGCGTTCGAAATTGGAAACGCGCGCTGAAGGTGGATTTCCGACGGACCTGGCGGCGGATTAATTTTGATTTGCATAGCGCCGCTGGTTTTTGGACGCTCGCGTTGGTTTCATTTTGGGCCGCGAGCGGCGTATATTTTGCTTGGCCACGCGAGGTCTTCGCGTTGGTCAACCGGATATCGCCGATTGTGAACTCGAAGCCTCCGGTGGTGGAGGTGGCCGCCAGACATGATGTGAGCGATCCGGATCTGGATGCGTTGGTGAAACGCGCTTACGCACTGGATCCAGGAACGACATTCGCGGGCGTGGAATTTCCATTCAATCGAAGGGCGCCGATCCAGATTCTGATGCGCCGGGGCAATGGGCTGAGCCGGGAGTACGAAGACACTTTGTATTTTGATCCTTACACGGGCGAGTATTTGACCGCGTGGAGATACGGTGTAAATCAGAGTTTCGGCGATTGGTTCATATGGTCGCAGGTGCCGCTACACTTTGGCGTGTATTGGGGGTTGGGCATCAAAATTATTTGGGCCGTTCTTGGGTTGGTGATCCCGATGCTGGCTGTTACGGGATTGCTGATGTATTGGAACCGGACGCTTCGGAAAAAATGGAAGCGGCTCAGGGCAGAACCACAATTCCCGCCGGCGTGACGTCGGTTTTGAGATCCCAGGTGCGTTCGTATTTTAGCGTTGCGGCGTCGTAGACTTCGATTTCGAATCCAGCGCCATAGATGTAGAGCTTCTTGCCGTTGCTGGCCATTCCGAAGCTGAAGCGCGCGCGGCAGGGAACCTCGGCCTGTTGCGCAATGCGATCGTTGGACAAATCGAATTCCCAGAATTCGCAGCGCTTGTTGCCGAGCGTGCCGTTGGTGACCACGGTGTACGCGAACTTTTTATCGGGCGTCACCTGAACGCCGGCCATTCCGCCGGGGACGGGGCCGATGGGGTTAAACTCCATCTGGCGGGTTTCCAGATCGAAGCGGCCGATGCCGAATACTTTGCTGTGAACCACGGGGTCGGCTGAGTTGAAGATCGAAATATGCTGGCCGGGTTGGCCGATCAGATCGAGGTCGCCGCCGAAACGGATGCGCTCCATGCCGGGAAAATCGGGCTGGGCGAGGTCGATGCGATCGATCAGCTTGAAATTATCGGCGCTTAAGACGGAGATCTTGGCGCCGAACTGATACAGATATTTTCCGTCGGGAGAGACTTCAAAAGGAGTGCGTCCGAATCCGGCCTCGTTTTGAGCCACGTCCTCGCGAGGGATGTCCACGGTCTTGACGATTTTCTGATCGGCCAGATCGATCACCGTGTACTTTGCATCGTGGACCTCGTAGTGATCCGGGAACTTGTCGATTTCCTTGGTGACGGTGTAAAACAATTTTCCGTCGGGATCGGGCACGCCGCCGCGGAAGCGATATTGCTTGGTGGACGTGTTGAGGACGAAGTGATTAGTCACCTTTCGCGTGGCGATGTCCACGACTTCCAAGCCGTTGTGATCGATGGTGGTGACGTAGATGGTTTTGCGATCCTGGGAAAGTCGCATGGATCGGGGAGTGCCGGTGGTGAGTGGGATTCGATCCACTACTTCGCCTTTGGTTTCGTCAAAGACCAGGAGGGCGTTGGGATACGCGGGCAGGAACAGTGTGCCCGCGGCTGCAAGGCTCGATAGAGCGGCGAATATCCAGGCTAAACGCTTCATTGAACTCCTATTTGCACCAGACGGTTTTGACGTTGACGAATTCGCGGATGCCCCACACGCCCAGTTCCCGGCCATAGCCGGAGCGCTTCACTCCGCCGAACGGGAGCCGGGGATCGGACGCCACCATGGCGTTCAGAAATACTTGGCCGGCTTCGATGCCGTCGGCGAACTGGGCCTGTTCGGATTCGTCGCGCGTCCAGACGCTGGAACCCAGGCCGAAGGGGGAATCGTTTGCCAACTCGATGGCTTCTTCCGCATCGCGCGCGCGGAACAGCATGGCCACGGGGCCGAAAAATTCTTCGTGGAAGACGGGGGATGAGCGCGGGACATCGGCCAGGACAGTTGGCTCATAGTAGAAGCCGGGGCCATCGATTTTGCGGCCTCCCGTGAGCAGGCGGCCTCCGGCCTGGATGGCGCGCTGAACTTGATCGTGCAATTCTTCGCGGATTTTGTTGGTTGCTAGCGGGCCGACATCCGTGCCGGCAGCCATGGGGTCGCCAACTTTCAGAGCTTTCATTCGATCGACGAAGCGTTGCTCGAATGCATCGTAGATTCTGCCGGCTACGATGAATCTTTTGGCGGCGATGCAGGATTGGCCGTTGTTGATCACTCGCGCCTTGACGGCGGTGGAGACGGCTTCGTCGAAATCCGCGCTGGGCATGACGATGAAAGGGTCGCTGCCGCCGAGCTCGAGCACGGTTTTTTTGATTTGGCTGCCGGAAGCGCGCGCTACGGAACGGCCGGCGGGTTCGCTGCCGGTTAGCGTGGCCGCGACCACGCGATCATCCTGCAGCAGAGAATCCACCTGATTCGCTTCGATCAATAATGTCTGGAACGCACCTTCCGGAAAGCCGGCGCGGTGCAGGATGTTTTCGATCGCTAAGGCGCATTGGGGAACATTCGAGGCGTGCTTCAAGAGTCCGGTGTTGCCTGCGGCGAGCGCGGGGGCTGCGAATCGGAAAACCTGCCAGAAGGGAAAATTCCAGGGCATCACGGCGAGCACGGGTCCTAGCGGCTGATAGCGGACGAAACTTTTTGAGGCGTTGGTGAACACCGTCTCATCCGCCAGCAAGCGTTCGCCGTTTTCTGCATAGTAGCGGCAGGCCCAGGCACACTTTTCGGCTTCCGCGATGGCCGAGGGCAGGGTTTTGCCCATTTCGGTGGTCATGAGCGCGCCGAGCTCACGCTTTTCGGATTCGAGAATTTCGGCAGCTTTTTGGAGGCCGCGGGCGCGGTCGGGCCAAGGTGTGTGGCGATAGGAATGGAATGTTTTCCAGGCTAGCGCTAGTTTCTCTTCAATTGCGCCGGCGGAAAGTGCGGGAAACTCGCGGAGGGTTTCGCCGGTCGCAGGATTGATGGTTGCGATCATTGGGCGCTGCGGGATAGTTCGGCGGCGGCGCCTTGGATGGCTTCGCCGGCGTTTTCCAGAACCTTGCCGACTTTCACCGTTTCCTCATCCGCCAGCTTCCAATCTTTTTGTTCGATGCTTTCGCGGACTCCGGGCAGCGTTTTCACGCCGTAACCGGTGTAGAATCCGGGTGCGTAGATCTGGTGCTTGAACCAGGGGCGGTTGGGCAGGCCATCCTTGAGGGTGAGCGATCGCTCCACCTGGACTAATCGCTGGTTCGCGTCGCGGAGATTGGCGCGAGCCAACGCGGAGCCGCCGTTCTCAGACGCATGAGTCAGGGCGTGGTCGTAGAGCTCGGCGGCGCGCTGTAAACTTACGAAGCCGTTTTCGAGTGGCGCGAAATTCAGGAATGGCGGCACTGGCTCCTTGGGCGGCGGAATCTTTTTGTGCCGTGGATCGTCGATTGCGGCGAAGACGCCTTCCTCGATCTCCTTATTGCGCTCGATGATCTGATCCCGTTTATCGCGGGCCAAGTGCTCCACTTCGTCGATGTAGCGGCGAATGGTTTCGGTGAGATTGCTGAAATCGAAGGGCAGCAGCTCGGCGTTCGCCAGGCGCAGCACGGCGGTACCGGCGGTCTGAGCCAGGGCGCGGCCGTAGACGAAGTTGGTGTCGGCGAAATGGGTGTACCAGTAGAAATCGTCATACGCGGAGTGGTAAATACCGCCTCCGTCTTCGCCGCCAAATCCGAGGTTGAGCGAAGCGATCCCGATGTGATCGAGGAACGCGGTGTAGTCGGAGCCGGAGCCGAGAGCGGCGATGCGTAGGTCGGAACGGGTGCGAGCCTCCTGGCGCTCGGTCGCGTCCGGATTCGCAATGCGAAAAGCTTGCTGACGCTTCCAGACCGAAATGTTGGCTTCCGGATCGTCAATGTCGCGCGCCACACCGTTGATGAATTTTTCGAGTGTGTGAGAACCTTCCACGCCCAATCGGCCGCGGCCGTTGCCGTCGGAATTGATGTAGACGGCGGCCTTGGCCGCAAGTTCCTCGGCGTGCGTCTCGGCCCATTCGGTGG
>Ga0208691_1000886_pt1 | contig 10805 bp, 10 predicted proteins | sample June2015DPH_20_1_FD_184719 | JGI IMG/M metagenome (GOLD analysis project Ga0208691, IMG submission 184719) | Peatland microbial communities from SPRUCE experiment site at the Marcell Experimental Forest, Minnesota, USA - June2015DPH_20_10... | ecosystem: Environmental > Terrestrial > Soil >... | reverse complement strand
GACCACTTCAACGTTAAAGGAGAAAAACAGTGAAGATGTATAAGGGAATAGGAATCCTACCACAGCCACAAGAATTGCGGGCTGGCGGATGGAAGGCGGACTTCACGCTGATCGATGATCGTGGATCCGTGACCAAACTGCGAAAATATCATGGACAGGAAGTCTATCCTGCACGGGAAGATGCCGAACGCGCGGGTCTCGACTCGGCTCGGCGAATCATCGGCGACGAGGATTAAGACTATCGGCTAAGCGCTGGTTTTCGGGTAGCGTCTGTAGTGTTGAGTATTCAGGCGCTACCTGGCTTCTTGCACGCCGCGGTCCTTGCCCTGAAGCAAAGATTTTCTGTTACCGGGCGGAGGAGTCGAAGCGCTTAGAAAGTGGCGCGGCAGGTCTCGTGAACGGCGCTCAGTGCCAGCACCGCAGATCTAACGCGCTGCCCAACAAGCGGATCTACTTGCGTGTCTTCGCGGCCTTGAAATCCGCCACCAGCCGTTTGGCGATCTTATCCGCAACATCCGCGCTAGCGCCCAGGAACTTACCGCCCAGGCTCTCCGCTGTGGCGGACCAGATTATGTCGCCATTCTTACCAACCAAACGCACGGTGGCGATCGCCTCATGCTTGCGCTCTTCGCTATGCCGGCTGGAATTTTCGCCGATCGTCAATCCGGCGCTGTGATTGTTAGTGCTGCTGGCATAGTTTCGCGTGCTCGCGCTGCCGCCTTCGCCGACCTGGGTGTGCGCGTTGATGCCCTCGGAGGCCTGAAACGTATCGGTGAAAACCTCGTCCTCGCCCGCACCCTTCAGCACCGCGTCGGCCTTGTCTTCATTCTCCGTGATGATGAACTGCTTGGACCGCTGCAGGCTGGTCATCAGCAGCTCGCGAATCTGGATCGCGGTGTCACCGCCGGTCAGAATGTCGACATAAATCCTGCGGACCTTGGCGAGTTGACCGGCCGTTTCATCCTCCGGCGCCTGCTCGTCATCCGCCGCGATGGGCACCAGCAACATCAGAATGTAAAGCCAGGGCGCCATCCTTACCCCTTCCCGGCTTTGCGCGCATCGTCATCCTGAAATTCCACTTTGCGGCCGGTGCGCGCCTCCAGGCTCACCAGCATCATCCGGATGTCGTCCTTGCCCACGCGAAAAACCATGGCCTGCTGGCGATTTTCCTCGTCCGAATAGCCCACGGTAAGGAAATGGCTGCGCTTCTTAGCCAGCAGAAATAGTGGAGAGAGCAGCGCCGCCGCGATATACCTGCGGTCCACTTTCTGGCCATATTCCAGCAGGTTGATCTTATCGTAGGGAACGCGCCAACTGGCCTTCTTGGAATAAAAAACGAAATATTGTTCATCCACGGCAGTCACCATTCCCGAGCAGCCGTCTGGAATCTGCGAAATGGTCCCCCCGACGTATTCCGCATGGCCCCCGGCGCCGCGGCCACAGAGAAGTGAAGAAACTACAAGACTTAACACAACCAGTCTCTTCGATGTCATAATCGAATTAGTAGTGGTACCAGGCTGAAACTCTCACCGATGTTCGCAAGGAATCAATACAAAACCCAGATGGACACAACTGCCTGCGCCACCCGGCGAAGACAAAGGCGCCCCATGGCTCCCGCGCCATTTGTGCCGCATCCCAAGAAGTGGCCGGAGCAGGGGTTGCACGCGGCGTGGCTGGGCCACAGTACCGTGCTGCTGAAGCTGGACGGATTCACAATCCTTACGGATCCTGTGCTCGGTAACCGCTGCGGCGTCCGCATGGGCCCAGTGACAGTAGGCTTAAAGCGGATGGTGGCGCCTGCACTGTTGCGTTCTCAACTACCCCACATCGATCTGATCCTGCTCTCCCATGCGCATTTCGATCATTTCGACCTGGCCACATTGCGTAGCCTGGAGCGCTCAGGCGCAATGGTAGTCACGGCGTCCAATACCAGCGACCTGCTGCGGACACGGCGCTACAAAAGCGTCCAGGAAATCGGCTGGGGCGAGCGAGCGCGCGTGGGTCCGCTCAGCATTCTCGGGCTTCGAGTGAAACATTGGGGCGCGCGGATGCGCACCGATACCTACCGCGGATTCAATGGCTATCTGATCGAGACCAAGAAACATCGCGTAGTGTTCGGCGGAGACACGGCCTTCACGGACACGTTTCACGCGGCCCGCGGCCCGCGGCCGGTGGATCTTGCCATCTTGCCCATCGGCGCCTATGACCCCTGGATTCATGTGCACTGCAGTCCCGAGCAGGCCTGGCGTATGGGTGCCGATTGTGGCGCGGAGTTTTTAATGCCCGTCCACCACCAGACCTTCCGGCTGAGCCGCGAGCCTTATTACGAGCCGGTGGAGCGCTTCGTCGCCGCGGCAGGCAGCCGTCCGGAACGCGTGGTGACGACGCGAATCGGGCAGGAGTGGTCACAATCTTAAGCGGGTGCCCGCTTGTTGTATGCGGCTGATCGTTCTACTGGAAGCTGCGTTAATTTCGACGGTGGCGCTGTGCGCGCAGGACGCACGCGAAATCGTACGCAAATCCGTGGAACTGGATCAAGCGAACTGGCTGCGCATGCAGGATTACACCTGGGTGGCCCGGAACACGGAGCGCCATCTGGACTCCAAAGGCCAAACCAAATCGGTAGAAACCGAGGCCTGGGAAACATTGGTTCTCTCGGGCGAGCCGCACCGCCGCATCATCGAGCGCGACGGAAAGCCCTTACCACCCGACGAGCAGCGCAAACAGCAGGAAAAACTCGACAAAGCCGTAGCAAAACTGGAGCGCGAAACGCCGGACCAGCGACAGCGCCGGCTGGCCGAACTGGAAAAAGCTCGCGCGAAGGATCGCGAGTTCTTACGGGAGATCCCCGACCTATATGATTTCCGGCTGGAGGGTGACGCGAAAGTGGACGGCCACGATGCGTGGGTAATCGCGGCCACGCCTAAACCGAATTACCGGCCGAAGCTACGCGACGCCAAACCGCTGATGAAGATCAGAGGGAAGTTGTGGATCGACAAAGCAGAGTATCAGTGGGTGCGCCTGGAGGCGGAAACCACGGACACCATCTCTTTCGGACTGTTTCTGGCGCGATTGAGTCCAGGCGCGAAACTAGTGTTCGAACAGACCCGTGTGAATGATGAAGTCTGGTTGCCCAAGCGCGAGTACACCAGCGGATCCGGCCGCCTGGGGTTGGTGAAGAAGATCGCGATGGAGCAGGAGCTGACCTGGAGCAACTACCGTAAGTTCCGGGTGGAGTCGAAGATCGTTTCCGAGAAGTGACTTAGCCGCGAATAAACGCAAATAAACGCGAATAAGAATCTGCGTTCATCTACGTTCATCAGCGGCCCATTGAATCACCCGTCCTTTTCCCAACAGCCCACCAATCTCTTTCACCGTCATCTCCACCTTAGCGCCCGTCACACGCGCGAATATGTGTCCAAAGAACCAGCCGTTCTCGAAGCCTTCGCCTTTGAGCTTTCCTCCCGAACTGCCCGCTTCGATATACACAATGCCGTCCTCAACCAAGCGTACGTACTGATGCCCATGCCCGCTGATGACGTACCGTGCGCCGTATTTCCTGACCAGTTGATGAAATGGAAACTGGCTGCTCTGGAACTTCACCGGGATCAGCCAGAACGGTTTATGAAAGAGCACGAACTTGGGATCGCGATCTTTATGAGCCGCGAGGTCACTCGCGAGAAATTCCATCTGATCGTCACTGAGATCCTCTGTCTGGCTGTTATCCAGCACGGTAAAATGCGCGTTTTCAAAATCAAAGCTGTAGTGTGCCGGACGGCCCGTTGCCTTTTCATAGATCGTCCGGGACTCAGCCGACCAGATGTCGTGATTGCCGGGCGTAAAATGCTGCGGATAATTATATCGCTCCCAGAGAGGCCGAAGCGCGTCCCACTCGGCTCTCGCGGTGACATCGTTCCCTCCCTGGATGGTATCTCCCACGTTGATCACGAAATCCGGATGCGCTAGGTCCACGTCGCGCCAGACGCTTTCATAAACTCCCGCCTGCGCGTCGCCAGTCCGATCGCCAAGAATGCAGAAGCGAAAGTCGTTCCTTGGCTCGCTCCATGCGCGAACGCCTGCGAATCCCGCAAGTACAGCCACGCAGGCGAGCAGCCAACAGTGAACGCGCCCCATGCCGGCGATTCTAGCAAGCCAGGACTCAGGAAGCAGGCGGCAGGCTGCAGAAGGCCCTCCGCTACCGCATCCGCTACTGGTCTTGCTGCCGCCTGCCACCTGCTTCCTGCCGCCTTACCGTCGCCTGCTTCTGTAGAATAGTTGTTATCACCTGAATGTTTCGTTTCCTTCCCGCCACTCTCGCAGCGGTAACGGTTCTTTTCATCTGTGGATGCAAACGCGCCACGCCCGACAACGTCGCCGCCACCGTCAATGGACGTACCATCACCTACGCGGAGCTCGACAAAAAATATCAGTCCACATTCATGTCGTCCACCGAGCGCCCCAGCGACGACCAAATGGCGATTCAAAAGCTGGAAGTGCTGCGCAGCCTGGTGGACAACGAGATCATGCTGCAGCGCGCGGAAAAGCTGGGGTTGATGGCTACCGATGCCGACGTGGAATCGAAATTCACGGAGCTCAAGGCGCCCTACACCCAGGAAGAATTTCAGAGGCAACTCGCCTCCACTAAAATGACGGTTGAGGACATGAAGCAGCAGCTCAAGCGCGACCTCAGCGTTCAAAAGTTATTCACGAAAGAAATCACCTCGCATATCTCAATCTCCGATCGCGATGTCACCGATTTCTATAACACCAACAAAAGCAGCTTCAATTTTCCGGAGGCCCAAATTCACCTCGCTCAAATCATGGTGACCCCGAATCCGGATCCGAACGTCCGGAATCTCAAAAGCGACAAGGCCCAGAACGAGGAACAAGCCCGCAAGAAAACTGACATGCTGGTGGCGCGCCTGAAACAGGGAGAGGACTTCGCCCAACTGGCCCAGAATTTTTCCGAGGAAACCACCTCCGCGCCCAACGGCGGCGACCTGGGTTTCGTCCCCGAATCCGCGCTCGAGAAGGCCAATCCGGAAATCCGCAAGGCCATTCAGGCAGCCTCGCCCGGCCAGGTGACCGGCGTGGTTCGAACTGCGGAAGGCTACCGGGTATTCAAGATTTATTCCAAGGAACCAGCCGGCCAGCGGGAGCTGACGGATCCGCGCGTCCAGCAGAACATTCGGGAAACCCTGCGTAACCGCAAAGACCAACTGCTGCGCGCCGCCTACTACGAAGTAGCGCGCGACGAGGCCAAGGTGGTCAACTACCTGGCGCTCTCGATCGCACAGACGAAAGACAACAAGAAGTAGGGCCGCGAATGCACGCAAATGTTTTATTCGCGTTTATTGGCGTTCATTCGCGGCCAGACTAGTTCCCCGATGTTTTCGGCTTGGGCTCGGCCTTGCTCTTAACCGGCAGCTTCCGGATCTCTTCGAAATACTGCTGCACGTACTGTTGATACGCCAGCGGCACTTCGTCGCGGTTGATTTCGCCGCCGGCCTCCACGTGCGTCGCCTTGCGATCCGAATATTGCGTCTTCAACTGCTGCTTTCCGGACGCCACTTCCACCATCACCTCACCAGTGACCGTGGCCGCGCGTTTACCGATGATCTCGCTGATCTTACCCATGGCTCGCAACTGCTCGGCTTCGCGCGCCGTCTTGTCGCCGTCCTGCTTGCCGATGCCGCTCTTGCCATCCGGCGAATTGGGCCGGTCCGCGCTGCGGCTGTCACTCTTGCCCTGAGCGGCCTGTTGGGCTCCGCTCTGGGATTGTTGCTGCGCTTCCGATTGCGAACTCGCGGCCGCATCCGCTTGCTGCTGCTGGCTGGACGGGGATCCATTCGGATCCTGGCTTTGACTCTGACGCTGCTGCGATTGCGATCCGCTCTGCTTGGACGAACTCCCTGGCTTGCCGTCGCCCGTCTTCGATTGCATCTTCAACTTGGCCATCAAATTGGCCAGCGCATCGCGCATCTTGTCGGTGAGGCTGGAATTTTCACCCGAATTCGCCGATTGACTGGAATCCTTTTGCGAGGATTGCTTGCCCGCTTGCGAATTGCCATCCGGCGAAGAATTGGCATCGCTCAGCGCGTCATTTCCGGCTTTCGCTCCCTCGCCTTTCTCTGTAGCCTCCAGCGGATCGTTGCCGCGCGGCTCAGGCTCTTTTCCCATGGCGTTGGCTTTCGGATCCGACGCGCCGTCCGGATTATTCGGTTCGGGTGTGTCCACGGTTTGGAGAACGCTATCGGGAGCCGGATCCAGATTGCCCTCCTTCGATTCCCATGGATCGACGGCCTGGCCTTGCTCGCGATGGCCATCCTGGTCAAATGGCCGCTCCCGCTTGATCTTCTTCGCATCCGCGATCTCGCGCGGCGATCCCAGAAATCCATCAAAAGCGATGCGAACCAGCGGCGGCCGCAGATCCAGGCTGCGGTTAATTCCATAGCGCAGCCCGAACATCGCCGCGACGATCAGCACCAGGCCGGCGTTCACGTAGAAGGTTCTGGGCGCGAGGAAAGGTAGGCCAAATCGCACATCGGCCGAACGCGCCAAATCCTCGGCGGCCGACCTTTGACGCTCGATTAATTCCGCAGGTGCGCCGGCACGGTCCGGATGCTCGCCAAAATAATACGCCGTGGAAAGCGTGTCGTGCAATCCGAGTCGTCCATCTATGCACTGCGCCACTTGATACGCGGAGAGCATTTTGGTGCGGGCGCGATAAGCTCCCACCGCAAGGCTCCCGGCAAAGAGCAGCACCGGCCAATACCAATTCAGAATCTGAGTGCCGGTGAGAAGCAGCAGAATTGCGCCACCGAGCGCCAGCACCGCTGAGAAAGAAGCTTCCTGGACAAGCAAGTGCCGAATCTGCCGCCGCCGTCCGCGACGGATCAAATCCACAAGTGCGCTTCGCTCACCCACCCACTAATTATCCCAGAAAACCGCGATTCCCGTCGTTTCGTTTCTTGTTTCTCGTTTTCGGGTGGACCTTGCTGGCCGGCGCGTGATGCCGATAGCATCAGGAACGAGAAACCAGAAACGGGGGTCTACTTGATTGTGTCCGCCAAGGAACTTGCACTGGCCGCCTCAGGCGAACTAAGAGTGCCAACCGAGGAGTTCAACGAAAGGAAGCTCTGGTCCATCAGCCACCGTGACCCTGTGACAGGCGAAATATTTGAGATCATCGTAGGCGCCATTTCCCGGGAACGGGAGGACGACCGTCTTGAGGGACCTGGCCGAGGAACGGCTCGATCACCACGAACTCCGAGCGCGGACGCACTTAAATTGGCAGCCGCACTGGTATGGTGCAGCCAGCAACCGCGGAATCGCGCCTTCCTGTACCGAGACGTTTCGAAGGCTCACACCATCGACAACGAGAAACCAGAAACGGCTTTTTACAAGATCAGCCGCTCCACAATCACCACATCGCGCCATTCGCCACCTCGCGAAATCCGAGCTGGCGAACCAATCCCCGGCTCGCAGCATTTTCGGGAAAGATGCGCGAAAGCAGTTTCCAAAAACCCGCCTGCTTCGCCGCCTGAATCAAAGCTTCGAGCGCTATTCGGCCAGCCCCGCGGCGGCGATGGGAACGCGCAACATACACCGACGCTTCGGCGATCCCGGCATAACACGCCCTCGGGCGGTAGCTGGACGTGGCGGCGAACGCAACCACGCCATCTTCATCCTCCACCACCACGATCGGATGAACACCATCGAACCAGGCACGTACATCTTCGAGAGAACGGAGCCGCGTCTCGAAAGTAGCCACGCGATCCTCAATCCCTTCGTTGTAGATGCGTGCGATCGCATCCGCATCCTCGGGCGTGGCTGGCCGGGCCGTCACTTACTGGCGGCTGGCGGGCGGCACGATGCCATTCATGCGCGCATATACCACGGCCTGGCCGTAATGATCGAAGCTGTGCCAACCCGGGAAGGCGGCAATCGATATCCGGGCGATTTTCCCACCGCCAAATGGCGACGGAACCATGTCCATGGCATTGGCCGCTGTCAGTGATGCTGTGGCTTTGTGCGCATAGGCGTAGGAATCCTTCAGGTATTTCACCACGGCGTCTTTACCCTTGATGGATGCCGGTCCGTTTTCACCTGCCCCAATCTCGCTTGGATTCTTTTCTCCCAATGCAGCGGACGCCACCTGGTAATTTACCGCCGCAATATGCGTCATTTGCTGCGAGAAGGTACGCACGCCTTTGAATTCACCCTGAGACGGCGCGAAATCATATTTATCGGCCGGCATGGCCTCCGCCAGCGGCACTACCTCGGACTCCGCTATCTGAACCTCCAAATCGACAGCCTTACCGATAGTGGGCGCTGGCGCGTCCGCGGCGAATGACACCACTACCGCAACCAGGATCGCGCCAAATGCCAATACTGTCTTCATGAGTGATCTCCCACTCCCGACATTATACGGAAACCCAACGAACGGCCCCCATCCAGCGTCGATAGATTGAGAAAGGACACTCGATATGCGGCCACTTCAAGATCTCACCGCGGACCTCCGCTTCGCCACTCGCACCTTCCGCCGCAGCCCCACGTTCACCATCACCGCGATACTCTCACTCGCCCTCGGCATCGGCGCCAACAGCGCGATATTTACGGCGTTGGACACGGTGCTGTGGAAGCCGCTGCCTGTAGCGAACCCTCGTAGCCTGGTTCGCTTGACTGCCACCAACGCCAGCGAGCAACGGATGTCGCTTCCGTCCGCGTTCATCGATCAACTCCGCCGCGCGAACATTTTTTCCGATCTCGCCACGTTTTCGAACGACGGTCTCAGCTTCTCCTACGACGGCCGCGCTGAGCGTATTGTCGGTGAGTTCGTATCGCCGAATTACTTTACCTTTCTCGGCGTGGATGCGATTCTAGGCCAAACCTTCACGCCCGAAGTTTGCTCCGGACAATGGGCGCCGGAAGCGGTGCTGTCCTATCGCTTCTGGAAGAGGCGTTTTGCCGGCGATCCCACGGTGATCGGACGCACTATTCATCTCAACACCTATCCCTTCGTGATCGTCGGCGTCTCACCCCCATCGTTCTTCGATCTGGAGCAGGGCTTCGAACCGGAACTGCGGGTGGCGATTTTGCCCGCCGGACGCGAGCTTAGTCAGATCGCCGAAATCGGTAACTTGCCGCAGCGGCCCTGGGACACCGCAGGCCGCGCAAAGCCGGGTGTCAGCCGGCCACAGCTCGAAGCGGCCGTGAACTCGCAGTTTCAGGAGTTCCTTCGCACCACACCTGCCCAGGAGATTCGCCGAAGGAATTATAGGCAAGTCCGAGTGCTGGCAGGCGATAAAAGCTGGCCAGGACAAATGGAACAATTTCACGCGCCGCTATTGGTATTGTTCGCGCTGGTGGCTGCCGTACTGCTGATTGCCTGCGCCAACGTGGCCAACATGCTGCTGGCGCGAGCCACTGCGCGCAGCCGCGAACTCGCCGTCCGTGCGTCACTGGGCGCAGGCCGCCAGCGCCTCATCCGGCAGATGCTGGCCGAAAGCGTACTGCTTTCGCTGCTAGGAGGAGCTTTGGGAATCGCGGTTGCCTATGCCGCCGAACAACTTCTGATCCATTTCCTCCCGCAAGGTCACATCAGCATTGTTATCGATCTTCATCCGGACCCACGCGCGTTGATGTTTACGTTCGCGCTCTCGCTTGCCACCGGGCTCCTCTTCGGATTGGTCCCTGCGCTTCAAGCAACGCGCGGTCATCTGGCAGCCACGCTGAAAACGGACTCCGCGGCATCCATCGGCGAATCCAGCCGGACCGGATTCCGCGGAACTCTGGTAATCGCACAAGTGGCTTTCTCATTGGTGCTTTTGATCGCAGCGGGTCTGTTCGCGCGAACGCTCAAGAATCTTAGACCCTCCGATTATCGCGTGCATCCCGACCACGTACTGCTCTTTACCATGAAGCCGCAGCAAGAGATTTACAACGAGCAGCGCAAACGGATCCTGGCGAGGGAATTGCTCCGCCGCGTATCTTCGATTCCGGGCGTCGAATCCGCTGCACTGGCCGAAAATGGCCCGCTGGGCAGCCGCTCCGACGCCGAGTCAATCTTCGTGCCGGGGAGCGACGCGATCCAGGTGGCATCCGACGAAGTCACGCCGGGATTCTTCGATGCCATCGGTCTCCCACTAATCGCTGGGCGCGATTTCACCGCAGCGGATCAGCCCGGCTCTCCTTGGGTAGCCATCATCAATGAGGCGCTGGCCCATGCACTTTTCAAGAACGAGAACCCCATTGGCCGCATCATACAGGCACAGGGTGATTCCCCGCGCCGCTTTCAGGTAGTGGGCGTCGTCCGGAATAGCCATTACTACGATCTCCACGCTGCCCCTCCACCCGCCGTCTACTTCGCCTATCAGGAGGACTTTCTTTACATGCCGACGCTGCATGTTCGGACTGCGGCTGCGGATACGGCCGGAACGATCGCCGCCGTTCGCCACGAGTTCGATGTTCTGGACAAGGGATTTCCGGTATTCAACGTTAAGACGCTGGAAATTCGCATTGAAGACTCCATGGCGCGCGAGCGAATGGTCGCAAACCTCGCGGGCGTGTTGGGCCTCCTCGCTCTCTTGCTCGCCGCGGTGGGACTCTATGGCGTCCTGGCCTACCTGGTCTCGCGCCGCACGCGCGAAATCGGTATCCGGATGGCTTTGGGCGCAGACGCCGGCTCGGTGGTCTGGCTGATCGCACGCGAAGCGCTGCTGTTGATCGCCGCCGGAAGCATTACAGGCATCGCCATAGCGACATTGGCTGGCCGGCTCCTCAGAAGTTACCTTTTCGAGATC
>Ga0208691_1000878_pt1 | contig 10853 bp, 11 predicted proteins | sample June2015DPH_20_1_FD_184719 | JGI IMG/M metagenome (GOLD analysis project Ga0208691, IMG submission 184719) | Peatland microbial communities from SPRUCE experiment site at the Marcell Experimental Forest, Minnesota, USA - June2015DPH_20_10... | ecosystem: Environmental > Terrestrial > Soil >... | reverse complement strand
TGAACTCAGCGGCGGTGAGTACACACACCTGGATGCTCCGAACGCAATCCAAACCCAGCCTTACGGGATCAACACCTCCGGAGACATTATCGGAACCTTCACTGACACAAGCGGGATACAACACGGTTTTCTATTGCATGATGGCACCTACCAGACCTTCAATTTCCCCAGTGCGACCTCCACGACCGCTGTTGCAATCAACGACAGAGGCCACGTGGTGGGAAGCGACGTCAATCCCAAACTCCAGCAACTGCAGGGATACGCAAGCAACCTGGTGAAATTCTTTGAGGTGACGGATCCGAACGGCACGATGACGGGGCCAACCGGGATCAATAACTCAGACACGATCGTGGGAACGTTCATCGATTCGCAGGGCACGGAGACGGGGTTTATGGCTACACGCTAGCTAACTAACGGAGGTTGGGGTCAATGTGCCCTCGGGTAAAGCGGCTGAAGAAATCTTGCGCCGGATCCCACAATTCTATCCGTAGACGTGCCTACCGGGGAGCCACGCTGTGGCCAACGTCATCAAATACTGGCAGGAGGCTGACGAATTATGTATCACGTGCGCCAGGAAAACCTGCCTTTCGTTGGTAGTTCGCATGAGTTTGTCGGAGCTGAGCAGGGGAATACCAATGTTTCGGTTTTCCTTTACCACGGGAAACCCGGCTCGGGACCGGGTCCGCACTGGCATCCTTACGACGAGATCCAATTCATCCGCGAAGGCCGCGGAGTTTGGACAGTGAGCGGCAAAACCTTCGAGGGCAGCGCCGGAGACATCTTCGTCATCAAGACCGGCGAGATCCACAGCTTCAAGGTGATTGGCGATTCGCCACTGGTACAACTCGACATTCACCTCAGTTCCCGCTTCATCCAGGAGAATTTATAGAGCGGTGGACTGCAAAGGTGCCGTGCTGCAGCCTCGGGGGAACATGCAAGCGTTTGTCGGCTCCCCCCACTCGAATTGACGCAAAAGAACTCCCGCCCCTAGAATCGATCAGGAAGATTCTCTACAACCGTCTCCCAACTCATGCCTCTTTACGACTATCAGTGCGAGAAGTGCGGCCATCGCTTCGAAAGAATCCAGAAATTCTCCGACAGGATCGTCAAGAAGTGCCCGGAGTGCGGCGGACGCGTCGAGCGGGTGATTTCCGCGCCAGCCGTGCAGTTCAAGGGGTCGGGCTGGTATGTGACCGACTATGCCAGCAAATCGCAAGGGTCTGGCTCTGACGGCGGCAAGGATTCCAAGACGGACGAAAAAGAAAAGCCTGAAGCGGCGGGTAGAGGCAAGGAAGAGTCTGCCAAGGGTGAGTCTGCCAAAGCTGAGTCTGGCAAGGCTGAGTCTGGCAAGGAAAGATCGGCAAAAGAGACAAAATCCAGCCCTACGAAGAAAGCCGAGAAGCAGAAGTAATTTCCAGGATTAATCAGGATCGCTCGAGACGATCGAGCAGTCTTTGTTTTACTCCTGGCCATTCCGCTGCAACAATCGAATACCGCGCCGAGTCGCGCGGGATAAAGTCAGCGGCCATCCGGTGGGCGCGTAGGATTCCCTCGAACTTTCCGCCGATCCGCTCAATCGCCGCGCGCGAGCGCTGGTTGCGCACGTCAGTATGAAGGCTAACGCGGAACACATCCCACGTTTCAAACGCATATCTGAGCATCAGAAACTTTGATTCTGTATTTGCTGCCGTGCGGACGGCCGAGTGCGTGAACCAGGTATAACCAATCTCGCAGGCATCGGGAGTAGTGCGATTGTGGAGCGGATGCTGTGCTGGCCAAAGCCATCGCTCAAGATTGAAAAGGCGGGTCGATCCGATAACCGCATCGTCCGCTTCGCGCACCACCGCGAACGACTCAGCCGTGCCGGCTTCTTTCCAGGCCAGCGCAGTTTCAAGGTAACGCGCGGCTTCGGCTTCGCCTTGCGGAACTGGGCTCCAGCGATAAAGTTCGCGGTCGCCCTCGGCTGCGGCGGCGAGGCCATTGACGTGGCGCGGATGGAGCGATTCCAGGCGGATGTGTTTGCCTTGGAGGAGGAGAGTGTCGGTCATAGCAAAATGGCCCGCAGGGGCTCAAGCCTGGTGTTCTGTTGGGGCTGTTGTCGGCACGACTAAAGTCGTGCCCTGATACAAAACTATTTCAACTCCCGCTCAAAGTGATTTTCGATCATGTGAAAGAGATGATCGCGGGAGTCACTGCCGGCGATGCCGTGCGTCTTGTTCGGATAGATCATCAGCCGGAACTGCTTCCCCGCTTTTATCAGAGCGTCGATCATCTGCATGCTGTTTTGGAAGTGAACGTTGTCGTCGCCGGTACCGTGCGCGATCATTAGCTCGCCGTGCAGATTTGCGGCCGCCGCGGTTACGTCCGACTGGCGATAGCCCGCCGCATCGTCTTTTAGCTGGCCCATGTAGCGCTCGGTATAAATCGTGTCGTAGTTGATCTGATCCGTAACCGGCGCAACCGCCACTCCAGCCCGAAAGCGCTCGGAGTGTGTCATCGCATAGAGCGTCATCGAACCGCCATTCGACCATCCCCAAATCCCAACCCGGCCTTGATCGAGTTGCGGATATTCAGTAAAGAGCTGATCGAGCGCGGTGAGTTGATCCTTTAATTCGATGGTGCCGAATTCGTGGCGGATGGAAGTCTGAAATTTGCGGTCACGCCCCGGCGTGCCGCGATTGTCGACAGCAAAAATCGCGAAGCCATCGCGCGCCAGAATTTCGTCGAACGGATTCGTCGGCCCCTTCAACACCATCTGCCCCGCAGGCCCGCCATAGACATTCACAATCAGGGGAATCTTGCCGCTCGCCCGGGGATCGGGAGGAAGCAACAGACGGCCATACAAAGTCGTCCCGTCCTCGGCTTTGAACTCCAGAAATTTCGGCGGGCGCAGGCCATACTCGGCGACCTCATCACGCGCCTGCCACACCGGCGCGCAAGCGGCTCCGACCGTACATAATGAAATCTGCTGCGAGGCAGTGGGGCTCACAAAGGTCTGCTGATAATGTTTGCCGTCGTCGGAGAAATTCGCCGAAAACATTCCTTCGTCGTTGGTGAGCCGCTGCGTTCCACTGCCATCCAGCTTGATCGAAAAAATGTGCCGCTGGCGGGCGTCGCCCTTGTCAGAAGAAAAAAATACTTTACCCGCGTCTTCATCCACTCCCTCGACTCCGAGAACTTCAAAATCCCCCTGAGTCAGTTGGATGTCCAGCTTTGCGTCCGCGCCCAGTGGATTCTCTTTGTCAAAGCTGTAGACATAAAGATGCGTGTGACCATCTCGCCAGCTTGACCAAAGAAAGCGGTCTGCGGATTTCAAAACCCGAAAATCGTCGGTTACGTTGATCCACGCAGCGGGAGCCGTTTCTGCTAGAACCTTCTTCGATTTGCCGGACTTTACGTCCACAAAATACAAATCCATCTCATCCTGGTTGCGATTGAGAACCTCGGCCCAGACAATTCCATCCCGCACCCAGCCAAAGCGCGGAATGTAGGCTTCCGGATCATTGGTCAGTGAAAGCCAGCGAATCTTCCCTTTCTCTGCATCAACAACGCCGAGTTTCACAGTCGGATTTGCGTCCCCGACTTTCGGATATTTTTCGTTGTCGACCGTGGGGTGAGTTGGGATTAGGTTGACGATGGGATAGATCGGGACCTTGGTTTCGTCCATGTGCAGGAAAACGATCTCTTTGCTGTTAGGCGACCAGAAATAATTGCTGCGAACCGCCAGCTCTTCGGCATAGACCCAGTCGATATCGCCGTTGAACAGGCTCTCGCCCGTGTCTTTTGTGAGCTGCTTTTCATCTTTTCCGCTCACCGGACGCACATAGAGATTGTGCTTGCGAATGTAGGAAACGTGGTTGCCGTCGGGAGAAAATTTGGGATCGCCGCTGGGATCGGAGGCCGAGGTGAACTGTACCGCCGTGCTGCTGGTCAGGTCGAATAGCCAGAGCTGCCCTTGCGAGTCAAAAATCAGGTGCTTGGAATCCGGCGCCCACAAATATGCGGCAACGCGATAGCGCGTGAGCCGCTCTTTTTCTCGTTCATCTTTTACTTTGTTGTAGTCGGGCGCCAGCGACGCTAACTTCGCGGCGCTCACCAAAACTTTTCTTTCGCCGGTGGCCGCGTCCACACACCAGAGTTCGCCGTGCTCGCCTTCATCGTCGCGCTGCACGAATGACAACTTGGTCCCATCGGGACTCCATTCGAAGGTATCGGGAGCGCGTCCTCCAAGGCCGCCAGGCGCGTAAATGGCTTCGATGGTGAGCGGTTTGGCAGTCGCGGACTGCGCCCAAACAGGACTAGATACACAAAAGGCTAACAAAGATAAAGCGATCAGAACGGCGCGCAGGTTTTTCACTGTAAACCCCGAAACCAGAAGTGAGGTAGGGCGAACGGAAGAGTGTACACCAGAGCGGGCCACAGTTGCCGCTGGCGGCGCTGCTCTGCACAAGGCAGACTTTTGCGCGTGTTAGAATTAGAGCTGAGTTTCCTCGGGATGCTTCCAGAAATAGAAAACTTATTACACCTGCAAGAGGCGGATAAGGAAATCCGCCGCCTGCAGGATGAAATCGCCGAACTCCCTAAACGCGTGGCCGTGATTGAACTGAAGCTGGCCGGCACCAAAGCACAACTGGAAAAAGCGCAAACGGCCGTGAAGGCCGACGAAACTGCGCGCCGGAAGTTTGAGACGGGAATCTCCGACCTGCGCGGGAAAATTTCCAAGTATCGCGACCAGTCGCTCGACGTAAAAACCAACGAACAGTACAAGGCCCTGCTGCACGAGATTCAGTTCGCGGAAAAGGAAATCGCCGCGACTGAAGACAAGATTCTCGAGTTGATGGTGAATGCCGACGCGCGCGATAAAGAAGTAAAGGCCGCGCAGGCTGAACTGAAGGCCGAAGCTGCCGAGATCGAGCAAGAAAAAGAGCAAGCGCGCCTGCGCACGGCCGAAGACGAAAAACAGCTTGCCGAGTGGCGTGGAAAACGCGACAAAATGCGGGCTGGGGTGAGCGAAGATCTGCTGCGCCACTATGAGCGAGTTTCAAAATTCCGCGGCAGCGGGATTTCCGAGGTTCGCGATCACAAATGCATGGCCTGCCAGGTGATGCTGCGTCCGCAAACCTACAACGACGTGCGCACCGGGCAGCAAATGGTGGTTTGCGACTCATGCCAGCGTGTCCTCTACTTCAATCCCGCAAACGAGATGCAGGCCATCGAGCCGGAACTGAAACGTGCAAAGCGCCATCATCCCAAAATCGATGCACCGCAGGCTTGGTATTATCGCGAGGAATTTGCCAATGATGGCGAAGTCTTGTTGTGTTTTAACAACGCCTCAGGCCAGGCCAGCCGTCGCGTCTTCGACTTCGCGACCGGTCGATTGATCGGCGACATCCTCATCCGCGAGGGCGATTTTCGGCACGGCTTTCCCGAGGATATTACTGGGGCCATTCGACTGAACGGACACTGGTCGGAAGACGAGATGGAAACCTGGGGCACTGAGATGCCCACCAACGCCCTCGACTCCCTGCATTTCGATCTGGAAGCGGCTCGCCATGAGATGAAGTCGCGGACGGCAGCCAAGTCCGGCGCAACCGTGCAAGTTCCGACGGGCCAAGCGGCCAGCTAAGAGCCCCGCTTTCGATTATCCCAGCATCACACCCAGTCGCTAAATCCCGGGAGGTCCTCCATGCAATCCGCAATCGACTCCTACAACGTTACCGCCAAGTACTATGACGGCGCTTATGCCGCCAAACAGGATTTAGTGGACCTGCCTTTCTATTTGGGGCTGGCGGAAAAATCGCGCGGGCCAATCCTCGAGATCGCCTGCGGGACGGGACGCGTCCTGGTTCCAATTGCGCGCAAGGGAATTCAGATTCACGGCGTGGACAACTCCATACCGATGCTCGAAATCTTGAGAAGAAATCTAGCGAAGGAGTCAGAAGAGGTTTGCGGTGAGGTGACTCTGCACCAAGGCGACATGCGAGACTTTCGCCTGAACGCGCAATTCCCGCTCGTGATCATTCCCTTCCGTCCCATGCAGCACATGCATACGGTTGAGGATCAGGTGCGAGCTCTATGCACCGCAGCGGCCCACCTCACCGACGTCGGAATTCTTGCTTTCGACGTTTTTTATCCAAAGTTTGAAATGATCAACACCAAAATGGGTGAGGAAGCGCAGGAGATGGAATGGCCTTCGAACTCCGACCCGGCAGCAATCGTGCGCCGCTATTTCAGAAAAGAGTCAGTCGACAAAATCAATCAGATTTTTAATTTCACGTTTATCTACCGGACATTCAAGGCCGGCGAAATTATTTTGGAAGAGACGGAAAACTTCAACCTGTCTTTTTTCACCTATCCGCACCTCCGCGCGCTGTTCCTGCTGGCTGGACTTGAGATTATCGAGGAATATGGTTCCTTTGCGAAAACGCCCATGGACAACAGCGCCGCAGAGATGATTTTTCTCTTGCGCAAAACGCAAGGCTGAGTCTCACGGCATCGCATGAACATGGCGAGCCATTGATGGGTCGGCCACTAAAAGTGGCGTGACGCGGGTAACTGGCTGTGCAAATACAATTCCTCGATTGGGGTTAGCGATTTCACGTCCGGGACGCACTCCGGATATTTTCCGCCGCGCAATTGTTGAGCGACCCGGTTCGCCATCGCTTCGCTGCCCCCCTGACAGATCGCGTGCGCCAGTTCGTGACTCACGGCGAAGGGCAGTAACTGGCCGAAGGGCGTATGAAAACGCTCTACCAGTTCCTCCGTTCGCTTCGATTGCGGAAGGAACAGAGCATCTTCCAGGAACGTTTCGCGTTCCCCGAGGGCGCTAAACGCAGGGCTCTCACGATCCAAGTGAAGGCGTTGCAGCAACGGTTGCCAATCTTCGGAGGACACGATCACCCAGCTCCAATGCTTTGGCGCCCCCTCCGGGTATTGGATTAATAACGCTTTCAACTGGGCGATGCGCCGTCCGCAGTCCTGAGGGTCATATCCTGTGAGACAGAAGAACTCCTGGGTTTCGAGCGCGCGGCCCTGCTTTCGCTGCAGCGCATTTGCCACACGCGGAGAAGCGCCAACGAGGATCATGCAGAGCAGGCACGCGTAGATTGTCGAGATTGAGGAGCGGTGGAAGCATTTGACGGTAGCCATGGGCTGAATCTCTCAGCACACGACCGGGCTCGCAATCCAAAACGGGTCAATTGCCGGTTCTTCTTGGCAAGCGCCAGCGTGCCGCGGGGGAAAATCCGACAAGGTGATGTTGCTACCAAAATCACGGCGGCTTGGTCCAAGCTAAAAGCGGACTACAGCGGTCGGAGCCCGGGCAGAAGTGTGTTCGCCAGCGAAGAATGTGTGTTCGCCCAGTTTCTGTTGCGCTTGGCCGTCCGTGGGGCCAGAATTGCACAGCAAGCCAGATCCGAGGGAGCCACCTATGATGGAAGGCAATGTGCCGACGAAAAGAAAGCGCACACACTTCATAGCTCGTGTGTGGTTAAGTTGGACGGCGATTGCGATCGTAGGCTATGCCCGCCACTATTTCGAGTCTACCCACCCATCCGCATGGCCCACCGGGTCGTGGCCTGAGTTGCTCTCCTGGTTAGGCTGCTTCTATCCCTGGGCAGTGTTAACGCCGTTTATTTTCCGGATCGAGGAGCGCTTTCCGCTGGCCGGGGCTGCCTGGAAGCGCAGGGCAGGAATTGCTGTAGTCGCCAGCATGATCTTTTCCTATGCCGCATTGCGGATGAGCACCTCGCTGGATTTTGGAATTAACTTCGCTTTCGGCAAGCCAGCTTCGCTTTCCGATTTCTTCCGGAGTGTTTCCTGGGTGGAGTTAGGGTTCGAAGAATTTTTCTTCTGGTGTACTTTTTCCGCCGCCTGCGCAATCCGGCACTTTACTCAATTCCATCGCCAGGCGCGCCAAGCGACCCAGCTTGCCCTGGAAAAATCGCAGCTTGAAGCGAGCCTGCGTCAGGCGGAATTAGAGAATTTGCGGATGCGCCTCAATCCCCACTTCCTCTTTAATACCTTGCAGAATATCTCCGTGCTCGCGCAGCAGAATCCGAAACTCGCCAGTCAAATGCTGGTTCGCTTGGGCGATCTCCTCCGTTCGGCGCTTCGCCGAAACGTTTCAGCCGAGACCACCGTAAGCGAGGAAATGGCGTTGGTCAGAGATTATCTAGCCGTCGAACAAATGAGGTTCGGAGATCGGCTTACGGTGTTGGTGGACGCTGCGCCGGAGTCCGATGACGCTCTGATCCCCAGCTTCCTGCTCCAACCTCTGGTCGAAAACGCCATCATTCACGGTCTTCGAGGAATTTCTCAAGTAGGCACCATCGCAATCCACGCGATGATCGACGGTGGCCGGCTGGTGCTGATCGTTGCCGACAACGGAGTTGGCGTTCCTCCCGAATGGTCGGGTGAGTCCAACCTTGGCATTGGGCTCAGTTCCACCAGGGAACGGCTATCCAGAATATTCCCTGGCGATCACCAATTCGCGATCCGGAAGCTGGACGAAGGCGGAACCGAGGTCCGCATAGCGATTCCCTATTCGCGAAGGGAGCAGCCGCAAGAGGAGAATGTCCCAAGTGAACAGCTTGCGAGTGTTGATCGTTGACGACGAACCCCTGATTCGTCAGGGCATCCGCAACGGCCTCTCCACCTGCGAAGGAATCGAGATTGCGGGCGAATGTGACTCGGGCTCGCAAGCCATCGATGCGATTCTTTCGACGCGCCCGGATCTCGTTCTGCTGGATGTGCAGATGCCGGACTGCACCGGGCTCGACGTGGTGCGCGACGTAGGCCCACAGCGAATGCCCGCCGTGATCTTCGTAACCGCCTACGACGAATACGCGGTCAGCGCCTTCGAGCTGAACGCCGTCGACTACCTGCTAAAACCGTTTGACGACGACCGGCTGCGAGCCGCGATCGGGCGGGCGCGAGAACGAATCTCGGCTCAGCGGGAAGCGTCTCTCGCGCGGCAACTCCAAGCGCTTCTGGAAATGAAAGAGCGCAAATGGCCGGAGCGGCTGGCCTTCCGGGACGGCGACGCTTTTTGTTTAGTGCCAGTCGATACGGTCGACTGGATTGAGTCGGCGAACAACTACGTGGTGCTCCACTGCGGCATAAAACATCACATCATGGGAGAAACTCTAACCAACCTGGAGAACAGTCTCAGCCCCGATAGCTTCCTGCGAATTCATCGTTGCCGTATCGTGAACGTGTCGCGGGTTACTTCGGTCCGTCCTTTCTTAAGCGGAACCTATCAGCTTGAGCTGCATAACGGCACCCGGTTGAGCAGCGGAAAACAATATGGTGACGCGGTTCGAAAACTAATTAGGAAGTAACTAGTGATTGTTTACTTTACAAAAGCAGGCATGTAGGCGCAAGCTTGCCTGTAATGGAAGTTAAGTGTCATTTTTTCTTTGGTTTATCGGCAGAGCGAGAGGCATGCATTGCCTTCCGCAAGTCCCGCTTAATGCCTGCCAGCAACTTCCTAGTGCGGCCTATCCCGACGAAATGACCTTCCGCTTCAATCGCCGCAAGCGCTCCGATTTGTTTCTCGATACTTTGCGCCATATGATTACCGCAAATCCTCTGACGTTCGAGCGCCTGACTGCGTGAGAATTTTCTTATATTCTCGCCGATACATGCGCATGACCCTGGGGAGATTAGCCAAGTTTTTGTTCACGTTTTTCTCGACATCTCGCGCAGTCAACACAGCACTGGCGGATATTCGAGTAGCAGATATATGGGGAAGCGAAGTATAGAGGTATTGAATGAGAAATCGGTCTAGATTGCTCACCAGAGCCTCGATCTTTGCCGTGGTGTCTGTCCCCCAAAAATGCGTTATACCGTCATTTTGAAGCGAAATAGCCTCGGTTTTTTGTCCTACACCTACAACCTGTCTCTTAGCGTAAAACATCATCCTGAGTCCTAAGAAAAGCACGACTTCATCTAGTCCTGAGAGCTGACAATCTCTCAACATTGGATGAATCTGTGCCTCGCCTGCTCCAATTGAGGTATGCGTCAATGGTGGTACCAAGAGAACCCGATCTCGGTGCCACTTAAACAACCATGTCATGGGCCGGATGTTTACGGCAATCAGCATGTCGAACTGAGGAACGTAGTCAGGGTGAAAACCTTTATAGCCTTGTATCGATCTTTTGAAAAAGCTGCCAGCGAAATCATTGAGCACCTGAAGGACTTCGGCTCCTTGTTTAATCCCGGCCGAGAACAATCGCTGCAATTCCTGATTCGCGCACTCGATTAGATGCGAGTCTCCAGCGCCTCCAGTTAGGACGATACCGATGTTATTTCCCAGCTTGAAAATAAATCTCTCTAACTTGTCACACTCAGATTTGGCGTCCCGTCCGAGAGATTCTTCTGTATCGGCCATCATTAAAATTCCATCGAGATGATGTAGCCCAAGAATCGCGGTCATACGCCTCCTTGCCGGAAGCCGACAGGAACAGGGTAATTTCGGCCTCGGGAGCATTTATACGCCCTCCGAGTCTTTTGTCGAGTGAACAATCCTGAGGTAACTCGTCAATCGCGTTCAATCTCCTCATCGGATCCACGCCATCCTTGTTCAGTTAACATCAGATAGTGAACAAGATTGCGGACACGCATTCCGGTTTTACCGTCAAAGTTTCCCCACGCGGAGCAACTCGCCTGAAAGACGGCCACGTGTGGGTGTATCGCTCTGATATTGTCTCTGCCGAGGGAGTGCCGCCCGGCGCCGTCGTAGCTGTGACCGATCACCGCGGCCAGTTTCTCGGAACCGCGCTCTATTCCAGTTCCTCTCAGATCGCGATCCGCCTGATCTCGCGCGATGTAGTTTCCGATTTTCCCGGCTT
>Ga0208691_1000877_pt1:0-2500 | contig 10860 bp, 13 predicted proteins | sample June2015DPH_20_1_FD_184719 | JGI IMG/M metagenome (GOLD analysis project Ga0208691, IMG submission 184719) | Peatland microbial communities from SPRUCE experiment site at the Marcell Experimental Forest, Minnesota, USA - June2015DPH_20_10... | ecosystem: Environmental > Terrestrial > Soil... | reverse complement strand
ATTAGCTGTCAAATGAATGGTATGTAGTCCAGCTGGCTGGCTGGTTTGGCTGGCTAGTTGGCTAATCCCGGACACTTGGATGTTAGATATATGGCTGTCTAATGGCTATTTAGTTGCCCTGGACACTGGGACAACATGGCTGGCTGGTCTGGGAGTGAAAATTTTGGACGCGATATAGTGGACACTGTTTTGCACACCTGAACAGGAATGTTGACATGAGTGTGAAAATTGGTCGCATTTCCTTCATCATGAGAGGAAGGTCAGTGGAAACTGCCATTTCTCAGAGGTCGGATGGGTAATGTAGCCAAACTGGCTGGGTTGAGCCATTTGGGCAGCCATTTGAGCTGGCTGGCCACTTAGTTGGCTAGTCCTGGACACTTTGGACATTAGACATGTATCTTCCTAATGGCCATTCCAGTTGTCCTGGACACTTGGACAATGTGCCTAGCCAGTCTGGGAGTGAAAAATTTGGACGCGATATAGTGGACACTGTTTTGCACACCCGAACAGGAATGTTGACACGAGTGTGAAAATTGGTCGCATTTCCTTTATCATGAGAGGAAGGTCAGTGGAAACTGCCATTTCTCGGAGGTCGGATGGGTAATGTAGCCAAACTGGCTGGGTTGAGCCATTTGGGCTGGCCGGTCAGATTGGCTAGCTGGCTGGCCACTTGGTCGGCTGGCCCTGGGACACTATGGACATTAGAAATGTATCTTCCTAGTGGCCATTCAGTTGTCCTGGACACTTGGACGATGCGCCTAGCCAGTCTGGGAGTGAAAAATTTGGACGCGATATAGTGGACACTGTTTTGCACACCCGAACAGGAATGTTGACATGAGTGTGAAAATTGGTCGCATTTCCTTTATCATGAGAGGAAGGTCAGTGTGGAAACTGCCATTTCTCGGAGGTCGGATGGGTAATGTAGCCAAACTGGCCGGGTTGAGCCATTTGGGCTGGCCGGTCAGATTGGCTAGCTGGCTGGCCACTTGGTCGGCTGGCCCTGGGACACTGAGGAGATTAGAAATGTATCTTTCTAGTGGCCATTCAGTTGTCCTGGACACTTGGACGATGTGCCTAGCCAGTCTGGGAGTGAAAAATTTGGACGCGATATAGTGGACACTGTTTTGCACACCCGAACAGGAATGTTGACATGAGGGTGAAAATTGGTCGCATTTCCTTCATCATGAGAGGAAGGTCAGTGGAAACTGCCACTTCTCAGAGGTTGGATTGGTAATGTAGGCAAACTGGCTGGTTAGGGACACTTGGACATTAGCTGTGGTATATAGTCCAACTGGCTGGCTGGTTTGGCTGGCTCATTGGCTGATCCTGCACACTTGGACATTAGATATATATCTTTCTAATGGCCATTCAGTTGTCCTGGACATTTGGACAATGTGCCTAGCCAGTCTGGGAGTGAAAAATTTGGACGCGATATAGTGGACACTGTTTTTCACACCTGAACAGGAATGTTGACACCCGTGAGAAAATTGGGCAGTATTGCATAGACATGAGAAGGAAAGTCAATGGGCAAGTACTTCTCATACTTGAAAGTGTTGTTGGAGCTAGCTGTTTGGTTAGTCTCTGTAAAGACTAGTGAGCTTAGCAAGTGTGTTCTTGACTCTAGCGAGTTGCCCTAGTGGTTGATGAGACTATCAGAGAATGGAACCACACTAGCTAGCTTGATCAGTCTGCAGTAAGGAAAGCCACTGGGTGAGTACTTTTTCCCCCGAGGTTGAAAGTCTTTACAGAACATCTGTAAAGGTCCAGTATGCCTCACACAAAATGGATGGCTAGCTTTTCCTTGACCGAGCTATTGATAGGGCCTGACTTTTATCAGGTTGATATACTAGCTTGGGAGGGATATTTGCTTGAGCAGTCAAGTGTTTTTTCAACACTGTTTTTGTTCAGTTGATCCAAGTCCAGTAACCTTTGTGGTTGCTTGTTGCTTGAAAATGTAGTGGAGGAATGGGTGGACTGCTTGCCGATCAGGGCGAAGCTTTTTGGATTAGCTACTCGGGAATCCGCCACGACTGAGTGTATGCCAGTTGTAGGCAGTTCCCTCTGAAGGCCTTGATCCTTGTCTGATGACGAGGAGATATGAGTCTGAAATTTGTGAGATTCCGGGGGGACAAGATACAGATGAGTTTGACTTGTTGACTTTGATGGTGCATTCCTTCGGCAGTCACAGTCAGATTCATTCGTTAACCTTTTGATGAACTCCTGACCGAGAAAGCAGCTTTGAATGGTTGTGATTATCGGGCGTTGCATCCCCAGGGGTGCGAGGATGGAAAGTAGTTACCTGGTTGATCCTGCCAGTAGTCATATGCTTGTCTCAAAGATTAAGCCATGCATGTCTAAGTATAAACAAACTTATACTGTGAAACTGCGAATGGCTCATTAAATCAGTTATAGTTTATTTGATGATACCTTGCTACATGGATAACTGTGGTAATTCTAGAGCTAATACATGCAATCAAGCCCCGACTTCTGGAAGGGGTGT
>Ga0208691_1000874_pt1 | contig 10896 bp, 8 predicted proteins | sample June2015DPH_20_1_FD_184719 | JGI IMG/M metagenome (GOLD analysis project Ga0208691, IMG submission 184719) | Peatland microbial communities from SPRUCE experiment site at the Marcell Experimental Forest, Minnesota, USA - June2015DPH_20_10... | ecosystem: Environmental > Terrestrial > Soil >... | reverse complement strand
AGTCCCGCCGCCGCCCAGATCAGCTGCTTCAACAAGAACGCATACGGCGACCCAAACCGCTCCCGCGCCATCACCGCCGACGCCGAAAACACCATCACCAGCCCCACAAATACCAATAGCATCGTGACGGTAAACAGCCAGCGATCCACACTCACCCGCTTTGCCATGGAAACTCATTTCACCACGGAGTCACGGAGACGCGCAGACCGAATTGCTGATTCAGAATTTTGACTGTTGATTGTCTTGGTTCAACCGGATATTCAGACAGCGTTGTCATCAGACAAGCATTGTCATCCTGAGCGTAGCAAATGTTTCGCGAAGGCGAAGCATTTGCGAAGTCGAAGGACCCCTTGTACTACCGTGCGACCGGCGGCCCCAAAAGGAGTTTCTATCACCGCGGTTTTACGGTCTGCTCGCGAGTGCGTAAAGGCACTTCACACCAACCCCCGCACGATCTCCTTGAACACCTTGCCCCGATGCTCGTAGCTCTTGAACTGATCGAAGCTTGCGCAAGCCGGAGCCAGCAACACCACATCCCCCGGCTGCGCCACGGCATTCGCCTTGCGCAGGGCATTCTCCAAAGTCTCCGCATGCACCACTTCGACACCCTGAATCTGCGACTCAATCTTCGCCGCCGCCGCACCGATCGTGTACACGCGCTTCACCCGCTGCCGCAGCAGATCGTTCAGCACGGAGTAGTCGCTGCCCTTGTCCTTGCCGCCGAGAATGAGGTGTATGTTCGCCGGAAACGACTCCAGCGCCTTGATGGTCGCGTCCACATTCGTGGCCTTCGAGTCGTTGTAATAATCCACGCCGCGAATCGTCGCCACATACTCCAGCCGGTGCTCCACTGCCTTAAAGTTCCGCACCGCCTGCCGGATCTTCTCCGGCGCGCATCCCATCAGCGCGCTCGCGCACACCGCCGCCAGCACGTTCTCCAGATTGTGCGCCCCCTTCAGCGGAATCTCGGAAACCTGCATGATCTCGCGCTGTCCTGCGCTATCGCGAAATAAAATGTTGCCGTCCCGCACCCACGCTCCCTGTTTCACTTCCTTTTGCCGGCTGAACCAGAAGATTTGCGCCTGCGCCCGCGCCGCCATCGTCACGCAAGTCGGATCATCTTCATTCAGCACGGCGAAGTCGTCGCTCCGCTGGTTTTCAAAGATGCGCGCCTTCGCATCCACGTAAACCTCCAGCGTCCGATGCCGGTCCAGATGATCGGGCGTCACATTCAACACCACCGCAATCTTGGGACGGAACGTCTGAATGGTCTCCAGCTGAAAGCTCGACACTTCGAGCACAATCACCGTGTCGTGCTTGGCCCGGTCCGCCAGCGAAATCGCCGGAGTGCCAATATTTCCGCCGACCAGCGTCGAAAGCCCGCCCGCCGTCAGAATCTCGGCCGTCAAAGTTGTCGTGGTCGTCTTTCCGTTGGATCCCGTAATCGCCACAATCGGCCCCGGCAAAAACTGCGCCGCCAGCTCAATCTCGCCAATCACAGCTTCGCCCAACGATCGCGCCTGCACCAGCGGCGCCGCATCCACCGGAACCCCCGGACTCACCACGATCAAATCCTGCCCGCGAAACGTGCGCTCCCCGTGCCCGCCCGTCTCAACCGTAATCCCATGATCGAGCAGCACCGGAATTTCGTTGTGCAACTCGTCTCCACTCTTCGTGTCGGACACGGCAACACGCGCCCCATGCGCCTTCAAGAACAGCGCCGAAGCCACTCCCGACTTGCCGAGTCCAACCACCAGCACGCGTTTGTCTTTGAGTTCCATCCAGTTCATTTCACCACGGAGTCACAGAGAAAAAGAGAAAGCCGATACCTTAGTCTTTCAAAACCGCCAAGATTGTTCTTTGCCGTCAGCCTTCGGAAGACTATTTTCCTTCGCTTTTCTCCGTGTCTCCGTGCCTCTGTGGTGGATCCCTTCTTAACCTCAGCTTCAACCACGGAGCCACGGAGTCACAGAGAAAACCAATACCATGCCTTAGTCTTTCAAGAACGCCGAGATTGTTCTTCGCCGTTAGCCCTCGGAAGATTTTTCTTCCTTCGCTTTTCTCCGTGTCTCCGTGCCTCTGTGGTGAAATCGTTTCTTACCTCAGCTTCAGCCACGGAGACACAGAAAAAACCAATACCATGTCTTAGTCTTTCAAAACCGCCAAGATTGTTCTTTGCCGTCAGCCCTCGGAAGACTATTTTCCTTCGCTTTTCTCCGTGTCTCTGTGGCTCTGTGGTGAAATCGTTTCTTACCTCAGCTTCAGCGTCGTCAGCGCGAACAGAGCGAACACCAGCGACGCAATCCAGAACCGCACAATAATTTTCGACTCCGACCATCCCATCAATTCAAAATGGTGATGAATCGGCGCCATCTTGAAAATTCGCTTCTTCCGCAGCTTATACGATCCCACCTGCAGAATCACCGACATCGCCTCGATCACAAACACTCCGCCAATAAACGGCAGCAACAGTTCCTGCTTGATGATCACCGCAACCGTCCCGATCGCCCCGCCCAGCGCCAGCGATCCCACATCGCCCATGAACACTTCCGCCGGGTGCGCGTTGTACCACAAGAATCCAATCGACGATCCCACCATCGCTCCGCAATAAATCGTCAGTTCGCCCACCTGTGGCATCTTTGGAATTTCCAAATAAGTCGCGAAGGTCGCGTGCCCGCTCACATACGTGAGCACCGTCAGCGCCCCCGCGGCAATCACGGTGCACCCAATCGCCAGCCCATCCAGCCCATCGGTAAGATTCACCGCGTTGCTCGATCCCACGATGACCAGCGCCACAAACGCGATAAACGGCAAGAACGCCAGCGGCCACAAATGCGGATATCGTTCCAGATTCTGCACCACCAGGTCGGGATGAAACTGTTTGAGGAACGGTACAATCAGCTTGGTCGAATACATTCCGTAGGTCTGCATCGCAATCAGCATCACTGCAATGATGACGCTGGTAGCGATCTGCAGGCCCAACTTGGCTTTCCCAGTCAGCCCTAAATTCCGGCGATGCGCGACCTTGGTGTAATCGTCCGTGAAGCCGATCGCCGCAAATGCGCAAGTGGCAAACACAGTAATCCACACAAAACGATTGCTCAGGTCCGCCCACAGCAGCGTCGGCACCACAATCGCAATCGCGATCAGCAGTCCGCCCATGGTCGGCGTTCCGGCTTTTTTCTGATGCGCCTTCGGCCCTTCTTCGCGAATGTATTGTCCAATCTGGAATTCGCGCAGCCGGTTGATCACCAGCGGACCTACGATGAGCGCGGTAAACAGCGCGGTAAGACTGGCAAACGCAGTGCGGAAGGTCAGATAGCGGAAGATGCGGAAGGGCGGAAAATAATGTTGCAGCTTCACGAACAGCAGCCAGTAGAGCAATCAGCCTCCGTCCCGCTCCAAAATGTCTTGCCGCTTCAACTTCCTTCCACCACGGAGACACAGAGTCACGGAAAAAACTAAACCTGATAACCCGCTCTGTCCGGAAGATTCCTGGAATCCTCCCGCCCCTGGGAGCCAGTGACTTTGCCCTTCCTCGGTGTCTCCGTGCCTCCGTGGTGAAACATGATCAATTCTTTCCACCGCGCCGGGCCTTCCAGCTCTCCAGCGCCTTCTCCAGCTTCACACCTCGCGAAGCCTTCAATAAAATCACATCTCCATCGCGCGCCTCGCGCGCCAGCCACTCACCGGCCTCTTCCGACGACGCCACAAACTCTGCGTGGATTCCCTCCCGCTTCGCGACCTCGACCATACTCTGCGCCAGTCCACGCACGCCCACCAGTACATCGATCTTCTTCTCAGCAATATGTTTTCCTGCCTGCCGGTGCAATTCCTCGCCACTCGGACCAAGTTCGAGCATCTCTCCCGCCACCACGATCCGTCGCTTCGCCGCCATCGTGGCCAGCGCATCCACCATCGCCTCCAGCGCCTTCGGATTCGAATTGTAACAATCGTTGATCACCGTGATGTTACCCAGTTGGAGAACCTGCCCGCGCTTCTCCGCTGGCTCCAGCGTCGACAGCGCCGCGATCGCCTCCGATGGTTTCATCCCGCGTTCCAATCCCACGGCCACAGCCGCCAGCGCATTCCGCACATTGTGCTCGCCCACTAACGGCAACCGGGCACCTTCGCGCACGCCTCCAACCACCACCTCGAACTCCGTGCCCTCGGTTCCCCTCGACTGAATCTTTTCCGCGCGCACATCGGCCGTGGCCCGCATGCCGTACATCACAACTTTTCCCTTGAAGCCGCGTCCAAACTGCGAGACATACTCATCATCCGCATTCAACACTGCCGTTCCGTTCGCCGGCAACGACTCAATCAGTTCATATTTCGCTCGCGCAATCCCCGCCAGCGAATCAAAAAACTCCAGATGCACCGCCGCCACATTCGTCACCACGCCAATCTCCGGCTGCGCGATCTTCGCCAGCGCCCGGATTTCCCCCGCATGCGACATCCCCATCTCGATCACCGCCACGTCATAATCGGGTTCCAGTTTCAGCAGCATCAGCGGCAAGCCAAAATGATTATTGAAGTTCCCTTCCGACTTCAGCACCCGAAACCGCGCGTTCAGAACATGCGCGATCGCTTCCTTCGTGGTCGTCTTGCCCGCCGAACCGGTGACCGCGATCAGCGGCTTGCCCCACAACTTCCGCACCGCTGTCGCCAGCGTTTGCAGCGCGGCCAGCGTGTCCTCCACCGCCAGCAACTGTGTCTTGCTCGCATACCGCCCGACCTGATCCTTGCGCACCACTGCCGCAGCCGCGCCTTTTTCCAGCGCCTGCTCAACGTAGTCATGCCCATCCAGCCGCTCGCCCTTCACCGCAAAGAAAAGTTGACCTGCTCCCACCGTCCGCGAATCGATCGAGTACCCACGCACGGTTTCTTCCGCCGCAAACTCCCCTGCCGCGGAAATAAACTCCGCAACTTTGCCCAGCGTCAGCCTCATCCCTTCGCTCCGGCCCGAGCGGCTTCGCACTCATATCCCAAGGCTCGCAGCGCCTCGCGTGCCACTTCCAGGTCATCAAATGGAGCCGCACCCTCCCGCGTCACCTGCACCTTCTCATGCCCTTTTCCCGCCAGCAGCACAATGTCTCCCGGCCGCGCTTCGCGAATCGCCAGCGCAATCGCCTTCCGCCGGTCCGCCTCCACGCTATATTTCACCCCAGTTTTCTGCAGACCCACCACCGCATCGTTAATGATCGCCAGCGGATCCTCACTCCGAGGATTGTCTGACGTCAGCACCACAAAATCACTTCCCCGCCCCGCCGCTTCGCCCATCAGCGGACGCTTCTTCCGGTCTCGATCTCCACCGCATCCAAACACCGTGAATACTCGTCCTTTCGCCCCCGCGCGCGAAACCAATTCCCGCGCCAGCGTTGTCAGATTCCGCAACGCATCGTCGGTGTGCGCATAGTCCACCACCACCGTAAACGGCTGGCCGCAGTCCACTCGCTCAAACCTTCCCGGAACGCACGCCAGCTTGTCGATCCCGTCAGCGATCGCCTCCGCTTTACATCCGCGCGCGTAGCACGCTCCCGCCGCCGCCAGAATGTTGTACACATTCACGCGCCCAATCAGCGCGGAGAACACTGGAATCTTTCCCTCCGGCGTCACCAGATCGAAGCGCGTCCCGCGCGTTGTGATCTCCACATTTTCCGCGTGCAGATCGCCGCGCTCCCAGCCATACTTCAGCACCACGGCGCTTTTCTTCCGGCTGAATTCAGCCAGCTTCGCGCCATACTCGTCATCCCCATTCGTCACCACTGCTCGCGGCGCGTCCGTGCCGCATCCTTCGAACAGCACTCGCTTCGCCGCAAAGTACTCTTCCATCGTCTTGTGATAATCGAGGTGGTCGCGCGTCAGGTTCGTAAACACGGCCACATCAAACGGCACGCCAAACACGCGCTCCTGCGCCAGCGCGTGCGACGAAACTTCCATCACCGCCTCCGTCGCCCCGTTTCCCAGCGCCTCACTAAGAATGCGATTCAGTTCCAGCGCCTCCGGTGTGGTATGCGGCGCCGGCAACACTCTCCCGGCCACGTGATATTCAATCGTCCCAATCAGCGCGCTCTTCCGCCTCGCTGCCGTCAGAATCGATTCCGCCAGAAACGCCGTCGTGCTCTTCCCGTTTGTTCCGGTGATTCCCGTAATCGCAATCCGCTCCGCCGGCTTCTTATAAAAGTTCGCGCTGAGCCGCGCCAGCGCTCGCCGTCCATGCGGAACCAGCGCCCAGCCCACGCCCTCGCGTGGTTTCTCCGCCGCCGAATCCGTCACCACGGCAACAGCCCCCGCCTGAATCGCCTGATCGATATACCGGTTTCCGTCGCTGGATTCCCCGTGCATGGCCACGAACACGCACCCCGGCTTCACTCGCCGCGAGTCATATTCCACACTCGTCACGCCCGGATCCCCGCTTTGCGCGAGGACTTCCGCTCCATCCAGCACCTGTTGGAAGGTCATTGCTGAGAATTATATGGTACTTAGGCCGTGGGATTGCCTCGGAAGATACCGTGCATCGCGCCCTCACCGATCGGGAAGACACGACTTTTAGTCTGCTCTGGGCGAAGCCGAAGGGTGCCGTAAGTCCGGCAAAATTGAATGCGGCTTCAGCCGCTGCGGTGAGCCCTTACCCGGCGCCGCTGGTTACCAACGGCACGTTCCCCCACCTCGGCACCAGCGCTACATTGTTGCTATGTCCACCGGAACCGGCCACGCCAAGTACCGTTGCGGCCAGTGTGAAATGCCGGAAGACCAGTGCATCTGCGATAAGTTCTGCTGCCTCTGTCAGTCGCAGCTCGACATTCGCATTTGCACGGACGGCCTCATGTATTGCGACGCCTGCCGCAATGCTTGCGACTACAAAACTTCCGACGATTCGTACTAGACCACTACCGCTTCCCGGTACTCGCCAAACACCCGCCGCATCGCGTCGGAAATTTCGCCCACCGTCGCATAAGCCTGCACCGCTTCCAGAATCCGAGGCATAACATTCGCGCCCGATCGCGCCGCGCTCTCCACGCCCTCGAGCGCCGCCTTCCATGGCCCCGTATCCCGCCGCGCCCGCAGTGCCCGCACCCGCTCAATCTGCTTCGGTTCCAGCGCCGGATCGATCTTCTGAATCGGAATCGGCTTCTCTTCTTCCACTTCAAACCGGTTCACTCCCACCACGATCGCGTCCTCCCGATCCACCGCCTGCTGATATTCGTACGCCGCGTTCTGAATCTCCTGCTGCACGAATCCGCGCTCGATCGCCTTCAACATCCCGCCCATCACTTCGATTTTTCCCAGGTACTCCGCCGCTCGCTTCTCAATCTCGTTGGTCAGCGCCTCGATGTAATACGATCCCGCCAGCGGATCGATGGTCTGCGACACGCCCGATTCGTAGGCAATCACCTGCTGCGTGCGCAGCGCAATTCTGGCCGCCTGCTCCGTGGGCAACGCCAGCGCTTCGTCATAAGAATTCGTATGCAGCGACTGCGTCCCGCCCATCACCGCCGCCAGTCCCTGAATCGCCGTACGCACAATATTATTTTCCGGCTGCTGCGCCGTCAGCGTCGATCCCGCCGTCTGCGTATGGAAGCGCAGCATCCATGACCGCGGATTCTTTGCCTTGAAGTGCTCCCGCATAATGCGCGCCCACATTCTTCGCGCCGCGCGAAACTTTGCCACCTCTTCGAGAAAATTGCTGTGAGCATTAAAGAAGAAGGAAAGCCGCGGCGCGAATTGATCCACATCGAGCCCGGCCTTGATTGCCGCCTCCACATACGCCATGCCGTTGCCCAGCGTGAACGCCACTTCCTGCACCGCCGTCGATCCTGCCTCGCGCATGTGATAACCGGAAATCGAAATCGTATTCCACTCCGGAACGTTCTCCTTCGCCCATGCAAACATATCCGTAATCACCCGCATCGCCTGCCGCGGCGGATAAATATACGTTCCGCGCGCGATGTACTCCTTCAGCACATCATTCTGCACCGTTCCTGAAAGCTGCCGTATGTCCGCGCCCTGCCGCCGCGCCACGGCTACATACAATGCCAACAGAATCGATGCCGTCGCATTGATGGTCATCGATGTTGAAATCTTGGTCAGCTCGATCCCAGCGAACAGCCGCTCCATATCTTCAATGGAGTCGATCGCCACACCCACCTTGCCCACCTCGCCCGCGGCCAGCGCGTGGTCCGAGTCCATCCCAATCTGCGTCGGCAAATCGAACGCCACCGAAAGCCCGGTCGTCCCGTTGGCCAGCAAATATTTGTAGCGCTTGTTTGATTCCTCGGCGTCGCCCATGCCCGCATACTGCCGCATGGTCCACAACCGCCCGCGGTACATCGTCGCCTGCACTCCGCGCGTGAACGGATATTCCCCCGGATACCCAACCTCGCCGTCATAATCCGAGCCCTTGAGATCCGCCGGGGTATACAACGGGTTCACCACAATGTGCGAAGATGTCTCGACGTCTGCCCCTGGCTTCGGATCCGCTACCTTCACTCTCTCAGCCATGATGAACAACTCTTTCTAACCCCAGCCGTTCCCAGATCTTTGTCATTCCGAAGCGCGCAGGAATCTGATTTCCTAGGCAGCGCCTCAACTCTCGCCCGCCTCACCGCGCGTCGCTTCTTCCCTTTTTCTTCACTCTCCAGAACGAACTCACCCCAAACCACGCGAAGATGACTGTGCAACAAATTGCCAGCGCCACCCGCCCCGGCCCCGTCTGTCCCGCATGATATTTTCCATACTCCCTCACGGAGCCCGCGCCCAGGCTCAATGCCATGATCAGGAAAATAACCCCCGTAACCTCCAGCCATAACTGGTGCATCACGCGCCCGAACGCTCGCCCGGTGGTTGCCAACGCGCCCGTGGCCGCGCGCACGGTCCGGCTGCGCTTGGCTTGCTGCGTTGCCACCCGCGCCACCACCCCTAACTTTCGTGCGGTAGAAACCTTATTCACCGCTCGATTTTAACAGTCTCTGGCGCTACAATGACCCAAACCTTTGGCCGCCATCGAACCGTTGCGCGGCTCCAGGCATCTAACCTTAGTTAAGAATTTTTTAGCGTACGGCGATCGGGGGACCAATTGGATCAGCAACTGAAGGACTTAATGAAGGAACTCGGCGAAGCCATCAACGAATCCCTCTCCGATTCTGAACAGATCGCCGAAGTTGTCTCCCGCATCAAGGAAGGCGGCTACGACATTTTTTTGGTCCTCGAAGCCACCATCGGCGTCAGCAAGCAGGGCGAAAAAACCTCCGACAAAACTTCCCTCGTCACCACTCTTTCCACCAATCCCGAGTTCAAAATCAACGACCAGGATCTCAAGTTCCTGAAGCAGCTTCGCATCAAAATCGAGGACGAAAAATAATCCATGTGGGGACGGCCGCCTCGGCTGTCCCGGCAGGAGCGAAGCTACGCCGGCCACTCTCCCAAGGCTCGATAATTAATTTACATCTCACCCGCATCTTGTCGCTCTTCCCTGTGTTCTAACCGACATAGGAGAGAAGTCATGAAATCGGATTCTTGTGCGGCCATGGCGCTCTCAGTCACTCTCGCCCTGGTCTCCCTGTCCGCACTGGCAGCCGCTTCCTCTTCGTCACCGGCAGTTCCGCTCGTCGTCGATGCCGACAGCCACGTCGTCGTCATGGAATATGAAGCCTGGTTCGGCCCCAATGCAGTCACGTTTCAAGGCAGTTCCGCGATGCCGCTGCTGCAGTCCGCAGACATGCAGCCCGTAGGCGGCGGCTATGACAGCGCCGATCCCGCCGTCATCGCCCAGCACGTCGCCTGGATGGAGTACATGGGCATCGACGCCGTTACCATCGATCTGACCAACAACGTCAGTTGCATCTTCAACAGCGAATGGTTCATCAAGAAATATGTTCCGAACTGCACGCCCTCGTTTCGCGTCTACAACCAAAACATCCGCAACAATACCGGCAATCTTTATCCCGCATGGTCCGGGCTTGGAACTTCGCCGAAGCTGATCCCGCTCCTCGGTGGAATCGACCAGAATGTTTTGTTTAAGGATCTTGACGGCAAGACCGCCTTCGAAAAGGAAATCGACTACTTCGGCGCACGCATCCGCCGGTATCCCAACCTCAACGTGATTTACCAGGGCAAGCCTCTCATGCTGATTTACCTCGGCGCGGCGCAGGATCCCAACCAGTCAGATAATCCTTTGTGGTTTCGAATCAGAGAATTTCTGGAAAAGCATCCCGCGATCGCGAGCCAATATACCTTCAAAATGATCGCCGGATATCTCGACAGCCAGCCCGGCCTCTGGGCCACCGAAGGCACTCCTGATGGCCCCATCGAGATCAACCCGGTCTACGGCTTCTGGAGCGTAGTCGATCGCCTCAACCCCACCTGCACCGTGGCTCCATTCTGCCCCTACTTTCCCACCTACAACGAAGTTGTCACCAGCAACGGCCCTCGAGTCGAGAACTTCACCGCCTCCATCGCCACTGCCGGTCAGAGCGGCTGGGGCTGCCCCAACTCGGAGGCTCCGCCCTATTGTCCCGACGATGCGCTACGCTTTGGAAAAGATCGTGCGTATGTCACCTTCGACGCTTTCATGACCTACGCCCAGCAGCTGGATCCCATCTTCCTGATCATTGACCAGTTCAACGAATTCACTCCGCCCGACGAAGGATGGAACGCCAATACCAACGACGATATCGAGCCCGCGAATCTCTGGGGCTTGGGCGCCCTCAACTCCGTCAAGCAGCAGATCGCGATCTACCGTCAGCATCCCGCAGTTGAGAACTCGACCGAAATCCCCTGATTCCCAAAGGGAACATTAGGGCATCGCAAGGGGACCTCCGAATCAGCGCCAACCCCATGGCCCTGTGCTACCATCTACTGTTTTCTGTGGCAGCGGAAAACCGAACTCAGTCC
>Ga0208691_1000870_pt1 | contig 10928 bp, 7 predicted proteins | sample June2015DPH_20_1_FD_184719 | JGI IMG/M metagenome (GOLD analysis project Ga0208691, IMG submission 184719) | Peatland microbial communities from SPRUCE experiment site at the Marcell Experimental Forest, Minnesota, USA - June2015DPH_20_10... | ecosystem: Environmental > Terrestrial > Soil >... | reverse complement strand
TACTATCTCTGCCTGTGCTGATCATCGCGCTGTGGCGTTTTTCTGAACCCTTTACTGCGCCGGATGGGCGGCAGCCTTCACCGAGATAGCCGTTAACTCGACGGTCTCACGCCCGTTCGGCTCCATTTTCACCGCGGCAGCCTGCTTCTCAAACGGCTTCCGGAAATCTGGATCTTGCGGCGCGCCAATGGGGACGTCCTCCCAGGCGAAGACCTTGTACTCGCCTGGTGCGACATTGCGCAGGTGAAATTTGCCTTGTTCCTCGGTAAAGCCGGAATGAGACAGGTCAGCGCGGCCCAGGTGCGTGCCATAGGCGATCAAGGTCACGCGAACACGCATCGCGGGATCGCCATTCGATTTCTTTACCGATCCTTCCACTTCGCCGACATCCGTGCCAACCAGCACCGTCACTGCACCAGATCCCTGAGTCAGATCGATGCGCCCGTCCTCGACCTCCGCATCACCGAACCGGATCGACTTCACGTAGGCACCCGACGTGAGTCCAACAGTGATCTCGTAAACGTCGGGCACAACTTGAGGAATCACAAAGCTTCCATCCGATTTCACTTCGGCACTGCTTTGGCCCATCATCATTGGGATATCGCTTCGCAGGAACACATGCAGATTTTCCAGCGGATGGTGCGGCGTGCCTTCCACCCGCACAGAACCGGTGACTTCAATGGCCGGTACGAAGCTCAGCGTGACGCCCTCGACGTCCGCATTCGTAACTTCAACAGCCTGACGAGCCACTCTGGTCTTGTTATCTTCCGTGACGGTGGCCATTACTACATAAGATCCGGGCGGCACATCCATGAATTCGAAAGTCTCATTGTCCCCGCGTTGTGAAGAACGGAAACTTAAATCGTAACCGCCGCGGGGCACGATCTGCAGCATGAGCTGCGCACCCTCGTGTTTTACGTCGGGCCGCTTCCCGCGTATTGAATAGCGCGGCTCGCGCCGCAGCCGAATATCGAAACCCCGTAACTGAGCTCCCGCGGAAACGTCGATTGAGGCCGCGTGCGCGGCATCGGTTGTATTGGGAAAATAGGTGGGCGTGAAGGGGAGCTCCGGCGCTCCGATGCCTCGAAACCGGCCATTGCGACCTGAAGCGCGCAGATAAAAGGTTCCGGGGCGTAGCCCGAACAGCCGGAATTCACCCTTGTCGTTGGCGGTTATCTGCTCGACGTTTCTCAACTGCTTTTTGCCGGCCTGGTATGTGTAGGCCATAGCCTGTACTTGCGCGCCACGGACCGGATCTCCATCATCATCCAGCACCCGGCCAGTGATCACACCGAGGGGGACTAGCTTGATTTTCACATCGCTCACCGATTGACCGGCTTCCACCTTGAGGCTGGGCGGAGGAGCGCCGGGTGCGCCGTCCGTGTCGGATTCAAAACCCTGGCGATCGGCGGAAACCGCGTAAGCGCCCGGCTGCACATCATAGATCACGAAGCGGCCGTTCGCGTCGCTATCCACCGTGTAACTGATGCCGTTTTCATCCTGCGCTCTCAAGAGCACAGCGGCTTTTCTAATCGGGTCGCCCGCAGTGGAGATAACCACGCCGGCCACCGACAAGCGCGGAGGCGCCGGCTCCTGTGCCAGAAGAATAGCGGCGGCAATCCCCGAAACCAGCGCGATCCGCATCATGGCAGCTTGTTCTTTTCTGCTTCGATATCAGCGGCCGGAATCATTTTCACTTGGACTGACGCACTCCCTCCTGGGGAAATGCTAACCGCGGCTCCACGGCTTTCGAACGCCTTTTGAAACTCTTGCGACAGTAACATTTCCATGTCAATGCTTTCCCACGCGAATACTTTGTAATCGCCCGGCGCGAGGTCGCGATACTCGAACTTGCCATTCTCGTCGCTCTCGAGTTGAAAATACAAATCCTGACGGCCCTCGTGTTCGCCCTGAGGGACAACCGAGATCATCACTTGCGCGGCCGGCTCTCCATTTTCGTTTTGAACTGATCCTTGGATCTGGCCCACGTCGGTGCCACATACGATGTTGAGGGCACCGCTGGATTGCTGCGTCAGGTCGATTTTCCCGCTGGTCACGTCTTGTTCTCCGAAGCGGATCGACTTCACGTATGCGCCGGCATTGCAGAATGCGTTGATCTGATAAACCCCCGGTGTAACCTTCATCGTAAAACTCCCGTCGGCATTGACCTGGGCTCCTGCGCCACCCCCCCTCTCGATCGGGTTCAAGTTCACTTGCATTGGGCCTCTTTGTCCAGCCTGAGGCGGATCGCCTTCCAGCCGGACGGTGCCTGAGATTTCGAATGGTGGGCTCACCAAGAGCTGGATGTCATCAACGTCGTGGTCACCGACATCAACCACTTGGTGAGACGATAATTCCTCCATTTGGCAAATCAGGGTGTAGGACCCGCTCACTACTCCTCGCGCGTCGAACGTCCCATCTTGCTGCGTACGCGCGTTCTCGAAAAAAACGCTTCCGCGAGTTTGAAGCCGGATCATGGCATTGCGCATCGGCTCGCCAGTCCGGCCGTTTACTGCCTTGCCACGAATGTGAAAGGCGGGCGCTTTGTGAACGCGAAAATCAATGCTGTTGATCTGAGCGCCGGCGCCAAGTTGTGAAACCGTGGCCTGCTCGGCCTGAAGAGCGCTCGGATAAAAAGTGTCGGGATAGGTTTGGTCCGGCGTGGCGCTCTTCGTGTGCAGGGGAAGATGCGCCAGCGGCGGTTGAACCGCTGCCAGAAAATAATAGCGCCCTGGATCGAGATCGAGCAGCTGATACTCGCCGAGATCGTTGGTGGTCGCAAACCCCGCGGGATTCAGTTGCCTCGTGCCACCCCGGCGGTAGACATACCGTAGCGCTTGCACCTGGGCCCGCGCCACGGGATCACCATCCTCATCGAACACGTGTCCGCTGACCAACGCTAATGGAACCAGCTTTAAAGCTAGATCCTTAACTTCTTGTTCTTCGGCGACGGTAATCGGTTTCGCCCAGGGTCCACGCCGGCTTCCCTGCTCCGGAATGTATCCATCCCGGTTCGCCGTGGCAACGTATTTTCCCGGCTCCACGCTGTCGAAATGGAAATGACCAGTCGCGTCGGTTGTCGCAGAATGGTTGGAGGGCTGTCCCAGCGCCTGCAGCGTCACCGTCGCTTTTTTCACCGGATCATTGGTAACGGAATTGAGCACCACGCCTTCCAACTTCCCCGGCTTCGAGACAGGGGGCTGCTGGGCGGAGAGCACAGCAGCGAATACGACGAAGCTTGCAAGGTTCCGCGTCACTGCGGGAAGGACGTGGCACACAGGCCGACCGTTACGGTGCCCGCCCGTTATTCCGTCAGGAATGCTCTTCCTTTTCGAGTTCGAATGTAATGGACCCAATCGGAAAACCCATCCTGGCTCGAATTTGTACGGGCAACCGGCGGGCGTCGTCCGATAGCCAGACGAATAGCTCCGCCTTGCGGGCGTACAGTACGCCATTGAACACAAATACTTCGTAGCGAATAGTGTTGAACGTCCCGGCCTTGGTTTTAAGCTGCTCGCGCTGCTGCGCCTCTACGCGGGCGGAAACCGTTTTCTTACCGTCGCTGATCGGCAATTGCGTGGACTGGCCGGGGTCGAGTTTCAGGCTCCTGAGCTTATAAAGACCACCGATAATGTCGCTCACGCACGGTGGAATCTCGGTTTCCGCCGTCTTGAACGTCGAATTCTTTAGCAGATCCCGCTCGACATAAGTTGCTTTGCGGCGCACCGGGTCGTAATTCACGGTGGTCTCATGGTGGCGGTTCCGCTCCATGGAATTGAAATCGGTGCTCGCGGCGCAAAACTGATTTTCCATTTGCACCGTGTAGTTGTCTTCGAGCTTATACATCTTGGAGACCAAGCCTCCAGATTCCAGATGGAGCTTGGAAGACCAATCCTGTTTGCCGGCCGATGTCGCCGGATCCAGGCTGAGCCGGGCGTTACCGGCGTAAATCAACCGCCACTCAATGTCGTAGGAAATGGTCTCTTGCGTAGGAAATGTCGCGGGCGCCGCGCTGGCCGCCTTGGACTGCGGGAGCGAGGAGGGGGAACTGGCCAATAACATCGAGCACGCACAGGCAAGGCGGGGGACAAAACTTGCTGGCATGAACTTTGAGTGTGCCAGAAGGGGGCAGGCGTCTGCAACGCCGCCCTAGGGCTGGGGGCTCGGGATTGGGGGCTGGTTCGCGCTATTCTGTGGGCAAGGAGTTTTGTTATGCGCTATTTGCATATCGCAGTTTTGTCTCTTCTCCTGGCAGGCACCGGTCTCGCTCAACGCGGCGGCGGGCATGGTGGAGGTGGAGGACATGGTGGAGGCGGAGGTGGGTTCGGCGGTGGTGGGCACGCCGTCAGCGGTGGCGGATTCGGTGGACGCGGCTTTGCAGGCGGCGGCTACGGAGGCAGGGGCTTTTACGGCCGTGGCGGGTACGGGTATGGATATGGCCGCTTCGGCTTTGGGTTCGGTCTTGGATTTGGCTACGGCTACCCGTGGTATTGGGGCGGATATTATAATCCGTATTGGTATGGGTACCCGTATGGTTATCCCTACGATGCCTATCCCTATCCGTCCACGTATGGGTACTCATATGCCCCCTCATATGATCCGTCTGGATACGGATCCGGGTATTCATCGAATGGGTACCGCAACGATGATCCACCACCCCCGGCAGCAACCGCGAACAACTACGCGGGCGGTGGCAAGTGGCATCACTTCGGCGAAAAGCCTGGTCCGTGAAGCAATGCCGCTCCGCAGCCGATAGACGAGGTGATGACTTGTCCGAGTTGCGGCGCTCCCACGCGCCTAAAAGCAGATCAGGAATGCTTCATTTGCGATTATTGCCGGAGCATTGACGTTCCGGATACCAATGCCGACGGCATCCGGGTATTTGATGAGCCGGCCGAGCTCGCGTGTCCGGTCTGCACCACCGCGTTGATGCATGCCGCGGCAGCGGGTCAACGCATGCTGTACTGCAGCGTGTGTCACGGCATGCTGATTTCGATGGGCGTCTTTCCCGTAGTGATTGAAGACTTGAAGTCGCGGCGAGCGACTACGGCTTACAACGCGCGCCCTTTCGATCCGCGAGATCTCGATCGACGGCTTCCCTGCCCGAAATGTGGGCGCCGAATGGACACGCACCTGTACGGCGGCGGCGGGAACGTCATCCTGGATGACTGTGAGAATTGCGGCCTCAATTGGCTGGACTACGGCGAGTTGGACCGGATTGTGCGCGCCCCGGATCGGGAATACGCCGGCTAACTACTCGTTTCTGGTTTCTGGTTTCTCGTTTCGCGTTTCTCGTTAGGTCGTGAAGCCCCGTGGAGACTCAAAGCCTCCGACAACGTCCGCAATCAGCCGGGCGAACTCAATTGGCGTGGCATCTTCGAGATATGGACCCATGATCTGGATTCCCACAGGCAATCCGGCGGCAGTGCGCCCAACTGGCGCGACTGTGGCGGGACATCCGCTCAAAGTGGGAGGCATGATCCAGGGAGTGATATCGGTATACGGGCGCTTGCCCTCAGGCGTATCCAGCTTGCGCTGATCGAAGGGCTCGCTATGATCGTGCGGGAAGGCGGGCACGAACGCCACGGGCATCAGAAATATGTCGTGATCCCTGAAATATTCCTCCCACACCGCGCGCGCAGCCAGCCGCTTCGCTGTCTCATCCAACCAGCGGGAGTGCGGTTCCACCAGCGCCGCTCCAGCCACGTTTTTGGGATTCATTCGATACGCCTCGCGCAGCGCTGCCTGAGCTTCAGGCGGAAAACGCGGCGCCATCACAGCATAAAGCAGGAAGAGATAAGTATTCAGTTGTTCGGCGAAGTTTACTCCAGCCGGCCAGCCACGATCCACGCGCACACCAGCTTTCTCGATTCTCGAGACGGCATTTTCCAGCACGCCGCCGACGTCCGACCCTACCCGGCACAGCGGATCGTCCAGGATACAGCCCACGCGAAAATCCACAAGCTTCGTCCGGCGCGGCGCTGGGAGCGACCATCGGTACGCCTTGGCGTCCGCGCCAGCCGGTCCGCCGATCGCTTCTAATGCCACTCGCAGATCCTCCGCCGAGCGAGCCATCGGTCCACAAACCGAAAGATCCACCAGCTTTGCAGGCGCGGGATCCACGAAAGGCGGGACGTGGCCGACGGTCGAGACCAGTTCAAGCGTAGGCTTGTGTCCGTAGATGCCGCAGAAGTGGGACGGAATTCGAATGGATCCGCCAATGTCGCTGCCGAGCGTTAAATGGCCGAGTCCGGCTGCGATTGCGGCGGCGCCACCTCCAGTGGAACCACCTGGAGTTCGCGCAGGGTCCCAGGGATTGTTGGAGGTCCCGTAGATGGGATTGTAGCTCTGCAAATCGGCCAGCATCACTGGAACATTGGTTTTGCCGATCACGATGGCGCCGGCGCGCAAGATACGATCCACAGCCACGGCGTTCTGCTTGGGACGGAAGTCCTTGTATTGCGGCAGGCCTGCTGTAGTGGGCACGCCTTCCATTCCATAACTCTCCTTGACGGTCACTGGCACGCCATGGAATGGTCCCCACCATTGCTTTTTTGCGAGGGCCTGATCGGCCTCGCGGGCTCGCGCCAATGACGCCGCGCGAAATTCCAGAATCACGGCATTGATTTTCGCGTTGTAGTGATCCACGCGCCGGAACGCCAGCTCCGTGAGCTCCACAGAAGAGATGCGCTTGGATTTAATCGCCGCGGCGGCATCCAAGGCGGTAGCGAAATCCGGTGAGATTCCAGAGGGCGCGGCAACAGTGGTTGTCGTAGCGATGGCCGCGCCCAGAAATTCACGGCGAGTGGGTATCATGGACAGTCATTTTACTCGATCGGCATAGCAAGAAGATGGCACTCGTACCATAACTCTCAATTCCATTTTTGCCGATATGATAGACGTGCCACGGGTTAACACCAGACTGCACAGCGCTGGCCTGTTCGCCGCGCTTGTGTTCTGGTGCATTCCGGCCTCGCTCAGCGCGCTGCCAGCTCTCACTCAAGTATCTGAAATCAGGAAACTTACAGTCACCGACGCGCGCCTTGGATTTCCCGTGCGGCTACGCGGTGTCGTGACTTATTTCGACACCATTGGTCCGGATATGTTCTTTCAGGACTCGAGCGGCGGCATATGGATCCACTGGACGGAAGGCCTGCCGAAGCCTCAAAAGGGACAATGGATTGAGCTCGAAGGATCCACCACGCAGGTCGATTTCGCTCCCGATATCGCTCAGCCCCACTGGCGGGTAATCGCGGGGAGCGAAATGCCGAAGCCCTACCATCCTTCCTACGAGGAGTTGGCCTCGGCGGCGAAGGATAGCACGTGGGTGGAAGTGGAGGCCATTGTTCGCGCGGTCACCGCGGAGCCGAATGGCGGGTACGTGCGAATGAAGTTGTCGGTGGATGGGGGAAAAACATTAGCGCTGCTCCCTCCCGGTTACGATCACGTGCCCACCGAGTTGGTGGAAGCGAAAGTAAGAATCCTGGGAGTTGCGGCTTCGGTTTTCAATCGCAAGAACCAGATTCTGAGCCCGTTGCTACACATTGAAAATCTCTCGGATGTCACCGTGCTAGAGCGCGGGCCGAGCGGGCCATTTGAGGCTCCCATACAGCCTATCGAGAGTCTGCAGCGATTCAGCTACAAAGGCGCTTCGTCGCGCCGCGTGCACGTCAAAGGCACGGTGACGGCGGTTTTGGGCGATAGCGGTTTCTTTGTGCAGGATCCCACGGGGAGCATATTCGTGGGAGGTGGAGATACAGCGCTACTGAAGCCGGGAAACGTAGTAGATATAGCCGGTTTCCCCGGTGTTGTGGACAACCGGCCGGCGCTCGAAGAGCCCAGCATCCGGATAGCGGGCAGCGTACCGGCGCATTCGCCCCCACTAATCAGCCACGCTGACGCGTTGAGCGGAACCTACGATTCGGCGCTGGTGAGTATAGAAGGGCAAGTGGAAGGTGTAGCCCAATTGCCGGACGAGACAGATCTGGTGCTGCGGGACGCGCAAGGCATGTTCACCGCCGTTTCCAAGGGCAAAGCGCAGCGTGCTGGTCTTGAAGCTTTGCAACATGGCACTCGTATCCGCCTCACCGGAATTTGCCTGGTGGATTCGGATGTGCTGGGGAATCCGGTTTCCTTCAGTCTCCGTTTTCGTTCCAGCCGGGATATCGCGATTCTGCAAACGCCGCCCTGGTTATCGCCGGAACGCGCCGCGTCAATTGTTTCCATTCTGGCGTTTGCCATTCTAGGGGCGCTGGCTTGGGTAGGAATTCTGCGCCGGCGCGTACAGAGCCAGACCGAGATTATACGCACTACGCTCGAATCCACCGCGGATGGAATTCTGGTGGTGGATGCCCAGGGCCAGACCGTGCTTTGGAATCAGAAGTTCGCCGAAATGTGGCGGATTCCCGAGGAAGTATTGCGCCAAAAGAGCGCTCAGAAGAGGCTGGAGCAGGCGGCGCATCAGTTGCAAGACCCGGAGGAGTTCACGGCCAAGATGCACCTGGTTTCCCAGAATCCGGGCGATCAGACCGACGATGTCATCGAATTCAAGGATGGCCGGGTGTTCGAACGTCATTCCGAACCGCGCCGGGTGGGCGGGCGGACGGAGGGACGAGTATGGGGTTTTCGAGATGTCACGGATCGCATGCGAGCCGAGCACGGGCTGCGTGTGCGTTCGGAGCAACAAGCCGCCGTGGCAGTCCTGGGCCAGTCGGCACTGACAGAGACCAAGCTGGATTCGGTGCTGGATACCGCCAGCGTTCTGGTGATGCGAACGTTGGGAGTAGACCGCTGCAATATCTTGGAACTCAGCGAGGATCGCGAATGGTTCCTCACGCGCGCCGCAGCCGGGAGTGGTTCCTCTCAACTGCAGCGCCGCACTCCGGCGGGAGGATCGCAGGAAGGCTACACTCTTCAGGCCGAAGCACCGGTAATCGTGGAAGATTTCCGCAAAGAAGAACGGTTCCACGGTTGGAGTTTCCCGGAATCCTGTGTAATCAGCTCGGTGAGTGTGACCATCGCGGGCGACCAGCAGCCTTGGGGAGTTCTGAGCGCAGGTTCGTGCAGCCAGCGGAAATTCACCAATGAGGACATGAACTTTCTGCAGGCGATGGCGAATGTGCTGGCGTCCGCGGCACAGCGGCAGCGCGTGGAAGCCAAACTGAGTCTGGCGAAGGATGCCGCCGAAGCGGCCAATCGCGCCAAGAGCGAATTCCTGGCGAACATGAGCCACGAAGTGCGCACGCCGATGAACGGCATCCTGGGCATGACCGAGCTCATTCTCGATACCGATCTCACGCCTGAACAACGCGAGAACATTCATATCGTTCGAACGTCCGCGGAAGCCTTGCTGACGGTGATCAACGACGTGCTGGATTTCTCGAAGATCGAAGCCGGGCGGCTGGAGTTGGATGAAACCGCGTTCAACCTGCGCGAGTTCATTGATGAAGTGATGCGGTCGTTCGCGCTGCCCGCGCATCAGAAAAATCTGGAGCTGGCCTGCGATGTGAGATCCAGCGTGCCCACCATTTGCGAAGGCGATCCCACGCGGCTGCGCCAGGTGTTAAACAACCTGGTCGGCAACGCCCTCAAGTTTACCGAGCGCGGCGAAGTGGTGTTGGAGGTGGATGCGCCGATGCCTCCATCTGACGGCAAGGTGCTGCTGCATTTCGTCGTACGCGATACCGGCATTGGTATTCCACTGGAAAAACAAAAGCTGATTTTCGATCCGTTCTGCCAGGCCGATTCGTCCACTACCAGAAAGTACGGAGGCACGGGCCTGGGGCTCACCGTATCCGGACGCCTGGTCCACATGATGGGCGGCGAAATATCGGTGCGGAGCGAACCGGGCAAAGGCAGCGATTTCTACTTCACGGCTCTGGTCGGGCTGGCTTCGGCGGCCGCGGTTCCCGAAAACACCGAGGCAGTACAGCTCACCGGCAAGCGCGCCCTGGTGGTGGACGATAACGCAACTAACCGACGCATCCTGGATGACATCCTGCACGGCTGGGGCTTGGAAGTAGTAACCGTGGATGGCGCGCGCGGGGCGCTGGTGGCGCTGGATGAATACCGGAAATTGGGGTGTCCCTTTGAGTTGATGATCACCGACGGACAGATGCCGGAAACAGACGGTTTCCAGTTGGCCGAGAAAGTGAAACTGAATCCCAACTTCGCCTCGCTCGTGATCATTATGCTGACCTCCAGCGGCCAGCGCGGGGATGTCCAGCGCTGCCGGGAAATGGACATCTCGGCGTACCTGACAAAGCCCGTGCGGCAGTCTGAATTGCGGGAGGCCACTTGCGCGGCATTCTCACGCCGCATGGCGGGATTAATTGGCCCCGCAGTATTAACCAAGCATGTCCTTCGCGAAGCGCGCGCTGCGGCTAGCCGCCGCATTCTTCTGGCCGAAGACAATCACGTGAACCAGATCCTGGCCGTTCGGCTGCTGGAACGGCGCGGCCATCGGGTGGTGGTAGCGCAGAACGGACGTGAGGCAGTGGAGCTTCTGGATAAAGACCAGTTTGACCTGGTCTTGATGGATGTCCAGATGCCGGAGATGGATGGCTTCGAAGCAACTGCCGCGATCCGCCAGAAGGAAGAGCGAAGCGGTCGCCGCACCCGGATTCTAGCGATGACCGCGCGAGCCATGAAGGGCGACGAAGAACGCTGCCTGTCGGCAGGAATGGACGGCTATATCGCCAAACCGATTCACGCCGAGGAGTTGTACCGCCTGCTTGAGCAGACCACGGATACTGTGCCGGTCACGAGATTGTCCTAGCGTTCGCGTTTATTCGCATTGTTCGTCCGCGGCTATGATCTTTCCCTCTGCATCCAATCGCAATCGACGTCCGCGCCATTCCACGGTGTCTCCGAACAGGCCGGCGGTCCAGATCGCGACACCCCACAGATCGCGCAAGGGAATCAGATAG
>Ga0208691_1000860_pt1 | contig 10991 bp, 8 predicted proteins | sample June2015DPH_20_1_FD_184719 | JGI IMG/M metagenome (GOLD analysis project Ga0208691, IMG submission 184719) | Peatland microbial communities from SPRUCE experiment site at the Marcell Experimental Forest, Minnesota, USA - June2015DPH_20_10... | ecosystem: Environmental > Terrestrial > Soil >... | reverse complement strand
CTGCGGCTTGCGCTCCACAAACTTCTTCTCCACGGCAACATACCCGGCTTCTTCCAGCTTCAGCAGTTGCGCGCCCAGGTTGCCGTCCGTAGAACCGGTCTTCACGCGCAGCCAGGTAAACTCCGCCTCTTCCACGCCCGTAAGCAGCGACAGCAGGGCCAGGCGCAGCTTCCCGTGAATCACGGGATTCAGCTCCGGCAGCTCAGGCATGGACCGCCCCCTGCCTGCGCGCCCGCGCTTCCGCCATCATCCCATAGATCCCGAACACGATCTGGCAGAAGAAAATCGCCAGCAAAAACACCAGCGAGCTCTGCGTCACACTGGAGAACAGCGAAATAACAGCAGACGCCCACCACACAACCGCGCACGCGAACTGCATCTTCCACTTCAATATGAAGCTGGAAGCCGCGTTGGTCGTGCCCAGCATGGCCGCAATAATCGCAATGAAGACCTGCTGCTCGCCGCGGCCGCTCAACCCAAGTGACAACAGCAACACGAACATCGAAAAGCCCATCGCCATCCACATCGCCGCAATCGCCCGGCTGATGGTGGTTGAAGGCCGCCTGCCCTGCTTCCGCGTGGCAATCACGATGGTGAGAATGCACCCGGCTGTCATGGTCACCGGCCACGCCAGGTATTCCCGCCCCCAGATCGGCCCTAGGAAACTAGTCGAAGACCACAGAATGGCCACATAGTACGCCACTCCCCACAACAAAAAGACCCATCCCCAGCTCTCCGTGCCGCGCCGCCCCTCGGCAATCATGTTCTCAATCAGGCTCAGCCTGTCCTTCAGTTCCAGCTCCATCTCATTCAGGTTTTCGCTCATTGAAGTCCTCCTCCGATAACGCTTGGGATACACAGAGTTGTCTCTGTTATGGAGTACTCTATTTTATAGAGTTGCGATTGTCAACCCCTATTCTCTAGTTTTTTTTGTGCTGTGAGTTTTCCAGGAAGACGCGATCGATTTCCTTTGCGAGGATGCGTCGAGGAATTAACTTGGCTTCCAGTTCAGGACTTTGCTTGCGGAGATTGCGTTCCAGTCCTTATCCAGCAGGCGAAACTGGATTTTGACATTCTCTGCCGAGCCAAGAGGGGCCGCGTCAAACTCGATACGATTGGTTCCTGGTTGCGGCTGAGACAAAAACGGGTTGGCAGCTTCAACATTCCACTTCCAGTCTTGTCCATTTCCGGCATACCGCATCAGGCGAACTGAACCGTCTCCCGGAACTTCGAGCATGAGGTCGGCTGCTAGGTCGGGCGTCGCACCACGGTACCGTGCACCACCTTTTTGACCCGAGTCCATCAGGACCTGGGCTCTCGACCCTTTCAATCCGCTCCACTGGATGGATACCCGGCGAGGAACGGGCACAACTGGCGGCGCGACGCCCGTCCACAGTTGCGCCTCGTCCGACAGGTAAGTCGCCGGGGTATCCCAGGGATTTCCGTCCGGACCATCGTCGGTCACATAAAGCCAGCCAACGCCACGTTTATGCGCCAATTCCACAATCTGCTGCATCTGCTGCGCCGTGGGAACGCTATACACTAGGTTCCAGAATCTCTCCGGACCAAAAGAATGCATCCAGGGCGCATCGGTGTAGGAGTCCTGGTAATTCGCGAATGTCGCTTGTTCAAACGTCACCAGAATATCCGCAACGCTCATCCAGCAATCACTGCCAGGCACAGTCCCTGGATTGAGAACAACCAGATGTTTTCCAGATTTGGTACGGATGTACTTGGACAACACCTGGTAGTACTCCAGGTTGGTAACGCGATTGGTCCCGATAGCAGCGCAGTCCGTGGGAGTCTCGTCGAGAAATATTCCGTCCACGTGATAGGACGCGTACACGCCGTCTATTTTGGCCTCGACTTCATGCGGGTCGCGCTTTGCATACCCTGTATGGATGTACCCCAGCACAAGGATTCCGGATGCCTGCGTTTTCTTGATTGCCGCCACCGACTCGGGCTCGATTTGCGTGTCGTCGCCATTATTGCGGTTCAGGATCATGATTCCGACAATTCGCGATCCCAGAGACTCCCAGCGGTTCCAGCCCGCAGAAGTCGGACTCACATAGCTCGGAATCGCCAATCGGGTTTGGGCAACAGCCAACGTCCGACCAAACTGAAGCAGCACCGCACAACAAACGAGAGCGACGAGAGATATTGTCTTAGTCCGATTCACGGTTCACCTGGAGAGTGCAAAAACAGCGCGAGCCGATTGGGGCGGTCAGGCCCCTCGCACTTCGCTCGCAGCCAATATTACGATTTGTTTCGATATTTTTCAATATACTTTCTTTTGCTAATGCCTGACACTTGTTCTTCACAGGACGCACTGGAGCACCAGAGCAAGCCCATTTGGAACCCCTAGACAAAAGAAAAGTAAGGGGATAGAACAATTGGTGGGAGTAGCATTGAACATGGGTGAGAGGGCGCTAGACGCCGCGAGAGGGACCTTCAAGTGCTGAACGAAGAACGACAAAGAGAAATTCTCGAGATATTGAATCGCGACGGACGTGTCCTGGTCGTTGATCTGGCCCAGCAGTTCCAAACCTCTCAGGTCACAATTCGGAAAGATCTTGAGATCCTCCATTCCCAGGGCCGGATTCACAGGACGCACGGTGGGGCTCTACCGATTCGGGAAGGGGCGCTGGAAGATCCAACTCTCAGGGAGAAGGAAAAGCTCCACCGCAAGGAGAAACTGCAAATCGCGACAGCCGCCGCGCGCATGGTCAGTGAAGGCCAGGTGGTGCTGCTGGATTCAGGGACGACAACAACGGGGATCTCTCGCGAACTGCGGGATTTCAAGAATCTGACAATTATTACCAATGCCGTCAATATTGCTGCCGAGCTTTCCGGTGCGTCGGCAGAGGTGATTTTGACCGGCGGCAATTTGCGCAAGAATTCTTTCTCAATGGTGGGCCCGCTCGCGGAAGAAACCCTTCACAAATTGAACGCCGATATTCTCTTCCTGGGCGTGGACGGCTTCGATGTTCACTATGGAATCACCACACCCAATCTACTGGAAGCAAAGGTCAACCGCGCCATGATGGAAATATCCAAGTACGTGGTTGCCGTCTGTGACTCCAGCAAGTTCGGGAAGAGAAGCCTGTCGTTGATCGGTCCTCCAACAGTTATTCAGCACGTGATTACCGATCGAGGAATATCGAAGGCTGATTTGAGCGCATTGAAGAAGGCCGGTATCGAGGTTACGGTCGCCTAAGCTCTGCCTCTGCGATTCACAACGCTGACAAATTGTAGACGGACACAGCATTGAATTTCTGTAATGTGTCGTCCCGATCGGGCAGGACGAGCAATCCTCTTGACGTATTGTTGTGAAATATTGCTATTTGCTTCGAAATAGATTATTCCTAGACTCAGCGCATATGAAGCCTATCCCCTTCAGAAGTCCACTACCCGAACTCGTTCTACTCGTCGCATGTTTGGCAGGAGCACAACTGGGAGTGGCTCAGGCAGCAGAAGACTCCTTCGCATCACCCGGGAAGGCTGATGCCTCAATCGCGGCTGATTCACTGTCGCTTTCGAACCGCGTTCTCGCGGCATCCTGGTCAACTTCGAAGCGCAGCTTTACTGGCCTCAAGTTGTCCAATTTATCTTCTGGCGCGGAGATTCCGTTGCCGAGCGATCCGTTTGTAATCGTCCTCAAAGATGGAGCATCTATCCGGGCTTCGGAGATGCGGATTGTGGATGGTCCAAAGATTGAATCGCTGGTTGTGAATCCAGAAGCCTCCCGCGCAGCCGAACATCTGTCCGGAAAAGCAATTGTCCTTCGTCTCGCAGATCAGACAAGTGGGCTATCCGTTGAATGGCGGGCATCGATGCGGGACGACTCGACCTACGTGAGGCAGGAAATTGCGGCTTCAGCCACTGAACGTGATATCCCCATAAGTGAAGTCCGCCTGTTTGATGGATCTGTTGCGGACGCGAAGATCGCCGGCACTGTGAAAGGCTCCCCAGTCATCGCAGGCGACGCGTTCCTGGGCTTTGAGCATCCTCTGTCGGAATGCAGAGCCGGAGCAACGGTAGTGTGCCTGATGAAACGGGAGCTTCCGCTGAAACACGGCCAGGCTGTGCGATATTCATTTGTCTTTGGCGTATCGCCGCCGGGGCAAATGCGGCGCGGCTTTCTCCGTTATCTGGAGAACGAACGAGCGCACCCTTACAGAACATTTCTCCACTACAACTCCTGGTATGACATCGGATTCGGCGAACGATACGATGCGGCTGCAGTTGGGAGCGTCATTCACGCTTTCGGAACGGAGTTGGTTGAAAAGCGCGGCGTGAAATTGGACTCATTTCTTCTGGATGACGGATGGGATGATCCTCGATCGCTATGGACTGTCAACTCAGGTTTTCCGGATGGTCTTGCCCCGCTCTCGAAGGACGCGAACGAATACGGAGCCGCACTTGGAATCTGGCTGTCGCCTTGGGGCGGTTACAACGAAGCGAAGGACATTCGGCTCCAATACGGGAAAAAAGAAGGGTTCGAAACGAATGAAGGCGGGTTCGCGCTCTCAGGCCCAAAATACTTTGCCAGGTTTCGCGAGGCAACGAAGGAACTGATCCAGAAAGACGCTATCAATCAGCTTAAAATCGACGGCACCGGAAATGTGAATAGCGTCTTTCCGGGCAGCCAATTTGATAGCGACTTTGCCGCGGCCATCAGCCTGATTCAGGACTGGCGCAGTTGGAAGCCGGACATCTTTATCAACCTCACCACCGGAACCTACCCATCGCCGTTCTGGCTGCAATATGCGGATTCCATCTGGCGGAGTGGGGAAGATCACGACTTTGCCGGTGTTGGAAACTGGCGCGAGAAATGGATTACCTATCGCGATGCGATGACCTGGAAAGGCGTGGTGCAAGCCGGTCCGCTGTTTCCCCTGAACTCCCTGATGTTGCACGGACTGATCTTCGCGCGCCAGGCAGAGCATCTTGATACCGATCCGGGCGGAGACTTCGTGAACGAAGTGCATTCGTACTTTGGCAGCGGAACACAGTTGCAGGAGATGTACATTTCCCACCAACTCTTGTCAGCCAAAAATTGGGATCTGCTTGCTGAAGCGGCGAAGTGGTCTCGACGCAATGCCGATGTGCTGCGCGACACGCACTGGGTTGGAGGTGATCCTGGCAAACTGGAAGCATATGGATGGGCTTCGTGGTCACATCGAGCGGCCATTTTGACTCTGCGAAACCCCAGCGATAAACCGCAGAGTATTGCTCTTGACCCTGCGGCGATTTTTGAGCTCCCCAAAGATGCGGCGCGCAAATATTGTGGGAGAAGCCCGTGGATTGCCGACCAAAGTCTGCCCGCGACGACGCTCAAAGCCGGTGAGTCGCATCGGTTCGAACTCCGGCCGTTTGAGGTTCTAACGCTTGAGTTGGTGCCCTGCCAGTAAGAATTGCGTGGCGCCGATTTGCCAGTGGATCCTGCTCACTCCGGGTATTTCTCGCCAGCATGAGTTACACGAATGTAGTGGTCGGTAAATGCGTAATGCGAACCGGGAAGCACCGTCTTGGGCATATGGCACGTCACGCACTTTATCGTGGCATTGGGGCAAGCCGGCGCGCTCTGAGACGCCCTATGGGCTTTTCCGCGCACTGCATGACAGGCTTCGCATTGCTCGTCATACTTTTCAGGATCAGTCACTAACTGTTTATGGGGATCATGGCAGGCCAGGCAAGTGATTCTCGTGTCTGTCGGATCGTAACAGCGGCTGTTCTCCAGACGGTAAGGCTGAAACCGGACGTTTCGAACGTCGTGAATGTTAGACGCAAGAACACTGCTCGTTGTGCGATGGCATTTCCCGCAGAATTCATTGACCTCCGCTGGGCGAAGGCTTCCAGGATTAAGAATCCTGACATCTGAATTGCCCGCCGTCTTTTTTAATTCCATCGCCTGCACATGATCGCTCCCGGGACCGTGGCAGTTCTCACATGTGACGCCTGGATGCACGCTGCCTACATCGAGATTTCCTGCAACCATATCCTCGCTCGTGTGGCAGGAAAAGCATATGGTCAGCTCGTCTTTCGACAACGGCCTTCCCAGTTCGGCAGTCAATTTTGCCTGCGGTGGTTTTGCGTGGCCGATCGTTAAATCCAGTCCATGGATCTCGTTGTAGTAGCTCACTCGACTCTCGTAGTAGACGCCCTCATTTTTGAAAATATATGTCTGCCCGGCATTGCCCATACCAAACGCCCATGTGAGGGGAACTGAAACGGAGTCCTGTCCATCGCTCGCTGTGTAGACAACTTCATCCTGGTCACGCCGAATCTGCAGAGTGTATTTGCCATCGTGAAATATAAGCGGAGCATTCGCGGGCAAAAGTGCGCTGTCTGGCGCCTTCTGCGCGGCGTGGCCCATTGGAGTATTTTCCTGGCTGCGCACAATCGAGCTATGACAATCAGCACATCTGCGCGCGCCGGCATACGGCGAGCGGGAAGCAGTGCGAGAGGCCTGAGGCTGATCCGCCTGGACTGTCGCCCCGCCGGATTGCCCAACTGCACTCAAGATTGCGACGCTTGCAAAACCGACCATCAGCACCAGCAATGCCGAGTCTCTCCACCGGCCAGCAACCAACCGTATGGCACGCGACCGAACGAACGAGTTATTCATTCCGGCACTCAGGAGCGCAGTCCCTTCCCTTCCTCGATCACTACGTACCGGTCAATCGGAACATTCGTGAATCGTTCAACTTTTCCCGACGGCTGGGGCCATTGAACTTCGAGGAAATCAAGTTTCGTCGCTGTGCCAATTCCGAGAATCTCGCGCGGATCATGGCTGGAAAGAAAACTTCCGCCGGCAGTTTTCAGTCGCGCGCGCTTCTTGCCATTGAATCCCCAGCGAATCCATGCTCCCACCGCACCAATATTGCACTTTCGTCCGATCAGCTGGAGCCCAAGCCAGTGGTTCTTTCGGCCCACTTCATTGTGCAACAGCAGAGGTGCGCCACCGTTGTTATTGATCAGAACATCCAGAGCGCCGTCGTTGTCGAAGTCGCCGACAGCCAGCCCCCGCGCCGACCACATCTTCTGGAATGCCGGACCGGCTCGACCGCTCACATTCTCGAAGTTTCCGCTTCCTCCGCCGTGAAACAGAAGCAGCGGTTCGCGATACGTCACTCCCGGCGTATCGATTTGAACCATGTCATCCGGGTGCCCATTCGATAGGATCAAGTCCAAGTCGCCGTCATTGTCGTAGTCAAAAAACTTCAGACCCCAGCCGCTGTAGAGGTGCGTAGCGCGCGCAATACCGGATTCCGCCGCTGCGTCGGAAAAGCTCTCCGCGCCGTCGTTATGGTAGATGGAAAACTGCTCGTGATCGATATTGGCGACAAACAGATCCAGCTTTCCGTCATTGTCGTAATCGGCCGAGTCCACGCCCATGCCCGAACGAGGTCGTCCGGCGTCACTGTAGGCAACGCCCGCCTGAAAGCCAATCTCCTCGAACTTGCCACCGCCACGGTTGGCAAAAAGAAAGTTCGCTTCCGTATCATTCGTAACAAACAAATCCATCCAGCCATCGTTATTGATGTCCGTGGCAACAACGCCGTGAGACTTTCCCAGCTTCTTCCCGATGGATGTAAGATGGCCGACTTCGGTAAATGTGCCGTCTCCATTGTTGTGGTACAGCTTGCTTGCACGCCCCTGAAAAAGACGCGGGATGCAGTAGTAATGTTTCCCCGCAAGATTGTTGCCGCAAAGATTCTTGGAGTTGCCGTCGTATTGCACAAAGCTGCAAACAAAGAGATCAAGCTTCCCATCGTTGTCATAGTCGAACCACACCGCAGAGGTAGACCAATTCGGATCCATGAGACCCGCTTTTTCGGTCACGTCCGTGAAGGTTCCGTCTCCATTGTTGTGATAGAGCGTGTTGCGTCCGTAAGCAGTGACATAGAGATCGGTGAAGCCATCACCATCGTAGTCTCCAGCTGCCACGCCCATCCCGAACGCCACCCCTTCAAGACCCGCGTGCGCAGTAACATCCGTGAACGTCCCATCCCGATTATTTTTGTAAAGTGCATTCCTTGGCCGATGATCCGAGCTCGGTTGGAAAAAGTCGCACGGACCGGTGTTCACCAGGAAAATATCCATCCAGCCATCGTTGTCATAATCGAAAAATGCACATCCGGACGCCATTGATTCGGGAAGATAGTGGGCTTCAGATGCAGCGTTGTCGTGGACCCAGGTGATGTGGCTTTCTTCCGGAGTTACGATTCTAAAGATCGGGCTGTCGTCCGCGGCTACGGGCGCTGGGTTAACCCACTTCCACAGATTCCCAACTTCCCTGTTCCATTCGCCCGCGATCGACAGGCCGCCCAGGCCCAGTGCGCGTAAGAGTCTGCGGCGGGAAGCATCCTGGCATTTATTCATGCTGCGTGATTCTCTCCTATGAATTCTTTATAGCTGGGAAGGCGGGCTTGCCGGCGGTACCGCGGAGTCCGCATTCACTGGGGAAGGCTTCTGGGCATCTTTATCCCGGAGAGATTGCTGATTCTTTTTCAAGCGAAGAAACTCTGCTTGCTCCCGTCTCGCAAGGTCGTTCTTGCCAAGCTTTGCATATGCGCGAGACAAGCTGTAGCGAATCTCCGGGCTCTCCGGAGCAATGTCGCGCGCCCGCTCCAATTGTGGTATGGAGTCTTCAGTCTTGCCTGTGGCTAGCAACGAATTCCCGAGGACGTAATGAGCCATGAACGAGTTATCGGATAACTCGACTGCCTTTTGCGCAATTGAAATTGCATCGGCAGACCGTCCTGCTTTTGATTCGAGATAAGCCCACTCGGTATAGGCGAGCGAGCTGGCGGGATTCATTTTCGTTTCCTCCTGAAACTGCATCTCGGCAGCATCATCCTTACCCTCTGACGCCAGCATCGCGCCCCAGGCGTAATGCACAAAACTTGTGCCCGGATATTTCTCGAGGAGCGCTCGAAAACCTGCCTCCGCTTCCTCATATTGCTTCAGCGCAAGCAGAGCAGCAAGTGTACCGGCGTCGTGGATCAGCGCATCTTTCGACGGGTCAATTTGAGAGGGCAAAAGAGGTACACGCAAGAAAGCGATTCCCATGGCGACCTGAAGGTCCTCGGATTTTCTTCCTCGCCTGAAGAGGGACGAGAGCAAAATGTTCGACGCCTCGAACTCGCCGCGCAAGTTGAGGAGCGCTGCCAGGTGATAGTCGACCACATCGGCCAGATCAGAATTTGACCCCGTGCCCAGCGATCTTGCGCGCCGCAGATCGTTCAGCGCAGGGTCGTACCGCCCCGTCTCATATTCACTGAGTCCAAGCAAAGCCCATGCGCCACCCAACTTGGGATTCAGAACGGTAAGCTTATGGAGCGTGGTGGACGCGGCTGGAAACTGGCCGTTGTCGTAAAGGAGAGATCCCAAATCCCACAGGCCCTCTTGCCATTGGGGCTTTAGCGCAAGGGCTTTGCGATACAGCTGAATTGCAGTGGATAATTCGCCTTTGTCACGCGCAGCACCAGCGCGCTGCGCAAGATCGCTGAATGAACTTGTACTGCTCGTCTGAGCCGTTGCGCCAGCGAACGCAACAATCAGAGCGATCAGGCAAACAAAAAACCGAGCTGCTCTGCGTTGACGGAGTCGCCGAATGAAAGGATCAGATCTTTTGTGGGTCATGGCTTCTCATCGGGTGTGGAAGTACCAGGCCCGTCGTTGTGACTGGCAGCGGGAGGCCTCTGATCGTTCTGGTCGGTTCTCAACTTCTCAAAGATCTCTCTCTCATGCTTTGCTGCGTCGGCATGGCCGGACTTCTGATAGCACTCGGCAAGGAGAAAGTGCGCTTCAATGTGTGCAGGCTCCTGTTGAACCACTTTGAGAAGGAGAGGCTCTGCGTCCGCATAACGGTGCGCCGTAACCGACATGGCAGCCATCTCAAACAGGACCTCGGCGCTGCCGGGTCGAAGTTCATTGGCCGTGTCCAGGTATTTCCTCGCAGCATCGGTATCGCCGTCGAGACGCTTAAGCCGTCCCAAATAATAATTTGCCTGATAGTCATGGGGGTCCTGATTGAGTGCCTTGTCGAATTCAACCACTGCCCCCTCGGCGTCTCCAAGACCAACATCCCCAATGCCAAGAGCAGAATGTATTCCGGGAAGGTCGGACTGTAATTTGTAAGCCTGGGTCAGCTCTTCCACCGCAGAGTGATACTGTCGCAGGCCAAGCAGGGTCTCACCCATGATCAGGTGCCCCTCGGCGGAGCCTGCGGCCTTCAGCGCAAGTGTAATCAGCGGCAGCGCCTTGTCGTATTGTCCCAGGCGTGAATAAGCAGAACCGAGAATGAGCGCGTTCGCCGGGTCGCCGGGTTGAGCAGCCTGCACTCGCTCTCCGGCGCGCGCAGCCAGCGAGTATCGGCCCAAATGAAAGTAGCAGAATGCCAGCAATTCCTCCACGCGAATATCCGGCGCGGACTCCCGAAGTTTGGAGAGGTAGTCGGCCGCTGCGTTGTAGTTTCCGGCCTTGATAAGAGTGACAGCGAGGTTGAATTCCACTTTCGGGTTGTCGGGAGCAAGAGCAAGAGCCTGCTCATAGCTCTTGATCGCATCCTCCATTCGTCCCATGTGCGACTCTGCCGCTCCCATATTCGACAGAACTTCGAACTCGGCTGGCTTTGAACGAATGCATTTGGCGTAGAGGTCGTTTGCTGCCTCCCACTGCTCAGCCGCCATTGCCTTATCGCCTGCTAAACAGGACGCCTGACCATCCGTCTCATCCGTGGTCGCGGATTGACCCCGGGCAGCAACGCTGCTGCCTGCCGCAACGAGTGCGATTGTCAGCCCAATGACCTGCGCCAACCCTCTCCCACCTGCTCTCGCCTTGTGCTCCATAAGCCTGCTCATTGGTTAGCATTCCCTTCGGCAGGAGCATCCGCCCGAGTGGCCTGAAGGAATAGCTCACGCTCCATCTTTGCAGCATCTGCACGGTGCAGCGCAGAGTAGGTTGAGGCGAGGGCATAATGA
>Ga0208691_1000858_pt1 | contig 11003 bp, 5 predicted proteins | sample June2015DPH_20_1_FD_184719 | JGI IMG/M metagenome (GOLD analysis project Ga0208691, IMG submission 184719) | Peatland microbial communities from SPRUCE experiment site at the Marcell Experimental Forest, Minnesota, USA - June2015DPH_20_10... | ecosystem: Environmental > Terrestrial > Soil >... | reverse complement strand
TTGTAATCGCGAGCATGGTTCCCTTCCCTGATTCTAAGGCTATTGAGTCACGATGCCCGACTTCGCGTCGTCGATGGAGACTCCTGTCCGTTCCAGCGTCTCGCCGGTGGCGCGGTCGATATCCACCTTCGCCTTCTCGTAGGCTGTTTGTGCGGCATCCAAAGCGGACTCAGCCACGGCGAGCGCGATTTCCGAGTTCAGCGTGTCGAGGCCGGATTTCGCGCCGAGCACCTGCTCCTGTTTGGTAATGTCAAAGACTTTCTGTGCAAGGTCGCGCGCTTTCTGTGCTGCTTCAACGTTGGCCTGTTTCTGTTCAAGAGCAAACTTCGAGTTGCGAACGTCGAAACGAATGCCTTTCTGCTGCTGCTCTGAGGAAATCTGGCTCTGGCGGTACTGCAACACGGCACGGAATTGATCAGCCTTGGCCTGGCGGTTGCGCAGATTGATGGAAAGCGTCACGCCGACCCGGTATTCCGGCGACGAGTAATTGAAGGTGTTCTCGAACATGCTGCCGAAGCCCGTGGGCAGCGTGGTGGTGCAATCCTGCGCGCTCGGGTTGCACAAGGGGTTGGGTGGGCCTGCGGTGCCCGCGCCGGCGTAAAGGCCATACATGTTCAGAGTTGGCAAAAGCTCGCTGTTGATGTCTTTCAGGGCCTGTTTCTGCACTTCGGCCTGCATCTGGTAGATGGCAACCTCGGGCCGTTTCTTCTCGGCCTCGGCGATGAGCGCGTCGATGGCTTTGTCGGCATTGGGGTCGGGCTCACCCTGCAGGTCGAGGGGAATGACAGGCATCTCGTCAATCGCGGGATCGTCGGTCTTGGTGAGCGCGTTCTTCATCAGGAGCTCGTTCAGTCGCAGGCTGGCGCGCGCCACGGTGAGGTTGCCTTCGGCGGTGGCCACGGCGGACTGATCCGTCATGACCTGCATCGCGGGGATGGCTTGAAGTTCGAGCTGCTTCTGATCGTCGGAAAGATTCTTATTGGCGAAACCGAGGGAGCGCTCACTGATCTGCTCGCTCTCGTAGGCATTCACGAGATCCCAGTAAATATTTTCGACCTGAGTCACGGTGGCGATGACCTGTGCTTTGAAAGCAAGGTCGGTAATCTGGGAGTTGCGTTTGGCAATGCGGATAAAGCGCTCGTTTGTGGCGATGCCGAAGCCAGCCAGAATAGGCTGTTGGATGATCAGTTGAAAGTTGGAATAGAGCTCAGGATTGATGATGTTATAAGGGGTGTTTTGGGCGACGCGCTGGCCGAGATAGTTGACCTGAAGGTTGGTGCCGATGGGGAACGACTCGGAGAAGCTGGAAAGGACCTCAATCGTATTGGTCTTCAGAGTCGGTACGCCGGTGAGGATCTCGTTGGCCTCCTGGACGGTGGTGTGATCAACGTAGCCCTGAAAGGTGAGGTAGGGATCGAAGGATGAAACAGCGGTCCCGGCACCGAGGGTCGAGGTGACGATGCCGCCTGCGCCGGCGGAGAATCCGCCCCCTGCCGAGCCGCCACCGCCGCCAGTAGAAGCGGCGAAACCACCCTGGGTTCCTTGAACGATGCTGGTATTCACACCGTTGGCCTGAGCGCCGGATTTGGTGCGCAGAATATCGGTCTGCGCGATGGGGAAGTTATAGCGGAAGTATGCCAGATCGAGGTTGTTCTCGATGGCCACTGCGATCGCGTCGTGCAGTGAAAGATAGATCTTGCCATCGCGGATGATGTTCTGCAGGCGCGGTGAGTTGCCGAGGTCCAGCTCTGGAACAGTGCTCGGTAAATAGGGCGCAAACGGGTTGTGCGAGTGGGGTAGATCAATGTGAAACGGGCGTTGCGGGATCACCGGCTGCTGTGCCTGCTGCATCTGCTGAGCAAGGGTCGGCGGCGGCGCTGGTGCGGCGTTTGTCGCGGGCGCCGGGGCATCCGGCGCCGGCTGTGAGGTTGCGGCCGTGGATTGACCCTGAGTAGTGGGCTGCGCGGGGGGCGGGGCTTGCTGCTGCGCCGGCTCCGCGGCCATAGCGAGGTTCATCTGCAAAAGAAGAATGGCTGTTGCGGCCTTGACCGCACGGGCCGAATTGGACTTGAACTGGTTCACTGGGCACCAACCTCCGCTGCTCTTGGTTCAAGAAGTTCGTCGCGCGTCATCCAGCCGTCGCGCAACTCAAGGATGCGCTTGCCGTAGCGTGCGTTTTCTTCAGAATGTGTCACCTGCACGATGGTTGTTCCCGCGCGATTGAGCTGGCAGAAAAGCTCCATGATCTCGCGGGCCTGGGTGGAGTGGAGATTGCCGGTGGGCTCATCGGCCAGCAACAACGCCGGTGCGTGCACCACGGCGCGCGCAATACCCACCAACTGCTGCTGCCCGCCGGAAAGCTGCGAAGGAAAAAGATCCTTCTTGGCGACAATATTGAAGCGGTCGAGGATGTCGGCCACCATCCCCTGTCGCTCTTTGGCGGGAAGGTTCTTATAACTCAGCGGCAGGTCGATGTTCTCAGCGACGGTTAAATCGTCGAGCAGGTGATAACTCTGAAAGACCATGCCGATGCGCTGGCGGGCCAAATCGGCGCGCTGCTTGCGATTGAGCTTGTGGGCAGGCGTTTCGCCAAACCAGTACTCGCCGAGCCAGCTATCGTCGAGCAGTGCGAGCACGTTGAGCAGCGACGACTTCCCTGCTCCAGACGGGCCCATGACGGTGACAAATTCACCTTCGTTGATGGTCAGCCGGATTTGGCGCAGCACCCATGTTTCCGTGTGGCCTGTCTTGTAACTGCGTTCTACGTTTTTCAGTTCGATCATGAAATTACTCCGTCCTCAAAGCCTGTATGGGGTCGACTGCTGCTGCGCGGCGCGCCGGCAGCCATGCGGCCAGAAATGAAGCAGCCGCAAGAAGAACTGCGACCGCGGTGAATGTGAGTCGGTCGTGCGCCTGCACGCCGAAGATATAGCCGCTGGCGAACCTGGTTGCGAACCAGGCAAGCACGCCGCCGGTTGCAAGTCCAACGGCAACCAGTAAAAGCGCGCGACGCAAGATGAGCGAGAGGATGTTGGCCTGAGGAGCGCCCAAAGCGAGGCGGACGCCGATCTCACGGGTGCGCTGAGCGACTGCGAAGGAAAGCAATCCGTAGAGGCCCACGGATGCGATCATCAACGCAAGACCGGCAAATGTTTCGAGCAGGTGCGCGATCAAGGTCTGGCTGCCGAAGGAATCTTCGACTGCTTCGTGGATCGTTTTTACATCAGTTGTCGTTGCATCTGGGGCGACCTCGTGCAACGCCTTATCAAATTGCACACGCAACGAGCCGGCGGGAATTGACGCGCGAATCGCGACTTCCATCAAGGCCTTCGCAATGCCATAGAGCGGCGCTCCCGGAGCTATTTGCGCCAGGCAAAAGTAGACTTCCGGTTCGGTGGGTTCAGTGACCTTGCTCTGCTTCACATCGCCGATGACGCCGACGATGTGCGCATCCTTCAATCGATCCTCGCCCATACCGAAGGTGTGTCCGATGGGGTCCTGCCCAGGGAGATACTTGTTGACGAATGCCTGATTCACGACCACCACGGCAGGCGCAGACACAGTGTCATTCTCATTGAAGAAGCGACCGCGCAGCATGGGGATTCCCAAGGCGTCCACAAGACCTGCCGAAGCCAGACGTCCATTGGCCGTCGGCTTTTTGCCACGAGGCGCATCTTTACCATCCAGCTTCGCGGAGAAGGTCACCATGAACTCACTGCGCATGGGGAGCACCGAACTGAGCGCCGCCACCTGAACGCCAGGAATGGCGCGCAGGCGCTCGAGCAAAGGCATATAGGAGGTCTGGACAATGTTGACATCGGTGCCCGCTACGCCGTTGCTGAGCTTCGCAATCCCGTTCAGGATGACGCCGCCGGTGAGAACGTTTTGCTGGGAAAAACCCAACGGAACCTGGCGAAGCGCTTGAATGGTGCGCAGGAAGAGCCCCGCGCCGACAAGAAACACGAGTGTGAGTGCAAGCTGCGCAACTACCAACAACTCGCGCGTACGATTCTGGCTTGCCGATGCCGTAGTGGTTACGCCCTGCAGACTGCCCCGCACGTTGCGACGCATGGCGCGCAGCGCTGGAAACACTCCGGTAATTGTCGCTGTAATGAGTGTGAGAGCCGCAAGGCAGGAGAGAACACGCCAGTCCATATGAATGGCGCCGGCAGCCTTGGCGATCGGTACAGTCGCTTCGATTTGATGCTTGAGAAGCGTGATTGCTGTTTGGCCGAGCATCAGCCCGGCAACTCCGCCGAGAGTGCTCAACAACAGGCTCTCCACGACCGCCTGTTGCAGCAGGCGGAACCGACTGGCGCCGAGGGCGGAGCGCACCGCCTGTTCGCGTGTGCGGGCCACGGCACGGGCCAGCATGAGGCTGGTGATGTTGAGGCAAGCCAGCATCCAGATGCCGAAAACGACGGCATAGAGCAGCATGAGCGGCTTGCGCGCAAACCCGTTCAGCGATTCCTGGTAACTCGTTACTTTAATTTTCGAAGGCACGTCTCCATCGGGAGCCTCTTTGGAAATGAGCGCCTGCGCACGGTTCAGTGCGGCAGTCAGTTGAGCGGCATTCATTCCGTCCGGAATCCGCGCATAGAGCGAGCCTGTGAGCTCCGCATCTCCACCGCTCATTGAAGTTCGATTGGCCGGTGTGATCTCGGCGGGCGACCATATCTGGATATCGTCGCTGAATGGGAATGAGAAGCCACGGGGCATGACGCCGAGGATTGTATACGCCTCGCCCCGAATGGTGAGGGCTTTTCCCACGATATTTGGATCGGCGGCGTAGAGCTTTCGCCAAGCCTCCTCGCTCAACACGACAACGTGCGTGCGGCCCGGCAAGTCCTCCTCGTCACGGAAAACGCGGCCGAGGAGCGGCTGCACGCCGAGGAGCTTGAGCAAGGCTGCCTCAACTTTCGATTGTCTGACCTGCACGCGTCCGCCAGGACCTACAATGCTTGCGTTGTTGGTGTTGAATGAAGCGCCGATCTGCATTCTGGATCCGATTGCGTCGCGGAGCTGGAGCATGTTTGCGTAGCTCATTGAGTAGAACGGCATGGCGCCGTTCATCTCGACATTCACAATGCGATCGGGCTGCGCGTAGGGCAACGGGCGGAGAAAAATTCCGTTGAGAAGAGTGAACACGGCGATGTTCGCGCCGAGCCCAAGGGCGAGCACGGCGATTGCTGTGAATGTAAATCCCGGGGACTTGCGCAACTGGCGCAGCGCGTAACGAACATCCTGAAGGATCGATCTCATCGCAAGGCTCCTCTCTTTAAAATCGCTCGAAGTGGTTCTGCTATTCGGTTCTCAAGGCCTGCATGGGTTCGACGGTTGCGGCGCGGCGGGCTGGTAGCGCAGCGGCCACCGCGACCATTCCGATTGTGAGCACGACCGCCGCAGTCAGCGTGACTGGATCAAAGGTGGTGACACCGTAAAGCTGACTGCGGAAAAGGCGCGCCAGCCCGACGATGGAAGGCAACGCAACTGCCGTGGCGATGCCGGCGATGATGGCCATTTCGCGCACCACGAGCAGGACGACGCTGGAGCGTTGCGAGCCGAGCGCAAGGCGCACGCCAATCTCGCGTGTGCGCTGCTCAGTGGAGTAGGCAAGAACTCCGTAAAGCCCCACGGCCGCCAGCACCATCGCCAGTATAGAAAAGCCCACGGCAAGAAACGCGAGGGCTCGCTCATCTGAAGCGCTGGAATCAACCTGTGCTTCCATGGAGCGTAGGCCGTCGACCACGAGCGTCGAGTCGAGTTGATGCATCGCTACTCGAATCGCGGGCTCGATCGTCTCAGGGGTTCCCTCCGAGCGCGCATAAATCTGCACGCCGACGGGATGCACCATTTGCGTGTACGGCCGATAGGCTGCCGGGCCCATGTCGGTGCGCAGGTCCTGGTGCTTCACGTCGCCGACTACGCCGACGATGGTGGTGTCGAGTTTTATGCTGTCGCTACCGCCTTCAGCGATCAGGCGGCCCAATGCATTTTGTGCCGAACCGAAGAAACGTTTTGCCGCGGCGAGATTGATCACCGCAACCTTGGGAGAGCCATTGGTATCCGCGGCGGTAAACTCACGGCCCACGAGCAGAGGCTGCTTCATGGTGGCGAAAAAGCCGGGCGTGACGAACGGAATCTGGAAGTTCATGTCTTCGTCTTCGGTTGCCTTGTGCCCCTCGACGGTGAAGTTGGAGGACGTCCCGCTGCCGGTCAGGTCAGGATCGGTGTTGCCCGCAGCCTGGGCGACACCGGGAATCCGAGAGATCGCCTCAAGCGCATTGGTGATGACCTGGGGAGTGCGGTCTTCACCGTAACCGGAGCTGCTGGGGTCGAGGTTAAAGGTGGCCAGGTTCGTGGTGTCAAAACCAACGGGCTGATGGCGAAGATTGTCGAGCGTGCGCACGAACAGACCCGCGCCGCCGAGAAGCAGGACACTGAGTGCAATCTGCGCGCCGACGGCAATCTTGCGGAATCGCTGCGAAGCCTTGGACGCTGTACCGGAGTTCTGGCGAAGCGAACTGGCCAGGTCAGGGCGAATAAAGTGCAGCACGGGCGCGATGCTGAACAGGAGGCTGGCGAGAATGGAAAGTCCCAGCGTAAACAGCAGCACCCGCGCGTCCATGGATGTGGAATACGGCTCGTTGCCGGGATCGGCATTGGTCATCCAGCGCACCAGCGTGGCCGCGACCAGCGGAGCGAGTCCCAGGCCAGCTGCCGCGCCGGCGATGCCGAGCAAGCCGCCCTCGACAAACAACTGGGAGATGATGCGTGAACGCTTTGCTCCGAGCGCATAACGCATGGACATTTCACGCGCACGGCCCGAAGCGCGCAGCAAAAGCAAGGTTGCGACGTTAATGGCGCACATGGCTACCAGCAATCCGGCCATGCTCATCAGAATGATCAACGGCGTCTTCAACTGCATGCGCCCCGGAGAAAATCCAGTGGAATCGTCCTTGACCTTGAGGCGTGAATTGTCAAGAAATCCCTGCTTGAAATGTTCTGATCTTGATTTATAGAGTGTAAGCTCGTACGCCCGCAGCGAATGCCAGAGCGGACCGAGGCTGGCCTCCGCCTGCCCCATGGATACGCCGGGCTTGAGCCGCCCAACCAGCGTGAGCCAGATGCTTTGGTGATTGTCGAGCCGGTGGCCGGGAATCGCCCAGGGAAGGGCAATATCCACCATGCTGATGGGAATGAACACGCCTGGACGGTAGCCGCCGATGGCTGAGTTGAAGTTTTGCGGCGCTACGCCAAGGATTGTGAATGGGTGGCCGTTGATGAGCAATGTCTGGCCGACCACTTCCGGCGAAGCTGAAAAGCGTGCCTTCCAGTAGTCGTAGCTGAGCACCACAACTGGGTTTGCATTCCTGGCGGTGTCATCCTGCGGGGTAAGGAGCCGGCCAACTGCCGGTTTAAGTCCGAGAACCTGAAAGTAGTTGCCCGAGACGATCTCGGTCTGCTTATCCTCGGCTTGATTATGCCAACTGACGCCGGTTTGCTCGTGGTCGGCGGCGATCAGGCCGGAAAAAACCTGGTTCTGGTCGCGCAAGTCCTTGTACATGGGGAAAGAGAAATAGTTATGCGCGTCGCCGCCAAAGCTGCTCGCCGAGCCGGAGAAACTTCCAGTCCACTCAAAGCGAACCAACTCCTGCGGCCGGTTGACGGGAAGCATCCGCAACAGGACCTGGTCAAAGAGAGTGAAGACCGCGGCGTTGGCGCCGATGCCGAGCGCGAGCGTGACAATCACGGTGAGCGTGAATGCCGGGGATTTGCGCAACTGGCGAAGCGCGAAGCGTGTGTCCTGAAGCAGCGTATTCATTCTGACTCTCCTCGAGCGGTACTATTCCGTGCGCAATGCCTGCATGGGCTCAATGGAAGCGGCGCGGCGGGCCGGCGCAAGGCCCGCAACAAATACAGTGATGACCAGCAAAACCGCGGCGGCGAAAAAACTGATTGGATCGAAGGGTGCGACGCCGAATAACGCAGCACGCACCAGCCGTACAGCGGCAATGGAACCGAGCCCACCAGTAAGCAAGCCCACTGCGGCAGTCCACGCGCTGCCACCAAGCACCAGGCGAAAGATGGCCGCGCGGGTTGACCCGAGGGCCATGCGCAATGCGAATTCGCGTTTGCGTTCGATGACCGCATAAGCCATCACCGCATACAGGCCGAGCATCGCCACCGAGACGCTGCAGAATGCATAGACCGCAAGCAACTCCGCAGGTATGCGCGCAAACTGGTAGCGCATGCCCACTACTTCTTCCAGCGACTGCATGTTCTCAAGGGGCAGCGAGCTGTCAAGTGAAGCGACAGCCTGGCGCATTTCGGTTGCGACCGCCGACGCCGTGGTGCGGGAACGAACCGCGAGAAAAACAGAGCTCTCATAATGCTGGGCTACCGGTAGATAAAGGACCGGGTCAGGGTCGATGTTCTGCGGATCGCTGTAGGCATACTTGCGGATCACGCCCACGATCTGGCGCGGCTTGTCGTCGACAACAACGCTGTGCCCGATGGCATCGTCCTTGGGCCAGTAGCGCTGTGCCATCGCTTCGTTGATGATGGCGACATCGGGCGAGGACGCATTGTCGTGCACATTAAAGTCCCGACCCGCGCTCATCTTGATGCCCATAGCGCCAAAGAAATCAGGACCTTCGAAGTCGGTTACCACTTCCATTTCTTCGCCTTTTGAAGGAACGTAGCCGGGAATCTTGAAATCCTGCGTATTGCCCGAACCGCTGTCACCCATCGGCAAATGGGTAGTGAGCGTGGCAGCGGCAACATCCGGAGAATTGCGCAGTTTATCAAGCACGGCGGCTTGAAACGCCAGGCCACGTTCCTTCGTATATCCGGAACGGGAAAGATCGATGCCTGCGGTGAGAGTGTTGGCGGGATTGAACCCTGTGTCGAGGTTGACCACGTTCAATGCTGTCCGCGTAAGCAAACCGCAGCAGGCCAGCACAATGAAGCACACGCCCAACTGCAGGCCAAGCAGAACACGCTGGCCGATCTTCTTGCGCGAACCTCCCGCGACGGCAGCACCTCCCTCATGCAGAGCTTCTTTCTGCGAGACGCGCAGCGACTGGCGCACCGGATACATGCCGCACGCCAGGGTCACGAGCACAGTGACCACGATGACAAAAGAGAGAATACACACGTCAGGCTGCAGGTTGAAGACCAGCGGAATTCCAAAGTTTGGCAGCAGGACATAGAGCGCCCTGGAGATGCCCAGGCTCGCAGCCCAGCCGGCGAGTGATCCTGCCAGGGCAAGGATGCCGGTTTCGGCCAGCACCTGCGCGGCGATGCGGGCGGGCGTTGCACCGAGCGCTGTGCGAATCGCAACTTCACGGCGATGCTGCGCTGCATGCTGGCCAAGCAGGGATGCAATGTTGATGCACACCAGGAGCATGAGCAGGATGGAGGCTCCGAAGAGTATCGGGATCACCGAACCGATGGTCGAGAACAGGCCGCGCTCAAAATGGGCGATGTCTCTCAGATTCAAATCCCAACCGTTGTACCTGCTGTCGTGTTGTTGGAGCGCGAAGGAATGCGCCAGCGTGTGAATTTCCGCCGAGGCAGATTGATCGCTGACGCCGGGACGAAGCCGAACCGCCACTTGCAGGCCGTAGTGCAACAGCGGATCGGGCGCGGAGTCGGACGAAAGATCGCGAACGGCAGAGAGCGGAAGCCACGCAGCCTCGGCAAGTCCGCCGTAGATTCCTGCGAAGCCCGCGGGAGCCACGCCAATTACCGTGAATACATGGTGGTTGATTTCAACTGTGCGGCCGGCAATGTTTGGATCTGCTGCAAACCGATCGTGCCACAAATTGTCAGAGAGCACCACTTCGTCTTGTGCGCCATAAGCGCGCTCATTCGCGACGGGCAGAAAGAAACGGCCCACCTCGGGTTGAATGCCGAGAAACTGAAAATAATTCGACGTGACTGCTCCGACAGCGATTGCCCTCGGCTGCTGATTCGGGCTCGCCAGGTTCACCCTGGTCAGATCAAATGCAACGGTGTCGTTGAAGGAGTGGCCTTGTTCGCGGAGGAAGCGGAACTGGTCATAGTGCACCGAGTAGCCCTCAGAACCGAGCACGGTCGCATCTACAAAACGGATGCTGTGCTGGTTTGCAACTTGTGGCCAGGGATTGTAGGCAACAGCATTGGTCCAGGTGGCAACTGTCGTGAGCGCACCGATGCCGAGCGCCAGCGTGAGCACGGCAGTCACGGCGTAGCCCGGCGACTTGCTCAATTGACGAATTGCATAGCGAATGTGGTTCAGCATCGTGTTCATCGTGGCCCTCCTTGCAGAGCCTTTATTCAGTGCGCAAAGCCTTCATGGGGTCTACGGAAGCTGCGCGGCGAGCGGGAATGAATCCGGCCGCGGTAGCGCAGAGACCAAGAACAATGGTTGCGCCGGCCAGAGCCAGCGGGTCGTATGTTGCTACGTTGTAGAGCAGGCTCTTCATCAGGTAGCCGCAATAAAGGGCGGCGGGGATGCCCAGGGCGAGCCCGATCAGAATCTGCCAGAGCGCACCACGCAGCACCATGGAGACGACGCTCGACCGCGTTGCGCCAAGCGCCATGCGGATGCCGATCTCGCTGGTGCGTCGCGCAACAAAATAGGACATGACGCCGTAGAGACCGACCGAAGCGAGCGTCAAGGCCAGAATGCCAAAGAGGCTTGTGAGCCGAGCGATCAGACGATCCTGATCGAAGTTGCCGGCAACCTGTGCATCGAGGGTACGAAGATCGCTGACGGTGAGATTGCGATCGATGCTCGCCAGCGTATTGCGAATCAGCGAGTCCGCGCCGGGCTGTGGGCTGTTGAATTCCAGGATCATCGCGTTGATGAACATGGATTGGGTTTCACCGGTGGCAAACATTTCTTCCTTGTATCCGGTAAAACGCTGCGAGAGCGGGCGTAGATACGCCGGATTCGCGGGTTCCCGAGGATCATTGAATTTGAAATCCGCGAAGACGCCCGCGATTTCAAAGCT
>Ga0208691_1000844_pt1 | contig 11103 bp, 6 predicted proteins | sample June2015DPH_20_1_FD_184719 | JGI IMG/M metagenome (GOLD analysis project Ga0208691, IMG submission 184719) | Peatland microbial communities from SPRUCE experiment site at the Marcell Experimental Forest, Minnesota, USA - June2015DPH_20_10... | ecosystem: Environmental > Terrestrial > Soil >... | reverse complement strand
AGGGCGCTCGGTAGGCGGGATTGGACTCGTCGGCAACCAGGCGCTTATCTTCTTGGGAATCGAGCGAAGCCAAATGGATTCCGTTGTTTTTGCCGCGGGCTGCCAGGTACAAGAAATGGCGGCCGTCCGGCAGGAACCAAGGCCAGCGGTGCGTGCCCAATTCGACCTTGGTCAAAAGTGCCGGCGCACCGCCTGTCTCGGACACGCGGCTAAGCCCGTTATTGCCGTTGTCGGCTGCGAACACAATCACTCCGCTACGCCCCCAAGTTCCTCCACGGCCGGTGGGAGCGTCGCACAGAGTCAGGACCGGGCCGCCGTTTACCGCAATCTTCTTCAGCTTGTCGTGCGAGAAAAAACCAATCCAGCGGCTGTCCGGAGACCAGAAAGGATACGATGCATCCTCGGTGCCCGTGAGCGGTTGGGCGTCGAGGGAATCGAGCGCCCGCACCCATAGCCGCCGCGGCGAGCCCTGGTCTCCGGCATCCATGGCGAGATAGTGTCCATCGGGCGAGATGACAAATTCACGGACGTCGGTGGTCCTGTCCGGGAATGGCAAAGTATAACGGAGCACGTTACGCTGCGGCGGCTGCTCACTGTAATGGACCGCAGCCAGGATTGCAGCCGCGATGATTCCCGCCGTCGCTAGCGTCCAGGCAAGGTCCCTCGACCTGGCGAGCCGGCCCAGACCGCGCGGTCGAGGACGCGAATCCGCAACCAGCTCGCGCGCCGCGGAATCTTCCTTCAAATCCAGCAGCGCAACCTTTATATCAGCCATACTCTGCCAGCGCCGCGCGGAATCTTTGCGCAGACAGCGTGCCAGAAGTGTTTCCAAATCGTGGGGCAGCGGGCCGGCGATTTCTTGGGCGGGCCGCGGGTCCTTGTGAATGATGTTGCCCAGCGTGGAGGCCGGCGAAGTACCGTGGAAGGCGCGTACGCCTGTCAGCATTTCATAGAGGACCGACCCGAACGAAAAGATATCCGAACGCGCGTCCACATTTTGGCCCTCCGCCTGTTCAGGCGACATGTAGCAGACCGTGCCCACGATCTCGCCCTTGGCCGTTAGCGGATCAGTATCACCGGATTTCTCAAACTCGGGCACGGCCACGCGCGCCAGGCCGAAATCCACCACCTTGACGGTACCTTCCGCCGTCACCATGATGTTGCCCGGCTTCAGATCGCGATGCACAATCCCGGCCGTATGCGCGGCGGCTAAGGCATCGGCGATTTGCCCGGCGTAGTTCAACGCTTCGGCGAGCGGCAATCCTTTTCGGGGAATCAACTCCTGAAGCGGTTTGCCGTTGACGAACTCCATGACCAGATAATTCGGTCCCACGTCGTAGAGAGTGCAAATGTTCGGATGATTCAGAGCGGCGACGGCGCGGGCCTCGAGTTCGAACCGGCGGCTGAACTCGGTTCTCGAGACCTTGAGCGCAACAGGCCGGTCCAGCCGCGTGTCCCGCGCTTTCCAAACCTCGGCCATGCCCCCGGCGCCAATCCGGCTCTCGATTTCATATGGACCCAGCCGCGCGCCCGTGACCAACGTCGCAGTGAGGGCACGGTTGAACACCAGCTCCGGCGAGGAAGGGTCTTTCGCGAGCAGCGACTCAACTTCTTTTCGGAGGTCCTGATCGCCGCCGCAAGCATCAGCGATATACTCCGCTCGCACTTCCGGCTCGCGCTCAAGCGCCGCGTGATACACCAGCTCGATCTGGCGCCATCGCTGGGAAGTCATGCCTGGAAACCCTAGGTTCCCAACTATAACTCACGGTTGTGCGGGTCCGCTGGCGCACTCTGGAGTCTCTACATTCGCCTGATGCGTATCGTGGGGCAGGTCCCCGACCTGCCAGAGAATTGTTTCCGATGCGCTCGACCAGGGCCACAATTCGGCCCGCTCTAGCAAGTCTTGCTCGCACCGGATTCCATTCGATGTACCGCACGATACGCTCAAGTTCCGTGCCGTCGACATGACGACCGACCCATTTTCTGCCCGCGATGAATTAGCTCCTTGCGACCGAAGCGGCTACTTGCGGATGGCTGAGGAACATGGGACCCGCATTGGCAGAGTCCAGTTGCCGATCCAACAGGAGGAACTCTCGTAGGTTGCCAATGAGGCAACCTACGGCGATAGAAGCTCATGAGAAAGGGGTGAGAGGGACAGTTCAAAACTCTCAATCGGCAGGTCGGGGACCTGCCCCACGTCAGTTGCCCGCGAAGTTCACGGTGGCTATGTCGGATGAAGATGTACCAGTCGAATCCGTCACCGTGAGCAGAAAAGTATAAAGACCACGCCCCTGCGAAAACTGTACTGTTGGAGTTGCCAGGTTGCCGTGCAGGATGGCCGCTGATGGACTGCCTTGTGGAATCGACCACTGGTAGGTCAATGGTTTTCCATCGGCCGAGATGGACATGGTTCCATCCAACTGAATCTCTTGCGACACCACGGTGGCATTCTTCGGATCCGCGACCGCCTTAGTCTTTACAGCCGGGCCGCAACGATTGGCAGGCTCGCCAGGTCCGCCTTCCAAGCACGGAATAGCCGTGAGATACGTGTAGATCGCCAGCAAATCGTTATCGGTCATGTTTTTGAACGTGGGCCAGGACATAACTTGCAGCAGGCTGCCGTTGAACGGCGCCGGAATGCATGTCCCATTGGGAGCACCGGTGCAGGTGGGGTGGACATGATCCATGTCGATGCCGGTTCGCATGATCAAAAGGAACTGATCGAACGTGTCGCCACCCACAGCTCGGCCAGTGGAGTCCGGCGTCAGGTTGCGGCTAATGATGTGGGGAAAGTTGCCGGTCGCATTCGGAAAAGCTCCGAAATCTCTTCCGCCTCCCAGGTACGTGGCCGGGTTCACGACTGCTGGCTGATTTTGATAAGGATTTCCACCCTTTGCGAACTGAGTGGTCGGACCGTCGCTGTGGCAGCCGTTGCAGTCTGCCCCCGCGTTCACCAGGTAGCTACCGTATGCCACCAAATTGGGATCCAGGCCCTTCAAATTCAGCGGGACCGGTGCAATCGCCATCCCTTGCTGAACTTTTACTGGATCGAGGGGGGTTGGATCGGGTATCGTTTGGCCAACCGCGGTAGAGGCCACAAACAGCAGGCCGGGAAGAGTCATCGAAAACGTCTTAAGCATGGGTTTCTCCTTGAGGATTCTGCGTTCACCCGGTAAGCGGAAAACAGCGCGTAAAACTATAATGTCGTTCAGGAGATTTGTTGGAAGAATCGCAGGGACAGATTACGCAGTTGTTGCGGGCGTGGGGAAACGGGGACAGGGAAGCCTTGAACCGGCTTACCCCCGTCGTATACGAGGAGTTGCGGCGTATGGCGCAAGGTTATGTGCGCCGCGAAGGTCCCCAGAACAGCCTGCAGGCCACCGCGCTGGTGCACGAAGCATATCTAAAGTTGGTGGACGCCCGGATTGCCCAATGGCAGGACCGCACGCATTTCTTCGCCATTTCGGCGCGGCTCATGCGGAGAATCCTGGTAGACGCGGCCCGCACCAGGATAGCCGGGAAGCGGGGCGGCGGCACGGTTCGCGTCGAGATCAACGAGTCCCTGGATGGCGCGCCCCTTGATAGCGATCAAATGGTGCGGCTGGATGACGCGCTGGACGCCCTGGCGAAATTCGACGCGCGAAAAGCGGAGGTAGTGGAACTCCGTTTCTTCTCCGGCCTCAGCGTAGAGGAAACTGCCGCAGCGCTCAAGATCTCCGAACAGAGCGTGCTGCGCGATTGGAAACTGGCGCGCGCGTGGCTGGCGCGCGAAATGCAAGGATCAACCGAATAACGGAGCAACCTTTACTGCACGTCGTAGGTATGAATCTCTTTCCCCTGAAGATAGATATCGAACCACGACACGATATGCTGCAATCGTTCGACGCGATGCTTGGGCATTCCCGAGCGAGAGAGCTCGTGGGATTCGCCGGGGAAGCGGACCATTACGGTTGGGATCTTTTTGTACTTCAGGGCGCGGAACATCTGCTCGCCGCCTGCAGCCGGAGGTGTGCGGTAATCGGCCTCGCCTTCTATCAGCATCAGCGGCGTGTTGATATCGCGGATGTAGGTGATGGGCGAGCGGGCTTTGAAGTCAGCTTCCTGCTCCCAGGGTGCGCCGCGGAACCAAGTGGGCCTGAATAGTGTGAAATCGGCGGTGTACCAGAAGTCCGTCCAATCGGCGATGTCACGCTGCGATACCGCGGCTTTGAAGCGCTGCGTGTGGCCAATTACCCAATTTGTCAATAACCCGCCGCCGCTGCCGCCGGTCACGCCCATATGATCTTTATCCACCCAGCCGCGCGCGATTAATTCGTCGACGCCGGCCATCAGATCTTTGAAGTCGTCTCCTGGATAGGCAAATTGAATTATGTTTCCGAAATCCTGTCCGTAGGTGGTGCTGCCGCGCGGATTCGGATACAGCACTACGTAGCCCTTGGCCGCCATCCACTGAATTTCATGGTCGAAGGTGTAGCCATATGCGGAGTGCGGACCACCATGAATATTGATGATCATCGGATACTTCTTGCCTTCCTGAAAATCGGGCGGACGCTGGACAAATGCCTCAATGGGCTTACCGTCGAAGCTCTTGTACCAGATGGCTACAGGTTCCGTGATGTTGATTTTGGAAAACAGCTCCTCGTTGATGTGAGTGAGCCGCCGCACGTCAACGGATGCGACATCCAGGGAAAAAAGGTCGCCGATCAGAGTGGGTGACGAAATCAGAATCGCGGCCTTCGATCCGTCGGGCGTCGCGCTATAGGCGAACACATCGTGATCGCCGCGGGTTAACGGCTTCACTTCGCCGGTTTCGGCGTCGACGCGCTTCAGATTTGAGCGGCCTTCTTCGCCAGCTAAGACGAAAATGAATTGCCCATCCTTGCTCCAGAACGGCGTGGATGGGCCACTGCCGCGCGGCGGAGCCTGATCGCCCCCAACGCCGCCGGAAATGTCGTAATCATAATTCGCGGTGAGATTTTTCGGCGTGGAACCGGGCTGGAGCGAAGTAATGAACAGATCCGGCTGGCTGTAGGATCGCTCGGCCCCGTCCTTGCCACTCGCGATAGCGCCTGCGAATGCCATGCGCGATCCGTCCGGACTCAGTACCATGCCGCCCATGAAGCCGTCGAGCCCCGTCACGCGAGTGATATCGCCTCCGGTCGCCTTCACTACGTAGAGATCCGTATGCGCGGATTCGTAGTACTGCTCGCGAACGCGGCGTGAGGTGAAGTAAATCTGGGAGCCATCGCGCGACCACACGATATCGTTTTCGCTGAATTCGCCGTCGGTTACCTGCTTGGCTTTTTGCGATTCGCCGGGCGTTTTGGGAACTTCGACGGTCCAGATGTGGCTGGGACGGTCCGGCTCAAGATAGCCCGCGCCGTTCATGCGATAAACCGCGCGCGTGATCACGCGCACGTCGCTCTTCTCTTCGTCTTTGCCGTCCTTTTTCTTGTCGAAATCCTTGGGTATATTTGAGGACGAAAATGCGATGGTGTGGCCGTCGGGCGACCAGACGGGCCCACCTGCGCCCTTCGGAAGATCGGTGAGCGGGCGCGCTTCGCCGCCATCCATGGCCAGCAGAAAGATCTGGCCAGGTTGCGGCTTGCCATCTTTCTCCGAGGCACGCACAAACGCGAGCAGACGGCCGTCGGGCGACCATTGCGGTGACGAGTCATGCGGACCGGCGGTCAGTTGCCGCGCTTCGCCGCCGCTCGACGGAATGATCCACAGAGCTGTGTCGTATCCCTCATGCTTTTGATTGACGGTGACGCGCGTGTAGACGATGCGCGATCCGTCCGGTGAAATGCGCGGGTTCGCGATCCACTGGAATGAGTAGATATCGGTGTCGGCGATGGGCCGACGGTCGGCGGCAAAAATCGACACAACGAGACAAAACGGGAGAAATCCTTTGAGCCGGTGCATTGTCTAGGATTGTACAATTGTTTCTGGTTTCTGGTTTCTGGTTCGCACGGGGGGACGTAACCAGAAACCAGAAACGAGAAACCAGAAACCGGCGCTACAGCAGGAGCGCCACGCAACCAGTAACAATCAAAGCAGCGGCCCATATTAGATCAAGATTGAACCAGGCTTTCCGCAACATCGCTAGGCCCACTTTTTGGTAGACAATTATCGCAACCGCGGCCGTCACGGTGAGATATCCCAGCGTGTGTACCAGCGTGGCTCCAATACCGGTCATGCCCATGCCGTGCATGTGATGCATCGGCGTCGACATTTGCAGAACTACCGGCAGCACCATCAGTCCGGCTCCATGCGCCGAGGCCATCAGAAATGACCATGCCGTGAGTTCCAGAAATCCCACCCGCATTCCTCCCCATTGGAAATGGCGGCTTCGAATGATGCGATAGACGCCCAACGCCACCAGCAAACAGGCCACGGCGATCTTGACGAAATTCAACGGTACAACTACCTGAATCAATCCGGCGATCAACACCACGACGCCGATTGCGAGTGCGTGCCCGAGCGTGATGGGTATCAGCGACCGTAGTACCGCGCGGGAGCTGTGCTCCTGCATCCCCAATGCCACGGCGAATAGCCAACCCATTCCAGGGTTGATGCCGTGATAGGCGCCCAACAGGAATAGCGTCGCCCAGCCGGCGGCGTTGCTCATGCGTAGCAGTAGGAATCGGACGACGCGTCGCCGCCTTCCAGACGGATCTGGTGACCGCGCAGATCCCCAAACTCCACGAAGAACTTCGGATCGATGTGCATCCCGCCTTCGGGCGCGGCATCCACTTTCACCATCCAGCTTCGAACTCCCTCGGGATAGAATTGGGCGTCCCACGGCGAGTAGAGCGAGTTGGTGAAATAGATGCGCTTCGCGTCGCGGCTCAATTCCACCATTTGCGGACCGCCATTCAGAGGAGTCTTTGGCTGCGCGGGATGAGCAGCGTGGCGCACGATTCCGCCCAAATGAATGGAACCGGTTTTCTTCGGATGGAAGGGATCGGAAACATCATATTGCAGGAACTCGCCGGTGCCCCAGCAGGAAATGTAGAGAAACCGGTCGTCGAGCGAAAGATTGATGTCGGTGATCAGCGGCGGCACAGCTTTGAATCCTTGCAGAAGCGGCGGGAGCAATTCCGGCTCGGCCGGCTCGGCCGGGATATCGATCACTTTTTGAATGCCCCATTTGCCGTTGGTGAGATGCCACAGCCAGATTGAGGCCGACAAATCCTTCAGCGACACAACCACGCCTAAAAATCCGTAGGCGCGCGTGGGATTGTGAGCGGGGCGAAGCTCCAGCGCCATTTGATATTCCGCGCCAAGATCCAGCTCCTCCAAATGACGGCGCTTGTGCAGATCCCAGACGTGCAGCTTGTGCCCGTAGCCGCCTTTGAGCAGGATCTCGGGATTCAATCCGTGCTGCACCATGTTGGGCGTGCCCCATTCGCTGGAGATAAGAGTGTCGAAACCCAGATGCCACCAGAAATCGTACGCGAGATACTGCGGTCCGCGATCCAATTCCCATTTGCCGAGGATGTCGAAGCTGTCGTGGTCGATCACAAAGATTCCGCCAGGGCCATCGCCTGATGTCGATCCGAGGGCGCTTGCGTAAATTCCCTCCGGCCCGCAGTGCAGCGTGTGGGGCGAGGCATAGCCAGTTCTTGCGGCCAGCGTCTCCGGTTCGATTACCTTGACGATTTGCGGTTTTCGCGGATCGGGCTTGGTGTCCACGATATGTATGCGGGAAGAGTTGATGCCGGGAACGATCAGGTAGCGGCGCTCCACGTGCGGATGCGGCGCGTAGGGACACAAGCACGCGCTGCACGCGTTCCATCCGAAATGATGGAGCTCGTCGCCGACATTCGGCATGTCCAGTTGGCCGACGATGTGGCCGTATCCGGATGACGCCGGGTCGAGATCCACTACGCCCAGCGCGTCCGGCCGCTGGTTGCCGTTCGCATTGAGCATGGCTACATACGCGAGTTTTTCCGGTGGCGCCTGCATGGCCATTGTCGGAGAAGGATAAAAGGTTGGGTCTGGTCGCCAAAGCGGCATTTGGTGAGCTCCTCGATCCATACTACAGTATGTCTATTGACATTGCCTGGCATGGCGCGGCAGCCCAATTACTCGGGTGACTGCTATACTTATCAAAAGATTCCTTCAGGCAGGAGGATGCCATGTTGCTCAAAACCTTGCCTACGCTTCGGGCAGGGGTGGTTCTGGTTGGGTTCGTTTTATCGATAACATCGTTACGGGCGCAGCAGGATCCGGACAGTGACCGCCAGGCGTACGCCCTCAAGATCCGCGAAACGTACAATTTCCACTTCGGAAAAGACAAGATTTCCACGCCCGGTAACGCGGCTGTGGAGGGTAACGACTTTATTCCAGCGAGCGCGTTTCCCACCGCGGAATACTGCGGGCGCTGTCACGCCGAGGCCTATAGCCAATGGCGGCAGGCGCTGCATTCCAATTCCTTTCGCACGCCTTTCTATCGAACTAGCGTAAACATTCTGCTGCGAACCAAAGGCATCGAGTTTACGCGTCACTGCGATAGCTGCCACAATCCTATCGCCGTGCTCGCGGGCGGGTTGACTCAAATTTCTCAGGTAGATCGCAGCTTCGATGAAGACGGTCTCACTTGCACCACGTGCCATTCCATTCAAAAGCTGCAATCCACGAACGGGAATGGTGGGTTCGTTTTTGGAGTTCCTTCCGTACTGGTGGATGAGGACGGCAAACGGATTCCCGGCATAGTGCCGGACGAAGAGATCCGCCAGCATCCTGACCGGCATTCGCGCGCGGTGATGCAATCGTTCTATCGGACGCCGGAATTTTGCGCGTCCTGTCACAAGGCCAATCTGCCGAATCCCTTGAATGACTATAAGTTCATCCGGGCATTCACGGTGTACGACGAATGGCAGAACTCGAAATTCTCAACACGCAATCCGCTGACGTTTTACTCTACCGGGTTCACTACTTGCCAGGATTGCCACATGCAGCGCTCGCCGATCACGCTGAAAGATGACGGCGCCAAGCATGGCACGCTTGTTTCGCATCGCTGGCCGGCCGGCAATACGGCCGTGCCGTTCTACTACGGTTTCGATCAGCAATTGCAGAAGACCGTCGAGTTTCTAAAGTCCGGCAACTACCTCAACGTGGACCTGTTTGCGATCAAGAGAAATGCAGAAGAAGGTATGATCGCGCCGCTGGGTTCCACGGCTTTCAAACTCGCGCCCGATGACACCGTTGAGATGATGGTAGTAATCCAGAACAAAAACATCGGCCATTCACTGGTTCCCGAAGTGCGCGATTTGTATGAGCCATGGGTGGAATTCCAGGTGACGGATGCCGCGGGCACGGAGATTTATCACAGCGGCTTTTTGAAGCCGGACGGGTCGCTCGAACCAGGCGCGCACAGCTTCACTAACCGGCCCGTGAATACTGACGGCGTTTTCGTGGATAATCACAAAGTCTGGACCATTCAGTCCGTGGCTTATGACAACACCATACAATCCGGGCGATCGGCGCTGGTGCGCTATCAATTCCACATTCCGGCCAACGCCAAGGGGCCACTTACTGTAACGGCCCGCGTGAACTATCGCCACTTACGCCAGAGTTACTTGAATAATATCTTTGGAACGGATCATCCGGCGTATCCGGTGGTTGAGCTGGCTTCCCGTACGCGCATTTTGAACCTTGGCGAGAACCCCGCCGCGCCAGACCCGAAAGACAATCAGGATTGGATGCGTTGGAACAATCTGGGCATCGGGTTCCTGGATCAATTGCAATATGCCGATGCCATGCAAGCTTTCGAGCACGTGCCGATGCTCCGTCCGGACTACGCGGATGGCTTTATCAACGTGGCGCTGACGTACATCGAATGGGAAAAATATTCTTCCGCACGTCCCAGCCTGGAGAAGGCGCTGGAGGTAAGCCCGAACAATGCACGCGCTCTTTATTATCTGGCGCTCGTGGAAAGGCGCGAAGGGCATTTCGATGAAGAGCTAGCCGATTTACAACGCGTAGTGGAGCAGTTTCCGCAAGCGCGCGACCCGCGGCGGGAATTGGGGATCGCGTACTATCAGCGGCACAGTTATGAAGAGGCGCGGCAGCAGTTTGAGGCGCTGCAGGCCATAGATCCCGACGATCTCGCCGCGCACTACAATTTAGCCGTGTTGTACCGCCGCATGGGGATGAAGGAGAAAGCTGCCGAACAAGCTGCCATGTTTGCGACGAAACAGGTGGATCCCGGAGCGCCAACGTACTCGATGGAGTTTCTGCGGGTGCATCCGGAGATTTCAAACGAAAGCGTGCCCTGGCATCTGCACTCGGATTCGCCGCATCCGGTGACAGCCGCCGGCGGCGGAGGCCAGGGTAAGTGATCGGCCTTCTGCACACTTGGCAGGCGAAAGCGCCGGCCCCACGAATTGCCAACCAAGCCGAGGAGATATCCTTTTGAGCGGAACCCGCCGGCGATTTGTCCGCTCCTTGAGCCGGACAGCATTGGTGCTTCCTTTTTCCGACTTACTGGCACTCGGGCAGCAACCGATAGCTCCAACCGAGCGACGTTATGACGCCAAGCCCCGGCCGGCGGCTCCAGGTCCTAAGTCACCGATTGAAGGCACGCCACTCGGAGTCAGCTTTGTGGATGTTGTCAAAGAATCCGGCTTGGCTGTTAAAACCATCTACGGCGGGGAAGGCAAGAACAAATATCTTCTTGAGACCACCGGCTGCGGATTGGCATTTTATGATTACGACCAGGACGGGTGGCTGGATGTTTTTCTGGTGAATGGCTGGCGTTTGGAAGGCTTCCCGGCCGGGCAAGAGCCGCGCTGCCACCTGTTCAAGAATAACCGCGATGGTACATTTACTGACGTAACAAAAGGCTCGGGCCTGGAGCATAAAACCGGGTGGGGACAGGCTTGCTGCGTCGGCGATTATGACAACGACGGTTACGACGATCTGTTCGTAACTTACTACGGGCAGAACGCACTGTACCGCAATCACGGCGACGGAACTTTCACAGACGTAACCAAGGAAGCGGGTTTGATTCAGCCGGGTCCGAAGATACGCTGGAATACCGGCTGCACGTTTGTGGATTACGACAAAGACGGGAACCTGGATCTGTTCGTTGCC
>Ga0208691_1000840_pt1 | contig 11119 bp, 10 predicted proteins | sample June2015DPH_20_1_FD_184719 | JGI IMG/M metagenome (GOLD analysis project Ga0208691, IMG submission 184719) | Peatland microbial communities from SPRUCE experiment site at the Marcell Experimental Forest, Minnesota, USA - June2015DPH_20_10... | ecosystem: Environmental > Terrestrial > Soil >... | reverse complement strand
CGACGGAAGCGGCGGCCCGGGGTGCCAAATAATCGGCAATAGCCTGGCGCTCGGCGGCGCTCAGCGTTGATCCTTGCGCTTTCATCGATCCGGATTCGAGCGCTGTCACGATGGCGCCATTGGGGACCCACTTGAGAGCCTCGAACGTGGGGGTCCGGTTGGCGGCGTCCGGTTTATGGCAGAGCGCGCAGTTCTTTTTGAACAACGCCTCACCATCTGGGGAAGCGGCCGGGGCAGCGGCCTGCGCAGCGGCCACGCTAATGAACGCAAACGATAGCAAGCCGATTAAACGACGCATGTGGGATTATTATAGTCACTTATGACTCGCCGCGAAGTGTTCAAAAATGCCGCCATTGCCGCAGCGCTGTTCGGGCTGCCGGCTCAAAAATTCGCGAAGGCCGCTACCCCGCTGCCTGACGGATCGCTGTTCGATCACGATCCGGAAGCCTATTGGACCAAGATCCGTGATGAGCAGTTCATACTGCCGCATTGGCGCGTCTTCCTGCAGAACGGAAGCCTCGGTGTTGCGCCCAAGCCGGTGCTCGACGCCGTGGTGGATTATCTGACGCGCTCGGCCGCGCTGCAACTGGAAGAATATCCGCGCTGGGGCTACGAGACGTTGGACCAGCATCGCACAGAGATGGCCGATTATCTGGGCTGCAAGAAGGACGAACTGGCGTTCACGCACAACGCCACCGAGGCGCTCAGCATCATCGCTAACGGCATCGATTTGAAGTCCGGTGATGAGGTGGTGATGACGGACCAGGAGCATCCCAGCGGCAAATCCGGCTGGTTGGAAAAACAGGCACGCTATGGAATCACGGTTCGGGAAGTCAAAATTCCGCTGCCGCCGAAAAATCCGGAGCAGTTGACCGATATTATGATTTCGGCCATTGGAACGCGCACGCGTGTTCTGTTTTTCAGCGGCATCACAACCACCACGGGACTGGTGTTTCCAGTGCGGCAAATCTGCGAGGCCGCGCGGGCCAAGGGCGTCATCACGGTGGTGGATGGCGCGCATATGCAGGGGCAAGTGCCATTGCGGTTGTCCGAATTGGGTTGCGATTACTACGCCGGAAGTCCGCACAAGTGGCTGTTCGCACCCGCCGGATCGGGAATCCTGTACATCCGTGAAGAGAATCTCGAAAAGCTGTGGCCTTTGGTCGTAACCGCCGGTTGGGACGATAAGAAATTGAAAGCCGCGCGTTTTATGATGATGGGCACCAACAATCGCGCCATTTTTGAAGGCATGCTGGCCGGCCTCAGATTCCACAAGCAGATCGGCTCCGAGCGCGTTTATAATCGCATACATCAGTTGGCGCGGATGGCGCGCGAGAAGGCCGAAGCCACGCCGTATATCGAATTGCTGACACCGGCGGATGATCGGATGTATGGATCCCTAATGACGTTCCAGATCAAAGGCAAGACCGACGAACAGCTCAAACCAGTGGGGGATATTTTCCAGAAGAATAAAGTTTGGACAATCTGGGGCCAGCGTGTGCGGCTCTCGACGCACATTCACACGCGCCCGTCGGATGTGGATTTGTTCTTTAATACGGTGAGGGAAGTTCTGGGGTAACCGAGGCCCAAGCGTGGGGCGGCCGGTCCGCGGGTCTGTTCTCGTTTGGGTTCGTTTTGTAATTTGACGTCGCGCTGGTTCCTGACGCATCCGACGAGTTTTGTGTTTGGAGGAGTGTCGCCTGTAACTGGCTGTGTGCGCTAGCGTTGTTGCATTCATTTTTTTCGGAACGGTGTCGAAAATTCAAGATGCGTCATGCGAAACGGAGCGCTCCTGGTGGGTTCAGGCGTTGAGCGCTCTATCCCACGCCAAAAGTCCCGGCGACAGAGTGGCTGCATTCCGGTTCGAGCTTAACAGGGGGTCAACTGCGTTGCAGAGTTCGGGCCTCCAGGTTGTTGCGCGAGAGGGGAAAAGAAAATGCGCGAGTCGGTCACTGGCTTGAGTAGATATGGAATAATCGGTGCGCGAGCGGCGCTAAATGTTGCAAGCAGTTGAGCGACATGCGTGACTGCGTCTCGATATCTAGGCTTAGTTTCGACAGAATAGGGAGAGCATCTTGGCTGCAAAAATTCTCATGGTTCTTAGCGCGAGCATTATCTTTACGCTCGGCGTCGTCCACCTCGTGTATACGTTCCGGGGGCCAAATCTCACTCCCCGTGACCCCGCGCTCGAAGTCAGCATGAGCCAGATTTCACCTGTCATTACGAAAGAAACAACCATGTGGCGGTGTTGGGTGGGCTTCAATGCCAGCCACAGCATGGGACTTATTTTGTTCGGTTTAATTTTCGGTTTTCTCGCATTGGCTCACGGCCAACTCCTCTTTCAGTCACCGTTCCTGCTCATTGTCGGGCTGGCAGTGCTTGGTGGTTTTGTCGTGCTGTGCAAGGTTTATTTTTTTAGTGGGCCTCTCATAGGCGTCAGCATTTCCTTGGCCTGCTATGTTGCCAGCGTTGCGCTATCGCGGTTCTAACCAAGGTGAGATTCTCCCTGCGCGCCGACGATGGTGTTCGCTACCGGCCTTCCTATCCAGCCGAAGTAACGCCTCTCCTCGAGCGCCGGCGCGGCCTCACTCCGCAATCCCGCCTTGCCGATATCGGCTCCGCGACGGGACCATCGCTACGAGGCGTAGCTGGTGGAGTTCGATTAGTTCCCAAGTCGGCGATAATCTTCCGAATTATTTTTCAAACGCGCTTCTGAGGACCGCGCTGTTTCGCTTGGCCAGAATCTCCTGCATCCTGCCGCGCACTGAATCGTCACGACTGTAGAGCGACAAAGCCGCCAATGCGTCCAGGGCGGACTTTTCGCTGTCCTCAGCCAACCGCGTTAGCAAAAACTCAACAGATTCATCCTGGCGCAGCATGGCCATCGCTAGCAACAATGTTCTTCGCAACGTAGCTTGGGCGGTCGCCTCCCAAGCTTCCTTGAGCAAGGGGAATGCCGCAGGCAGGCGCGATTCTCCCAGGGCTAGCGCGGCTCGTTCGGCGATCTCGTCGGAGCCGGAGGTGAGAAAGCCGGCCACGAATTCTAGCGACTCCGCCGGAGCTAACCGCAATAATCCGGCGAAGCATTCGGCTGTCACTTCCTCTTCCTTGTCTCCGATTAGAGCCTTGTATCGAAGCAGCAGGACTCCGGCCTGTTGTCCGGTCTCCGAAAGAGCTCGGGCAGCGCCGGCGCGGGCGGCAGTTTCTGAATCCGCAAGCAACGTTACGCATTCCTGCAGCGCGTCCGGATGGAACATCCGCACCAACCCCTGCGCGCAGATGCCGCGCAGCGCGGCTGCGGCATCCACGGGCGGCCCGAAACTTCCCTCCATCTGCACGTGGCGAATGCCTGCGAGGTAAACTGACGCGGCGGGATGATCCAGGGCGGCTAGCGTTTTCGCGATAGCGGTCAGCGCATCGCAGCGGGGATCGCGCTCGGCGGGATTCTTCATCCATTCGAGAAACGCGTCCGCCAACGGCTGGGCCAGAGCGCCGACTTCCAGGCGTTCTACGGTATCCGCCGCTGCTGCTGCGACATGATTGCTCTTATGCAGCAGAAACGGCGCGAGATCGCGCGTTAGATCGAATTTTTCGGGTTCATCTCGGATGGCACGGATGGCCCGGAGCGCGTCTTCTGTCGAAGGGCGTTTCTTCACTCGATCATTATCTCCTTGAAATCAATCACTTACAATAAGAAGAGTGAGAGCTTCTGCTGGAAACTTGAACCTGCACATCCTTCATCAACTTAGCGTCAAACGTTATGTGACGGGAATTGCGCTATGGGTGTCCCTGGCTGCGCTGCCGCTCAGTGCGGCGAGCGTGGACCTGAACGTATTGCTGAAGGGCATCGAGCAACGGTACAACCACGCCAAGACGCTCGAAGTCCAATATAATGAGACGTATACAGTCCAGGGGCAGGCCCGTAAGAGCGAGACTGGAACCCTTACGCTGCGTAAACCCGGCCGCATGCGTTGGGACTATAGCGCGCCGGCCGGCAAGCTCTTTCTATCCGACGGCAAAGATGTTTATCTTTACACGCCCGAATCGCATCGGGTGGAGAAGGAACCGCTCAAAGCCAGTGAGGACATGCGGGCGCCCATGGCGTTCCTGCTGGGCAAGCTGGATTTCTCCAAAGAATTTCGCAATTTCGAACTGAAAGCGGAAGGCACAGGTTGGGTGGTGACGGCCAAGGCGAAGAGCGACAAGTTGCCGTACGAAAAAGTGGAGATGCTGGTGTCGCCGGATTACGAGATCCGGCGCCTGGTGGTGAATGGCCAGGACGGATCGATTCTGACGTTCCTGTTCGATAAGGAGAAACTGAATCCGGCGGTGAACGACGCTCAGTTTAAATTTCAACTGCCGGCCGGCGCGCAGTTAGTTTCCGGCGAGGTAACCCAATAATGTCCGAGTGGGTTTTGAAATACTCCGATCCGCGTGGCGAGGTTCACCAGCAGGTGGCCGAAGCCGTCACCGAAAAAGAACTGCGCGACCGTTTTTCGCAGCAGGGCTTCCTGATTTATTCCATCAAGCCACGCCACGAGATCGCCGGCGTTTCGATGGGTGGTGGACGCAAGAAAAAGATCAACCTGGAAAAGTTCCTGATCTTCAACCAGCAATTTGTGACGCTGGTGCGCGCCGGTCTGCCGATTCTGAAGGCGCTGGATCTTCTCTCCGATCGTTTAACTGACCAAAGGCTTGCGCCACACATCAAAGCTGTTCGCGAAGAGGTGAAGAACGGTTCGTTGCTCTCGGACGCATTCGCGCGGCAGGGTGTTTTCCCGCCCATTTATGTCACTTCCGTGCTGGCGGGCGAAAAGAGCGGCGCGCTGGGCGAAGTGCTGGATCGCTTCATTACATATCAGAAGCTGGCTTTGGCGGTTCGCAAGAAGCTGATTCTGTCGCTGGTCTATCCGTGCATTCTGATCGTGCTGGTGGCTTGCCTGATGGTGTTTCTGATCACTTTCGTGGTTCCTAAGTTCGCGGAGCTGTATAGCAGCATGTCGGCGAAATTGCCGGCGGCCACGGAGATCCTGATCGCGGTGGGGACCACGGCGAAGAACTATATCCTACTCGGCTTCGCCGTCGTGGTGATCGCCGCGGTGGCGTTCCGATTCTGGTCGAAGACTGAGAAGGGCGAAGAGAAAATGGATCGCTTGCGCCTGCGCACGCCGGTGTTGGGCGAGATCTGGATCAAGTATCAGGTGGCGCAGTTCGCACGCGTGTTAGGAACACTGTTGGTCGGCGGCATTCCGCTGATGCAGGCGCTGGATACGGCTTCGAGCTCGCTCGGAACGCGGCTTTTGAAGAAGACTTTGGGTGAAGCCGGCAAGATGGTGAAGGAGGGGCAATCGCTATCCAGCTCGCTGACCAAGACTAAGATTTTCCCGGGACTCTCGATCGACATGATTGAAGTGGGCGAGTCGACGGGAGCCCTTCCGCAGATGCTGGCGAGCGTCGCGGAATTTTATGAAGACGACGTGAATACCAGAATGAGCGCGTCGCTCGCGTTGATTGAGCCGGCGATCATGATTTTCATGGGGTGTTTTGTAACGTTCGTGCTGGTGGCTTTATATTTGCCGATCTTCTCGTTGGCGGATACGTTGCGATGAGGGGTACTTTCCATGTCGGCTAGCGATCGAACAAAACTCGTCACTCCACTCGAGGAAATCGCGCAGGCGAAAGCCGTCGCTTCACGGTACCGGTGCGAGTTTGTGGATCTGCGCGAAGTTCGGATCGATCACGACCTGTTCCACTCCGTTCCTGTCGACCTGATGTTCCGCTACAACTTTGTGCCGATTCACTCGGTGAACGGGCATCTGGACATCGCGCTGGCGGACCCGCGCAATCTGAATCTGATTGACGAGCTTTCGGTGTTGCTGCAGAAGAAACTCAAGGTCAAGGTTGCGACGCTATCTCAGATTTCCGATCTGCTTAAGAAAACCGAGCAGTCGCAGCGCGTTCTGGAAGAGGTGACCGAAGGCTTCACGCTGGACGTGATGTCGGGCGATGAAGAGAATCAGGACGAGACGCTCTCCATCGATAAGCTCACCGCCGACAGCGCCATCGCGCCAGTGATCAAGCTGGTGGACACCACCATCTTTAACGCGCTGGAACGGCGCGCGAGTGACATCCACATTGAAACGCGCGATCAGGAAGTGGCCATCAAGTACCGCATTGACGGCGTGCTGCACTACGCCATGCCGCCCATCTCGAAGGATTGGCATTCCACCATTATTTCGCGCGTGAAAGTGATGAGTGAGCTGGATATCGCCGAACGCCGCATCCCGCAGGACGGCCGTTTTCGGGTGCGCTACAAGACGCGCCTGATCGACTTCCGCGTTTCCATCATGCCCACCATTCATGGCGAAGACGCCGTGCTGCGCGTGCTGGATAAAGAATCGATGAGTGAGAAGTTCGCCAAGTTGTCGCTCGACGTGGTGGGCTTTTCCGAAAACGACCTGGTGAAGTTCCGGCGCTATATCAAGGAACCCTACGGCATGGTACTGGTGACAGGTCCGACCGGTTCCGGCAAAACCACCACGCTGTACGCCGCCGTGAGCGAGATCAAGAACGATGAGGACAAGATCATCACCATTGAAGATCCGGTGGAGTATCAGATCAAGGGCATCACGCAGATCCCGGTGAACGAGAAAAAGGGGCTGACGTTCGCGCGTGGATTGCGGTCGATCCTGCGTCACGATCCGGACAAGATCATGGTGGGCGAAATCCGCGACCAGGAGACTGCGCAAATCGCGATCAACGCCGCGCTCACCGGCCACCTGGTTTTCACCACGGTTCACGCTAACAACGTGCTGGATGTGTTGGGCCGCTTCCTGAATATGGGCGTGGAGCCATACAACTTTGTCTCGGCGCTCAATTGCATCCTGGCGCAGCGGCTGGTGCGCATCATTTGTGATCATTGCAAGGTCCCGGTTGAATATCCCGATGCTTATCTGATTGAGAGCGGGTTGAATCCGGACGAATGGCGCGACGTCACTTTGTATGAAGGGCCGGGCTGTTTCGAATGCGGCGGCACGGGATTCCGTGGACGTACCGCGATCCATGAACTGCTGGACTTAAGCGAGCACATCCGCGAAATGATTCTGGACAAGCGGCCGGCGTCTGAGATCAAGCGCATCGCGCGCGACGAAGGCATGACGTTTCTGCGGGAATCCGCCATCAATAAGGCGCGCAGCGGAGTGACCACGCTGAAAGAGATCAACAAGGTGACGTTCATTGAAGGGTAACGCCACTCCGCTCCCATGACTTCGCTCGCCAATCTGCTGCCCACTCTGCTGAAAGATCCGCCGCCGACGCACGCGTTCGAGTTGTCGGAAGCCGGTATTGCGTTCGCACGCGTCAACGAGCCGAAAGAAACCAACTTCATGCCCTTCGACCCGGGCGTGCTGCTGGTTTCTCCAGCACACGACAATATTCATCAGCCGCAGAAGGTGCTGGATGTCATCGGCGCCATCGCGCCGCCGAACGGGCGTCGCAAGCGGCGCGCCGCACTGATCCTGCCGGATTATTGCGCCCGCATCGCGGTGCTGGATTTCGACAATTTTCCGGCCGACCCCTCGGACCAGCTCGCTCTGCTGCGCTTCCGCATGAAGAAGAGCGTGCCTTTCGATGTGGATTCCGCTATTGTCAGCTACGCGGCGCAGCCTCGAAAAAAAGACAAGGGAAAGATCGAAGTGCTGGCGGCCGTGATGTCCGCCGAAATCGTGGGGCGCTATGAAGCTCCATTTCGCTTGGTTGGTTTTCATCCGGGCTTGGTCACGACATCGTCGTTGGCTGCACTGAATCTTATGCAGCCGGAACAGGTGACCATGCTGGTTAAGCTCAATGGACGAATTCTGTCCGTGCTGGTGCTGGATTCAAGCGTCATCAAGCTGGCGCGCTGCGTGGAGATGGACGCTGGGCGGCCCGAGGAGATAGAAACGGTGCTGCATCCCACCGTGGCATACATCGAAGACGAGCTTAAGGCCAAGCCGCAGCGGATCTGGTTGTGCGGATTCGGATCCCAGAGCGCGGATTGCGCCGAGCGCTGGCAAGCTGAGTGGGGCGTCGCGGTGGAACCGCTGCGGGCAAGCTTCGGAACGCCGGGTCAGAACAATGCGGGGCTGCTGGGCTACTTGGAATCGGTAGGTGGGTGACAAAGGTATGAATATAGCCGAGCCGCGACCGGCAGGGAGTTTCCATCGGCCTGCTGGCCCACCAAAGTCCATGAAGACGCCGTGGCGCACGCACTCTTCGGTGCTGCGCCGAGACTCGTCTCGGCGTCGGGCGGACATCGACACGAGTGTCGATGCAGGACGCAAGATTGCGTGCGCCACACGGCGTCTTCAACGGAGCGATACCACGAGCGCAGAACTAGCGGCACCGGTCGCGGCTCGGTTAGGTCGCGTACCCGTGACAGACGCGATGGGTGAGAAAATATGATTACAGATATGGCCATTCAGGTTCCCATCAACCTCGCGACCGAACCGTTCCGCCGGGACCGTCCCATGTTGGTGGCATCCGCGGGACTGGGATTGCTTCTCGCGATATCGCTCGGGTTCGAGGTGAAGACCATCGTTTCCCAGCGTCAGGAAGGCGCGCAAATCCATGTCACCATCGATCGTTTGAATACCCAACTGCGCGGCGTCACGGCCGAACAGACCAAATTGAACGCGTTGCTACGCAAGCCCGAAAACGCCGAAGTGATGGAGCGCAGCTTGTTCTTGAACGCGCTGATCGATCGCAAGGCCATCAGTTGGACCAAGCTCTTCGCGGACCTGGAAAAAGTGATGCCTTATAACGTCCGCCTGGTCTCCGTGCGATTGCCGGAAGTGGATTCGGACAACCGCGTGCTGCTGGACATGGTGGTGGGTGCGAAGGACAATCCGCAGCTCCGTGAATTGGTGCAGCACCTGGAAGCCTCGCCGCAGTTCGGCGCGCCTGACGTGCAAAGCAGTACTCCGCCTTCGCAAACTGATCCGTTTATCCGTTATCACGTACTGGTTTCCTATGCTCAGAAACTTTAGCTGGAACGTTTGGCCTCCCAACAACGCGGCCGCGCTGCTGCGGCTGGGGGTTGGTCTATTGGTGGGTGCGAATCTGGTGGCCGGCTATTTCGTGCTGCGGCCCATCGGTGGGTCGCCGGATGAGCTGCGGCAACAGGCCATGGAGATGCGCCTGCAGATTCGCCAGCAGCAGAGCGCGCTGGATCGGACGCGGCTGCTCTCAGGCAAGGTGGAAATTGGACGCGGCGAAGGCGATAAGTTCATGAGCAAATATTTTCTGCCCCGCCGCACGGCCTACTCAGTGATCCTGGGGGAGCTGGATCAGATTGCCGACCAAGCCAAAGTTACTCCCAAGGAAGGCGCCTACACTTTTGAGCCGGTGGAAGGCAGCGACACGCTGCTGATGATGCAGATTACGCGTAACTTTGAATCCAGCTATGAGAATCTCATCCACTTTGTGAATCTGATCGATAAGGCGGACCGGCTGCTGGTTATCGAAGGCCTGAATGCAACGCCGCAACAGGGTGGCGCGAAGTTGAACATCATGCTGAAGCTGGACACTTTTGTAGTGCAGGACGGATCCGCGGAATGAACTTGATCCCGGCCAAACTCGGGGCGGAACCGAAGAAGGTGGCAGCCGTTGCAGTGCTGTTCGCTGTCGCGGCTTATTTCTACATCTCAAATCGCAATTCCGGAGAATCGGATGCCCCGGCGCATTCTGTGAGTTCGCCGGTGAGTAGCGTAATGAGTCCAACGGCGACGGGTCCGAAATCGGCGGCGCGTCCGGGGAGCCGATCCGCTGGAAGAATCGCTGGGGGCAGGAATCCCCGGGAGTACCGGCCCTCCATGAAGCCACCTAAGGGCGTGGAACCGTCGTCGGTAGATCCCACACTGCATCTGGATGCGCTGGTGAAATTGCAGGATGTAAAGCTGGAAGCCACTACGCGGTCGCTGTTTGAGATTTCCGCGGCGCCTCCGGAAGTACTCGGAACTAAAGAAGTGGCCCAGATAAAGGTACAGCCGCCGCCCTTCGTCGGCCCGAAAGCTCCGCCGCCCCCTCCACCGCTGCCGCCCACTCCCAAGGCTCCTGCTATTCCTCTCAAGTTCTACGGCTTCGTAAATCCCGCTCGTCCGGATGTGAAGCGCGCATTCTTCCTCGATAGCGAGGAGATAATCGTAGCGGGCGAAGGAGACGTGATCAAGAAGCATTACAAGATCCTGCGGATCGGAGTGAATTCGGCCGAAGTGGAAGATATACAGTTTAAGGGCGACAACACCAAGCAAACGCTGCCGCTCGAAACGGAGGTGCAAGGATGAAACGCCGCGACGAATCCGGATTCGCGATGCTGCTGGTATTCGTGCTGGCGGCGGCCATCGCTATCAGCCTGTACATGGAAATGCCGCGGCTGGCATTCGAATCGCAGCGCCAGCGCGAGCAACTGCTGATCTCGCGCGGGGAGCAATACAAACGCGGCATCCAGCTCTTCTATCGCAAGTTCCACACATATCCGCAGAATCTCGACGATCTGGAAACCACGCGCAACATGCGCTTCCTGCGGAGGCGCTATAAAGATCCGATGACGGGCAAGGAAGAGTGGCGGCTCATCCACGTGGGTCCGGGCGGGCAACTGACGGATTCACTGGTGCAGCCGCTTCCTCAGCCAGGACAGCCTGGACAGCCCGGTCAAAACCAAGGCGGTGCGACGGCGAGCAATTCAACGCCAGCCGCCGCGACGCCGGATAGTTCACAACAGCAGCCCGGCTCGGGCCCAGCCATCGACCCAGCCACCGGGCAACCGGTGAATCCGGGGCTCAATATGGCGATGCGGCGGCCGAGCGATCGCCAGATCGGCGGGGGTCCGGAACAAGCTCCCTCGCCCGACGATCCGAACCAGCCGCAGCCCCAGAATCCGCCGCAAAATCCGGCACAACCGGGGCAGCCTGTACAACCGCAATATCCAGGACAGCCGGGTCAACCACAGAATCCGGGACAGCCGGGGCAACCTGTTGACCCGTCGCAGCCGGCGCAACCACAATATCCCGGCCAACCGCAATATCCGGGGCAACCCGGGCAGCCTCAGTATCCGGGCCAACCAGGACAATCGCAATACCCC
>Ga0208691_1000828_pt1 | contig 11234 bp, 6 predicted proteins | sample June2015DPH_20_1_FD_184719 | JGI IMG/M metagenome (GOLD analysis project Ga0208691, IMG submission 184719) | Peatland microbial communities from SPRUCE experiment site at the Marcell Experimental Forest, Minnesota, USA - June2015DPH_20_10... | ecosystem: Environmental > Terrestrial > Soil >... | reverse complement strand
CGCAAAGATCTCGACTCTTCAGGCTACTTCGAACGCAGATCGCAGACCTACGACGGAACAGATTACGCATCGGACTCGATCGGCGCGGGCATCTCTTACTCGAGGCCGCTCCTGAATGGAAATTTCAACGCCTCGCTGAATATGGCGGAAAGCTCCTCAAACACGGCCAACGGTGATACGTTGACCTTCACCACGACGGAGAACTACACCAGCGAAATCAAGGGATGGAAGTTTGCCGGCTCATTTGCCTATTCGCAGAATGCGGAGACCCTGCTGGTCACCTATCTGAACTCGTTTTATAGATTCTCCGGCAACGCGCATCGGCGCTGGGGTCAGTTCAGCGTAAGCATGGGCGCGGCGGGCGGGCGCACCGCACTGACCTCGCAAGCCGGAACATCCAACGACAGCGCAAGCTTCAACGGGAGCGCGGGGTTCAGCAGATTTCTTACCGTCAACGGCAGCTACGCAAGGTCGAGCGGAGAAGCGCTGGCGACCGGAGCCGGCCTGGCCACGATCACCGTGCCTTCGCCAACCCTGGATTCGGGCCTGGTCAGCCTCTTCGGCGGCACCAGCTATTCCATGGCGATGTCCAGCGCTCCTGCCAAAGGGCTCACCATTTCAGCCTCCTATGGCAGGTCGAACAGCAATACCACCATAAGCGGCGTCGCATCCATCAACCAAAGCAACAACTTCAACGCTTTCATGCAGTACCAGGTGCGCAAGTTGTGGTTTCAAAGCGGATACTCGCGTCTGGGGCAGAGTTTCACCGGGTCCAGCATAGGACCGGAAGTTGTATCATCGTTCTACTTCGGAGCATCGCGTTGGTTCAACTTCTTTTGAGATACGGGAGACGGCACCCCCTCTACGCCGGCCTGCTCCTGGCCTGCGCGGCGGTCGTGTCTTTGCCGCTCTGGGCCTCTCAAAAATCAAAGACGCAGGCAGTGCCGGAGCAGTGGGAAATGTCGCTCGACGGCGGCCGCAAGCTCACCTGGGAACACAGCTTCAGCTCAGAACAGGAAGTGAAGCCGAATCGCAGCTTCTGGAACAAGCTCGCCGACGTGATTGCCGGCGCGCCCGATTACCACTCCCTCGTCCGTCCCTACAGCGTTGTCAGCGATTCGCATGGCCGGATCATCGTGACCGATCCCGGTGCCGCGGGCGTACACATCTTCGACTTCGCGCAGCACAAGTACAAGTTCATTCAACGCTGGGGAAAGAGCAGGGACTCGATGCTCGCGCCCCAATGTGTTGCGGTCGATGCGCAGGACAACATTTATGTGACCGATTCCACCGCGGGCGTGATTTTTGTCTTTGAGCCCAACGGAAAGTTTGTTCATGCAATCGGCAGCCTGAAGGGCGGCGAAGGTTATTTCAAGCGCCCCACCGGAATTGCAGTAGACTCGGCGGCACATCAGATCTACGTAACCGACACGCTGCGCGACGAAGTGTTTGTCCTCGACATGCAAGGCAACATCCTGAAAACCATCGGCAAAACCGGCGACGGCAACGGCGAGTTCAATTTACCAACAGAACTACGGCTGGTGGGACCAAACCTGATGGTCGTGGACGCATTGAATTTCAGAGTCCAGGTGTTTGACCGCTCCGGTGCCTTTCTCTATTCGGTGGGCAAGCTTGGTGACAGTCCCGGCGCCATGTTCCGGCCCAAGGGCATAGCCGCCGATTCAGAAGGCGATCTCTACGTGGTGGATGGATTGTGGGGCATGGTCCAGGTCTTCAACCAGCAGGGCCAGCTACTCTATTACTTCGGTTCATCCGGTACGCATGCGGGCGAGTTTCAGCTGCCCGCCGGCTTATTCATCGACCATAACGACCAGGTTCTTATAGTGGACTCATTCAACCGCCGCGTTCAGGTGTTTCACTACGCAGGCCTGAAACAGCCGGTAAGGGAGGGCGCGCAATGAAGCACAGAGTCTCCCTTGCAATGCTGTTCGTTTTGCTCGCTGCCACTCCGCTGGCCGCGCAGATCGTCGGCGACGTGCTCGGCATGCACTCGTTCGGACCAGGCACAAAATCACCGATCGTCGGCGCGCGCCCAGATGCCTGTGCCTACTGCCACGCGCCGCACTCCGGCTCGGTCTACGGCTTGTGGAACCAGAAGCTGACCACACAGACCTACACCCTCTACTCAAGCGACACAGAGAAGAACAAGGGCCGCCAGCCGATACTCGGATCAGACAGCAACAAATGCCTCAGTTGTCACGACGGCACCGTAGGCGTGGGCAACACCGTTGCTTATGGCCAGGTGACGATGACCGGATCGATGTTCCCGGCCGACATTTTCGGAAGCAATCTGCAGACATCCCATCCCTTCAGCCTGGTAACCCCGCTGAAAGACAACGTCGACCTCGTCGCCTCGCTGACCCGGAGCCACAAGACCGCCGACACCACTGGAGCAGTGCATCTCGTCGGGGGCAACGTCGAGTGCACCTCGTGCCACAATCCGCACGTGCAGGCCAAAGACCTCATAAGCCAGAATTTCCTCGCCAAGGACAGCTCCAGCGGACAGCTCTGCCTGGCCTGCCACGATCCCACGCGAACCATCAGCGGCCAGGTGAATCCGATCGCCGACTGGGCCACAAGCGCGCACGCCATCTCCGCGGATGTGATTGCCCCCGCGGCCGCGTTGGGCAGTTACACAACCGTGGCCAAGGATGCCTGCATTGCCTGTCATGCGCCGCATAACGCTGGTGCGACGGCGCGGCTGCTGCGCGGCGTCAATGAGCAGGATTGCATCACCTGCCACAACGGCGCCAACGTCTCTCCAATGGCCACCTGGGCCAACGTGTTCCCTGAGTACGCGACACCGAAAGTGGGACATCCCTTCCCCACATCGAACAACCCGCACGACGCCGGAGAGACTACGCTGTTGAACAATAACCGCCATGCCACCTGCGTGGACTGCCACAATGCCCATGGCTCGGAACAGGTTGGCGTCTTCCCGCTTCCTCCGCTGATTCGCGCCTCGCAAAAAGACATTGCAGGCATCAGCGCGACCGATGGAGTCACCGTGCTGACGCCGGCCATCAATCAGTTTGAAAACTGCCTGCGCTGCCACGGCACCAGCACCGGCAAGCAGGTCTTGCCCATCTATGGATACTTCCCCGTCAGAACGGTTTCTGCCGGAGATCCTCTGAACCTCGTTCCGCAGTTTGCCGTCAGCGCGACATCGAGCCATCCGGTCACGCACGTGAGTAACAGTGCGCTCCCGCAGCCCAGCCTGCTGGGCAGCATGCTCACGCTCACCGGCGCCAGTTCGAGCCGCACCATGGCCGCCAACGGCGTGGGTGTCCAGATCCTCTGCACCGATTGCCACAACAGCGACGACAATCGCGAATTCGGCGGTACCGGTCCGAATGGCCCCCACGGGTCCGTGTGGACGCACATTCTGGAGCGTCGTTACGAGTTCAGCCAGACAGGCACGCCGGCAGCGCCTGGAGGCTTGATTGTCAATCTCTTCCCCACTCCGGACCTGAGCGTTGCGGGCCCATACGCGCTGTGCGGCAAATGCCATGATCTCGCCAATCAGATCCTGCAGAACACCAGTTGGAATCAGCACGCGTACCACATCAACGCCGGCTTCAGTTGCTCCACCTGCCACACCGCGCACGGCATGGGCGCCGTCAGCGGAACCGTCAGCGGCGAGCGCCTGATCAACTTCGACGCCAATGTGGTCGCGCCCAACGGCGGACTGCCCATCTCGTACAACCGCACCAACAATAGCTGCGTTTTGGTTTGCCACCAGGCCGCGCACAATGCCGACGGCTCGGTTTCAGTGAGCAGCGTGCGCAAAAGCCCCGGCCTGAAAAAGTGAGATCCCTCCGCAATCCGAATTCGTTTTAAACTTTAGAAGACGGTGCCGGCACTGCTCCCGTTCATCTCGTTTGACTTGTCCGCGTGACACTGGCGGCAAAACTGTGCCGTCTGGTTGGACTGCGTATTGGGATCGGCCGGATTGTAGGGACCGCGCAGAAAGAACATCGTGGCGTAGTTTCCCGGCGGCAAGCCCGATTGCGAACCTTTGCTCACCGTCACCACGTTCATCGAGTGCGGATTGTGGCATGTGTCGCAAACCATCACTGGACTGTTATTGTAATTGCCCGGCGTCACAAAAAACCCGTAATTCGTGACGAACTGCTTTGAGCGAGCCCCAGTCATCAGCACCGTGCCGTTTGCACCAACCGTGCAATCCCAATTGGACCCGCCGCAGCCAATCTTCGCATTCAGTCCAACCGGATGCTGATTAAGATAAATTCCGCTGCTTCCGCCGTTGCCGCCCAGCAGCGTGGGGATGGTGCTCGCCGATCCATAGGTCGATGGCACGGCTTCATACAGCTGGTTTTTCATCATCGCGCCGGAAGCATAGTTGCCGTCGTGGCAGGTTAGGCAGGTGAGCATTCCGTTCACGTCCGGCGTGGTCGCCGACATGCTCGACGGCAGAACCTCAACGTATTTCCCGCCCCCGGTTGTAATCGTCTTGCCGTACAGTCCCGTTGCGTCCTGTCCCCAAAGGATGGAATTCCCGGACGAGGAGTCGCTGCTTTTGGCCGTTCCATTGCCGCTGGTGCCATTGTGCGGCGCGTGGCACGCTGTACACCCGCGGCCGTAGTTGAGGTGGGCGCCGAGAACGTCGCTCTTCGGAGAAGTGATTTGAGCCGTCAAATATCCTGAACTCGCCAGCACCACCAACGCGACAAATGAGAGATGTTTCATTGAGCAGACCTCCTGATGCATACATCTGCTCAATCGGCTGAGTTTTGCCTCATCTGTAGCGCGCCTGCGGGTTAGATAACTCCCCGGTAACTAAGAGAAAATGGGGAATCTCTTGTTACATGAGTGATTGGAAGGAGTTAATGACTGGGAGGGTTGACGGCGGAAGCTCGCGGAAACCCACAAACAACCCTGGCTCCATCCGCAATCGTCAACCTATACAGCGAATACTGCTTAACTCTGACTCATTCTAGCTTTCGTCGTCGCCGCGGACCAGCCCAAACTTCTTCAGCTTGTAGCGCAGCGCGTCGCGGCTGATGTCCAGCACCTTCGCGGCATTGGTCTGGTTGCCGTTGCACTGGCTCATCGCCAGCTCCACCATCGTGTGCTCCACTTCTTCAAGCGAAGTTCCACCCTCCGGAATATAGAGCCGCGGCAGTGCGCGACCGTTAGGCAAGGTCCGCCCGCCGTCAGCCGGCGAAGTGCGCTCAAACAGCGTGCGCCCCCCTGACTCACCCACTGAGAACGGCAGATACACCGGCCGCAGAAACGGCTCTTCTTCCAGAATCATGCCCCGCTCAATGGTGTTGCGCAGTTCGCGCACATTACCCGGCCAGTTGTGGTTGAGGATCAGGGAGCGCGTCTGGTCTGTAATTCCGCGGATCGATTTCCGGAACCGGCGATTATAGCGATCGATGAAAAACTCCACCAGCGGAAGTATGTCTTCCTTGCGATCGCGCAGCGGAGGAATGAAAATCGCGATGATCGCCAGCCGGTAATAAAGATCCTGGCGGAATGTGCTCTCGCGCACCGCCTTTTCCAGATCGCGATTGGACGCCGCAATCACCCGCACATCCACCTGGATATCGCGCAGCCCGCCCACGCGGCGAACCACCTGGTCCTCCAGCACGCGCAGCAGTTTGGCCTGCAACAAGGGCGACAGCTCGCCAATCTCATCCAGAAAAAGCGTGCCCCCGTCCGCTGCTTCAAACAGACCTTTCTTCATCTGCTTGGCGTCAGTGAACGCGCCCTTCTCGTGGCCGAACAGCTCGGCCTCCATCAGCGTTTCGGGAATCGCGGAGCAATTGATCGCCACAAACGGCTTCTCGTGACGCGTGCTCTCGTAGTGAATGGCCTTGGCGATCAGATCCTTGCCCGTGCCGCTTTCGCCTTGAATCAAAATCGTCGTGGCTGCGGACGCCGCCACCTTCTTCACAAAGTTCATCAGCTCCGTCATTTTGGGCGACACGCTGACCACGCTGTCATACCCCACCGTGCGCCGCACCTCCCCGCGCAGCGCCTGCACCTCGTTGCGCAGGCTCGTGGTTTCAAGCGCATTCTTGATGGCCACATGCAGTTCGTCAAAGTCGATCGGCTTGCCCACAAAGTCGTACGCGCCCAGCTTGATCGCCGCCTTCACATCGTCAAGCTGCGGATCGGCCGTAATCATGATGACAGCCCGCGCGTCGCCATTCTTCTTCAGCTGATCCAGCACCTCGATGCCGGTCAGGTCGGGCATGCGCACATCCAGAAGCACCAGGTCAGGCGATTCCCGCTGCGCCAGGCGAAGCGCCGGCTCGCCCGCGTCGGCTTCGACAACGAGATAGCCCCACTCCTCGCACTTCTGGCGCAGAGACCAGCGCACCAGGCGCTCGTCGTCCACGATCATGATTTTTTCTGTAGGCATAAGTCGCCAACGCACTGCGCGGGGGAATCGACTGGCTTGACCGGAACAATGAGGTTTCCCTCATGCGTAAGAGCGGCAGGGTTACCGGTGGAATCCCACGCAAAGCTGGAGATATTAGAGGGTTTTAGGCAGATCAATGCATGTGATCTAAATCACCATTGACGAGGCGGCGTCGCGAAACCCTGCCGTTCGTCGTCGCAAATCAGCTTAGGAATCCTCCGCCTGAACCGCAGGAGCATTGAAAGGAATGAGAACCTCGAACCTGGTGCCTTTTCCAACCACGCTTGTGACATGAATCCGTCCGTGATGTTCCTCAACAATCCGGCGCGCGAGCGAAAGGCCCAGCCCGGTTCCGTTGCCCCGAGTCGTATAAAACGGGCGGAAGATCTGCGGCAGCTGCTGTTCCGGTATGCCGCGGCCGGTGTCCGACACCGCCACGCTCGCGCAATCGCCATGCTTGCCAATCTCGACGCGCACCGTGCCCGCGCCCTCCATTGCCTGCACCGCGTTGAGCAGCAGATTCAGCAGCACCTGGTGAATCTGGTCGCTGTCGTGCTCCACCTCGGGCAGATCCGGCGCCTTGTCGAGTTCAATTTTGATCGGCTGCGAAAGCACCTGCTGGCGCGCCAGCATCACCGCGTGTTCCACCGTCGTGTTGAGGTTGCTCCGCATCATCATGGGCGGATGCGGTCGCGCCGTCTCAAGCAGATCGGTGAGAATGCGATTGATCTGGTTGATCTCAAGACGAACGTCCTTGACCATGTCGCGCGCCGGGCTGGTCTCCGGCAAATCGCGCCCAATAATTTCGATCACGCCCGCGATTCCTGCCAGTGGATTGCGGATTTCATGAGCCAGGCCGGTGGCCAATTCACCAAGGGTCGCCAGGTGTTCAGCACGAGACATCTGTGTGCGGTGCATGGTCTCAATCTCCTTACGGCTCTCGCGCAACTGTTTCGTCATGTGATTGAAGTTGCGGCCCAGGTCTCCTATTTCGTCGTTGCGCTCCGCGAAACTGACCGCGACATTGAGGTTCCCATCGCTGATCAGTCTGACTTTTTTCTGCAACTCGACCATTGGCCCATGCACCAGGTACGCCACCACTCCAATCGAAACTCCGCAGATGATCACCGCTCCGTCCACCGCGAGCATCAGCACCAGGTGGCGTTCCGGCCCCTGCAACGTCAAGGTGGCCACGGTAAACAGCAGCAGCCCCACCCCCAGAACAAAAACAATCGGCAATAGCGCCTTCAGCTGCCAATAGACGCGAACTTGTTCCACTGTGCAATCCTCCGCCGGCCAGAGCGCTGAACCGGCAACAGAAAAATCTCCGAGCTAGCATTAAAGCACTCCCCGCACCCGCAGGCAGTGACCGTTGACGCTCATTTGGAGGGCACACGTCCATTCCTCACCCGATCGAAAAACCAACCGCAGTCGATGAGTCCCTGCCCCGCGGTTGATGAAGACCGCCTTGACGGCCCGGTCCGAATCATCCCGCGAAAGCATGCAGCATGGGAAAGAGGTACGTAATGCCGAATTGTTGGAATTCAACAGGCCGATCCCGCGGTGGCAAAGACATCGGCTCGACTAAGCCGAGCTCCGATTCTTCGCTCGATCAATCAGCGGTGATCCAGTCTGTTTCGTGGACAAAGGAGCGTAACCCACGTCCCCTCTTCTCCCTGTTCCACAAACTGATATGCATGTTGAGCTCCACACACAAGCTGCCCTGCAACCGCTGGCAATGAAACAGCTTAGTGTGTATTGAATCAGGTCAGTGCAAGGCTGTTTTGGGCTAAATCACGCAGCAGGCAGGGATTTCACACATCGCGGGCACCGCACGGGAATGAGTCGCAGCCGCCGTTCGGGAGTAACGCCTTGTGGCATTTCACAGGAGCTGCTGGGTCAGAAGGCCCATGGTGTGATCTGAATCACCGTCACGTATTCACGAGCCATATCTAATTACTCCTGTGAACATGTTTTCGTTCAGTCGCTTGCGCGTGCGTTGCTGCTTGCGCGAGTCTTCCCGCGTTACGGCGACGTTCGTGCAAGCAACATTCCCAGAGGCCGTATGAAACTGCTCTTCCCTCGCGCCTGGTTCCCCACGATCGCTGCTCGCGGCAGCAGCCGGACCTTGCCGCGCGCGCTCTGCACTTTGTTCATCGTCCTGGCACTGACAGCAATCCGCGCGTCTGCCGCGGTCCATCCTGTTCCGCTCGATAAGAACACGCCCCCCGCCAAGTGTCTGGAGTGCCATGAGGACAAGACCAAAGGCAAGTCGGTTCATTCGGCCATGCAGATGGGCTGCACCAGCTGCCATGAGATTCGCATCAACAAGGACGTAACCCGGGTAAAGCTGATCACCGCCACTCCGTCGGCCTTGTGCATCAGCTGCCATGCCGACAAGAAGGCCTCGGACATCAAGGGGACGGTGCATCCGCCGGCCGTCCGCGACTGCATCACCTGCCACGATCCGCACTCCAGCGACAACAAGAATCAGCTCCTGAAGCCGGCTTCCGGCGGCGAGAAGGAAAACCTATGCCTCAGCTGCCACAAGACGGGATTGAACGTGCCCGAGAAAGGCAGCCGTCATGCCGCGCTCGACATGGGCTGCGACACCTGCCACACCACCCATAAAACCGGCCCCGAGCCGACCATGGACAACCAGTTCCACCTCACCAAGGCAGCCCCGGCGCTGTGTCTCGATTGCCATGATGCCAAGGACGCAGACCTGCAAAAGGCGCACCAGAACCAGCCCTTCGCCACAGCCAATTGCATGGAGTGCCACGATCCGCACCAATCCGCCGCTCCCAAGCTGATGGTGAAGTTCCAGCATCCGCCCTTTGAGTCGAGAAGCTGCGACATGTGCCACTCCCCGGCCAAGGACGGCAAAGTGGTGCTGACCCAGGCCGACGCCAAGAGCCTCTGCGTCACCTGCCACGACGACAAGGCCAAGCTCATCGAAACCGCCAAGGTGCCGCATCCGGGCGCGGCCGGCGATTGCACCGATTGCCACAGCCCCCACGCCAGCAGCCAACCCGGCCTGCCCAAGACCGATGGCGTGCAAATCTGCCTCGGCTGCCATTCCGACATCGGCGACCTGGGCAAGAAGCCGGTGCATCATCAACCAGCCTTCACGCAGGGCTGCAGCACATGCCACACGCCCCACGGTGGAGACATCGATCACCTGCTGCGCGCCAAGGGCAACGCGTTATGCCTCGAGTGCCACGGCCCGGATTCCACGCCCCAGCCCGTGGCCGATCAAAAACTGCTCACCATCTTTAATGGAACCGTCAAACTGCCCGATGACTACTACACGAAGAACAACGTCGTCATTCTGCCGTTGCGCTTCGGACTCGGACACCCCGTGGAATATCACCCGGTTTCCGATGTGATGGATCCGACTGACCAGAGCAAAGTGAAAACGCCGCTCAGTTGCCTCTCCTGCCATCAGCCGCACTCCTCGTTGCAGCCCGACCTGCTGGTGAAGGACCAGGCCAACAACATGGCCTTCTGCGACAACTGCCACAAGAACAGGGTCAACATGAAACAGACCACCGCACTCCCGAAGTAACGCATCACCGGAGATCAATATGGTTCACTTCCTCACCACTTCGACACGCAACCGCAAGCCTCTGGTCCTGCTGCTCCTGCTCGCGATAGGACTGGCACTGCCTTTCACCGCCAGGGCAGACAAGAAAAAGAAGACAGACGCTTCCACTGCCGCCCCGGAGGTTGGCCCGCGCAAGTTTCCATTCGACCCCACCAAGCTGGTGTGGCCAAGCCCGCCCAACACCGCGCGCGTGCACTGGCTCGATTATTTTGCCGGGTCCAAAATCGATTACACTCCGCCGGCCGCTAGCAAAACCAAGGCATCGTGGATGGATCGCCTCGCAGGCGCGCAATCGCAGGATGAAAAATTCAATCCCAAGACCTTCCCTTTCCAGCTCATCGGGCCTTATGGCATCGCCATCGATTCCAAGGGCCTCGTGTACGTCGCCGACCAGCGAGTAGGCGCGGTCTTCATCTTCAACACCGAAACCCACGAAACGCAGATGATCCGCAATGGCTACGAAGCGCACTTCGGCTGGATCAACGGCCTGGCCATCGATGACGACGACCGGCTCTTTGTCTCTGACGGCAAAATGCACCGCGTGCTCGTCTTCAATACCAAGCACGAGGTCGAAAACCAGCTCACCGACGGATTGACGGATCCGGTCGGCATCGCACTCGATACCGCCAACCGTTTCCTCTACGTCGTGGACACCCAGTTGGACCAGGTGTTGGTATACGACGCGGACTCGCTCATACTGCTGCGCCACATCGGTACCGGCGGCAAAAATCACTACCTCACCACGCCAGGCGACTTTGCCGCGCCGCAGGGCATCGCCGTGGATGAGGACGGAAACATCTATGTGACGGACACGCTGAACGATCGCGTGGAGATCTTCGACGCGGACGGCAATTTCATCAGCACGTTCGGCAAAGCCGGTGACGGACCCGGCAACTTCGAGCGTCCCAAGGGCATCGCGGTGGATGGCGACGGGCACATCTGGGTCGCCGACGAGATGCAGGACCGGCTCCAGGTCTTCAATCGCGAAGGCCAGGTGCTCACCTATATCGGCATGGGGCATGGCAATCTTCCCGGCCAGTTCAAGGCTCTGGTGGGGGTGGCCATCGACAAGCAGAATCGCGTCTTTACAACCGAGCAGTATCCGGGACGATTGCAGGAGTTCAAGTACATCAGCGACGCCGACGCCGCTGCCGACAAGGCAAAGCATGACGCGGAGATGGCGCAGGCTGCCGGGAAACGCCAGAAGAGTGG
>Ga0208691_1000827_pt1 | contig 11235 bp, 9 predicted proteins | sample June2015DPH_20_1_FD_184719 | JGI IMG/M metagenome (GOLD analysis project Ga0208691, IMG submission 184719) | Peatland microbial communities from SPRUCE experiment site at the Marcell Experimental Forest, Minnesota, USA - June2015DPH_20_10... | ecosystem: Environmental > Terrestrial > Soil >... | reverse complement strand
GTTTTCGTCTTCTTTGTGTTAGCTGTGCTCTGTGTGGGTCAGAACCGACCTGTTATTTCGCGAGCGCCGCTTAGCGGAACGGCGGAAGCAAAGGCCTCGCTGCCGGCCAGCGTGTCGCCGGGCAACTGGTCGCAACTGGCAAAGCTTGTGCCTCCGGGATGCTGCACGGGCTTGCAGAACGAGGTTGCGTTATCGGGAGACACGGCCGTACTCAGCCTCGTCCCCTTTGAGAGCACGAAAGTCGCCCAGGTCTTTGAGAAAACGGCGGCGGGGTGGCGCAGCAATTCTCCGGTGGGGACACTTAACGGACCGGTTCCGGACGAACCTGTCTTTGCCCCGGTGGGGATTGATGGCGACACGATCGTGGTGGCCGGGTACACCGCTTCCTCACAGCATCCGGGATATGCGTTTGTTTACGTGAAGCCCGCCGGCGGTTGGGGAAACATGTCATCCCCGACTGCAATTCTGACCTCCTCCGACCACAGTCCCGACTTTGGAAATTCCGTATCCATCAGCGGGAACACGATTGTGGTGGGCGAGGATGGATATCAGTCGGGAACGCCGGGCGCAGCCTACGTTTTTGTCAAGCCTGCCGGCGGGTGGAAGAGCATGACGGAGACGGCGAAGCTGACCTCTTCGGACGGGACAAACACCGATTTGTTGGGATGGTCGGTGTCGGTTAGCGGCCAGACGATTGTGGCGGGCGCGCCGCAATTTGGGAACATCGTAAATCCGGGTCCGGGAAAGGCATATGTGTTCGTCGAGCCATCGGGCGGCTGGAAGAGCATGACGCAGACGGCAGAGATTACCGGATCGGACTCGGCACAAGGCGATGCATTCGGGTTCTCGGTTTCCATTGACGGAGATGTGGTGCTGACAGCGGCGTATGTCCACAACAAGTTTGTCGGGGAGGGATACATCTTCCAGAAGCCCGCTTCCGGATGGACCAATATGACGCAGACCGCTGTGCTGACCACGGCTGACGCCAGCATCAGCGAGTTCGGTTATGCGGTGGCGATCAGTGGAAATCTCGCGGTAATTGGAGCGCCGGTTCGGGGAGGGCCGCCGAACACGTGGGAGGGCGGACTTTATGTTTTTAAAGAACCTGCAGGGGGATGGCAGAACGCTACCAGCAGTGTGGTACTCATCGGCGCGGACACACATTTCTACGACCAACTGGGATATACGGTAGCCATCAGCGGGCAAACGGTGCTGGGCGGTGCTCCATACCACCCGGCGCCCGGCAATGCTTATCTTTTTGGGTTGCCTTAATAGTCGCGACTTGCTCGGACGCACTAAAACACATTGGGGGTTGATTATGTCGAAACCGAAATCTGTTGTCATCAGAGGTCGCATGCCACTTCGGAATCCTGTGGCGCTTTCCGAGCGGCTTAACCGGAGACTGAATGCTTACGCGCTGGCTGCGGGAGCGGCGGGGGTCGCGGTGCTTGCTTGCGCAGTTCCGGCAGAGGGCGAGCCAGTTTGCAAGGAATTCTCGGCGCAGTTGACGCATACCAACAATTTCCCGCTTTATTTGACTGCGCCGGCAGTCGCGCCATTCAACATTGCGCAAGGAACGAATTCGACCTTCCGGTCATTTACAACCACCGGTCGTGGCACTCTGCAGTGGTGGAATCGCGGGTTCTTCACTCCGAATACGGCTGGGGCGAAGGTGCTGTTGTCCAACGGCCTGCCTGCCAACGTCGCTTCTGGAGCTGAGATTGGGCCGGGCGGCAATTTCGGCAAGGGCAATTCCTACGGCCTGCTGTTTACCTATGGCAAGGGAGAATACACGTATCGTGGCGGCGGTACGAAACTCAATCATCGGGGCAACCTTGATCTCACGCAAAGCGACTATGTCGGCTTTCAATTCTCGGAGTCTGGCGCGACTCATTATGGCTGGGCCAGACTTTCGGTTAGCTTCGAGAGCGGGCGCGGGAAGACTCTGCACACGGTTCTTCACATCACTGGCTTGGGCTACGAGAGTGATGCGAACACGGCGATTGCGGCGGGGAGTTGCTCTGGATCGGAAGTGTCGTCCAGTGCCGGCGGAGTCCCTAGGTCTGTGCAGAAGGGAGCGCCGCTCGGGCTGTTGGCCCTGGGCAGTGGAGGCATTGGCCAGCGGAAGGAATAAGGCCGGCGGGTGCTTTTCGTTCTGCTCCAGCGTCTAACCCCCCGCCCCCTACCGTGGTCTTGAAAACATTGGAGTTAACTAAAGACCTTCGCAAAATCCGGATTGCAAATGAGTTATATCAGAATCCGCTAACGAAGGGACTCGGGGCCCGACTACTTCTTTGTTGATAGCGTTCACGGCTTCGCCCATGATTGCGCGATTTTGATGGCGGGGCAAGGTTGGATGTCACAAGGGGGTTGTGGATTTATGCTGTGTCCGGTCCCTACGTGGGCAGGCCGAGTGGCGGCAATGACCGAACGGTCTTGACTGTCTCCACGCTCACGGTTATCGCTTGTCCGATCAGTCGAAGGATGTATTCTTTGTCGTCGTCGCGGTTTGGGTCGTTCGTGATGCCGCTGCGTTTGTCGGTCGAGACTTGATATTGATCGATTACCCATTCGAGGGCGGAGCGGTTGCCGAGGCGGTAGTCGTAAGTTTCTTTCGGAATGCCACTTAGAGTCAGGAATTGGTTGTAGATGAGCGTCGTCTTGTCTTTGCTCAACTTCATTTTGGTGACGCGGGAGTCGAGTTTTTCTCCTTTCTTTTCTACTTTCCTGAGCTTCTATTCGGGTTGTTGCTCGTATCGGACGTGGATTTCGGCGAGACGCTTGCCGGCTTGGGCCAATGTGCGGAAGAGATCGGCGTCGGATACCACAGGCGCTAAAGCGCGGGAATTTTTCTTGTCTGCTGACGCGGCGCTGAAGCGCCGCTCTTCCACGTCACCGCCCGAGGCCTGTGGAACTACCGTGGAAGAGCCGGGCTTCAGCCCCTGTGGTGCTGGCGAACGGGATGCGGGGGAGTTCGCGGCGGAGGTTGGCGGCGTAGCGCTCGCGGTACTCGGGGTGGTGCAGGACGGCGTAGATGTAGTGAAAGATATCCCACTTGGTGATGGAGTTCTTTACCGCGGCGTGGGTCGGCTTGAAGGACAGAGACATTTCTGGTGGGTAAGTTTACCTCGGGAGTGGCCGAGATTGGGATGGCGGGGTTGGTGCTTCACAATGGGCGTCCGAAACTCCGCTTCCTTAGGATTGCCGTGGGGCGGCACGACTAAAGTCGTGCCCTTCCCGATCCTTCTCCGGTTTCGCGTCTGGCCGAGAGCAATAAGAAAACCCTCCCGCGGGGGCGGGAGGGTTGGCCGTTCCTTTTTGATAGCGGCTAGGCGCGGACGACGTTGCCCGCCTGGAAGCCTTTGGGGCCCTTCAGCAGATCGAACTCCACGGTCTCACCCTCGTTGAGCGAGCGGTAGCCGTTCTCCTGGATGGCGGAGAAATGCACGAACACGTCCTCTCCCGTGGAGCGCTGGATGAAACCATATCCTTTCGCCCCGTTGAACCACTTGACTGTTCCCTTCTCTCTCACAGATTACTCCTTTCGCCTGGTCGTCAAGAATGAGCTCCCCGCACCTCACGTTGTTGCCCCGGCGAACCGGAGCGCCCCCTCAAGAAATACGGTGGAACCGGTTGCGGCTTGCGGAATTGCCGAAGAAAATGGCGCGAAGAATTTAGCCCAAAGCAAAAGACTCCCAGCCTTCACACCGCATAAAGACATTGCGGCGCGAACACCCGGAGCCCCAGACCCTCGACGCTGATTTCTACGACTCTACTCAAGACGTCAACCTGTACAAAACCCATCGTCTGGCCTTCGCCAGACAATGAGCAAACGATAATAAGCACAACTAAATCGTTTGACAAGAAGAATTAGAGGGGCGGGACAAAAAATAACCAATGGTCACAATTTGAGGCTTTAACTAAGTGAAAGCAAAGCGGCCTCAAACTTTGGTTACCTGGAAGAAACCGTTAATCGCGAGAGTGCCTTGATAGGATTAGGCGATGCCTGTGCCAGAACAAGTTGCGGCTCCAGCCTCTCCCCCCGAACAGGATGTTTCCACAGCGGAGAAAGAGCGGACTGCCGCCCGTCGGTCGGGGGCCATGGCTTCAACCGTAAGGTACCTGCTGCGCACGGATGTGCACACCTTTGCATTCTCTGTGTCTGCCAACGCGATTCTGTCGTTCTTCCCTTTCGTCGTGCTGCTGATGACCCTCATCCGACGCGTTTTTCACTCGCGGGTGATGTCGGATGTTGTCGTAGAGTTGCTGCGCGACTACCTGCCCGCCGGGCAGGAGTTCATGATTCGCAATCTGAACGCGATGGTGAACAGCCGACAACGGGTACAAGTGGTTTCGCTGATTATTTTGCTGGTGACATCGTCGGGAGTTTTCATGCCGCTGGAAGTTGCGCTGAACCGGATTTGGCGCTTTCCGAATAATCGATCTTATTTCGGCAATCAGCTGATCTCGCTTGGGTTGGCTTTTGGTTGCGGTGTGCTGGCGCTGCTTTCGATTGCGTTGACTGCTGGTAATGTGGCGCTGATGGGATTTCTGCTACGCGGGCACGGCACGGGGTTTATTCGGCTGATGGGATTTGTGGTGATGAAGCTGTTCGCAATTGCCGCCAGCGTCGCAATCTTCTTCCTTATTTATTGGATATTTCCCAACGGCAAAGTTCCGGCACGAGCGGTAATGCCAGCTGCGGTGATTATGGGCCTGCTCTCGGAGGCGTTGAAGTACGGATACATTTTGGCGCTGCCCTGGCTCAATTTTGCGGAAGTCTACGGCCCGTTCGCATTGTCGGTCAGCATGATGTTCTGGGCTTTTCTATCCGGCATGTTATTGCTGGCGGGCGCGAATTTGAGCGCCGAGGAACACGCGCGGAGGAAGGCTGGAGCGAGAACACCTTCGTAACGAGCGAGTGCGGAATCGATGGAACGGCCATAATCCACAGGCGTGGTGTGACGAATGTCACAGAAAGCATTTACGCCACACGATTAAGATAGCTTCGGTTTCCCAAAACCCCTTCGAGCAGACATTTGTTCCCAGGTGATTCGCTATGGCTCGTGGTATGGGCTGGCGTCTGCTCGCCGCTTTTTTGCTGATCCTTGTAGCTTCGATTTCGCGCGGGCAGAACCCGCCCGAAGAGCGCTGGCAGCCTATTGACCTCCCGTCAGTGAGTCCTCCGTATCTGCGATTCACCGGGCCGATTCGGCTTCCGGGTGCGCCCGAACGCTATTCCCCTTCTCCACCGATATTCAACGCGCCGTCGGTAGTCCGATCCGCTGGAATCATCTTTTCTGGCCGAGTCATTTCCGTGGGACGAAGCGGGGCGTTCCTCGCGCAGGACGCAGCCTCGACCGTTATCACCTTCCAGGTTGAACATGCCATTCGTGGAGCAACGACCGGACAGAATCTCACTATCCGCGAATGGGCGGGCCTTTGGGACCGCGGTGAGCGGTATCGAGTCGGCGAGCGCGTGCTGTTGTTTTTGTATCCCGTAAGCAAACTGGGATTCACCAGTCCGGTGGCGGGGCCGATGGGTAGATTCGCGATCGACGGGCAGGACCGGATCGCGATGAACCCCTACAATTCCGCAATTTTTGCCAGAGACCCGCTGATCGGCGGAAGGACTGTTGTTCCGTACATCGAGTTTGCGGGAGCAGTACAGCGTGGCGGCGCGCAAGACTGAGCGGCCATTCAATGACCACTACGGGTACAACATCGTGAGGACACGACAGAGACGCGTGGGGCGTTGCGTGCATGCCTTTGTGCGCGCGTGCGCGGTCACGGCTATCGTCACGTTTATGGCGGGATTAGGTCGTGCGGGTGGCCCTGAATATGTTGCGGGTTCGAGCTACTTCGTCACTTCGACGATGGGGCAGCCGCTTACATGGGCACAAGGGCAGATAAGCTATTACACCGATCAAGGCGATCTCAGCCCGATTCTGCCGAACTCTGCGGCAAACTCCTTCGTCGCGAGCGCATTCCAGCAATGGACCTCGGTCACCACGGCTGCCGTTGTGGCGAACGCCGCTGGTCAGCTCGCCGAGGATGTTAATGGAAGCAATATTCAGGTCAATTCTGAAGGGGTGGTCACCGCGCCCGCGGACATCACTCCCTCCGCCACGTCGACGCCAGTGGGGGTTGTGTACGACTATGACGGGACCGTAACCGACGCGCTGCTGGGCGAGGGCGCGGGCGATCCGTCGCAATGTTTTTGGAATGCCGCTTATGGCGGCGACGATAACTTTGGCACGGGAGCGAATTTTCTGCACGCGCTGGTTGTCATCAATGGCCAGTGCGCTCTGCAGTCCTCGCAACTCACCGATGTGGAATATCGATTAGTGCGTGTGCTCGGCAGTGTGTTGGGCATGGGTTGGTCGCAGTTGAATCTGAACGTGATTACGGGAGATCCTCCGCCGACGCAGGAGGACTACGCCGGATTTCCCGTGATGCACTACATGGATCCGATCAATTGCGTGCCGATCACCGTGTGTTATCCGAACCCTTATCAACTTACCCCGGACGATATGGCCGCGCTTTCACGGTTATATCCGTTGCCCTCGGCGCCCGCCACGACCGCTCGCATTTACGGCTCGGTGTACTTCGAAAACCACATGAATCAAGAAGCCCAACCCATGCAGGGAGTGAATGTGATCGCGCGATGGATCGATCCTTCGACAGGGCTGCCCTCGGATCAGTATTCGGCCTCGTCGGTATCGGGTTTTCTTTTTACGGGCAATGCCGGTAACCCCATAACCGGCTTGGCTGATCCGCTGGGAAATCCCTACAGCGAATTCGGATCGGACGATCAGAACGTGGAAGGATTTTTCGATCTGGGGGAATTGCCGATTCCCAACGGCGCAAGTACGGCGCAATATCAGTTATCGATCGAGGCGGTGAACTCGACTTGGTCGGCGGGAGTTTGCCCATATGATTTTTTTCAAGTAGTGCCTTCGGGAACATTTGCACCGATTGTCGTTACGGTGAGCGCGGGCGGGGAGTTTGAGCAAGATATTTTGATGTCTGCCAGCGCGCAAGCTGCGCCTCCGTGGGCGGCGACGAAGACGTGGAACCAACCTGCGACGGTTCCTCCGCCGGGAGACTGGATCGGCTCGCTTAGCGGCTATGGGGACCAGGATTATTTCCTGATCACGGCGCAGGCGAACCGTACTTTGTCGGTCGCAGTAACGGCGTTGGACGAGACCGGCGCATCGAATGAATCGAAAGCTGCGCCGGTGATTGGAATGTGGACGTTGGGCGATCCGCAAGGTACACCTCCCCCGGTTTTTACTTCGGTGCCATTCAACGCGGCTACGTTTGGTATGAGCCGTCTGGATACGCAGGTGTTGAATTCCGGCAGCTTCATCATCGGAGTCTCCGATTTGCGTGGCGATGGCCGTCCGGATTACTCCTATCATGCGCACGTGCTTTATTCGGATAGCGTGAATCCTGCGCGCGTGCCTGTCAGCGGCGGCCCGATTACTTTGCAGGGCATAGGTTTTTCGCCAAGCCTGACGATTGCCGTCGGTAACGCGACCGTTCCTCTGTTTGCGACCAACACCAGCCAAATTCTGGCGCAGGCTCCAGCGCAGAGCGACGGGCAGGCGACGATTACGGTTACGGATCCCGTGAGCGGCGCATTTTCCATCATGACGGACGCGCTCACCTTCGGCGCAGCCTCGACCGATCAGATCCTCCTTCTGCAAGGTGCAAATCCGCCCACGCCAGTAGGAACCCAGGCGACGAACCCTGTGATGGCTCGAGTGGTTGCATCAGATGGAGTCACTGCGGTGAGCGGGGCTACAGTCGGCTGGAGCACAACCAACGGCGCTACGCTATCCGCTTGTGGCGGTGCTTCGAGTTGTTCGGCGTTTAGCGATGAGACTGGAATGGTCTCCACCTGGGTGACTCCGGGAGCTACCGGAGTTGCCACTGTCATCGCTACGCTTGCTCCTGGAGTCTACAATCCGTCGCAGTCGGTTGCTGGAACGTTGTTCGCGACGTCATCATCCTTGGATATTGGGGTAACCACATCGTATCTGTACATCGCGCAGGGAGCTACCGTCAGCGTTCCCATCACTGCGCGAGTGGTGAGTCTGGGAGTGCCGCAGAGCGGCAAAACCGTAAATTTCAGTGTCGCGCAGGGGTCGGGATCGCTCAGCGCCAACAGCGCGCTCACGAACAGTGCCGGGTATGCTTCGGTTACGCTTACGCTGACGAACTTCACCAACAATGTGCAACTCACGGCCTGCGTCGCGCCTGGCAACAGCCCTTGCCAAACTGTATATGGGACTGCGGTTGCCCCCACGCTGTTCAATTTGCAGGCGGTGAGCGGAGCCGGGCAAATCGTGGCCGGGGTCCTATTCCAGCCCCTGACCGTTCGCGTTACGGACTCCTCGACCCCGCCGGACCCGATCCTTGGAGCGACTGTCCTGTTTCAGTCAATCGTGATGCGCCCGGCGGGAAATAATCCGATACTGACACAAGGCGATCCTAGCAATACGCAGAACCAGATGCCCGTGTTGCTGAGCACGAGCCAGAGCAGCGTGCAGAGCGATGCCAATGGCTTGGCTAGTATTGTGCCTTCTGTGGGATCGTTTACCGGCTTATTGGAAATTGAGATTCAAGTCTCATCGGGAACTTCCGCTTCGCTGCAGGATTTGATGGAAAGTCTCCCCCAAAGTGATGGGAACACTTCTTCGCCTCCAATCAGAGCTCCTTGGCTGGGAAGTGTTCCCGTCATGGAAAGGCCTATTTCCTGGTCCATTGGTCTACCCACTCGTTGACCGTCTTGTACCAGAGTTGCGAGTTCTGCGGCTTGAGCACCCAGTGGCCCTCGTCGGGGAAGTACAGCATCTTCGATGGCACGCCTTCCATCTGCAGCGTGGTGAAAAGCTGCAGGCCTTCGCTCACGTCGAGGCGGTAGTCGAGCTGCCCGTGGATGACCAGAGTCGGCGTCTTGAAATTTTTCGCGTACTGGTGCGGAGACCACTTCTCATAGCTGGCTCGATTGTCGTAGGGAGTGCCTTTGAACTCCCAGTCGTTGAACCAGAGTTCTTCGGTCGTGCCCCAGGCCGACTCGGCGTTGAACATGCCGTCGTGCGACACCAGGCATTTGAAGCGGTCGGTGTGGCCGAGGATCCAGTTGATGGCGTATCCGCCGTAGCTTGCGCCCAGCGCGCACTCGCGGTTTTTGTCGATGAACGGATAGGTCTTCTCGGCGTAGTCGAGGCCCTTCATCAGGTCTTCAAACGGAGCGCCGCCCCAGTCGCCGTTGATGGCGTCGATGAACTTCTGCCCGTAGCCGGTCGAGCCGTGGAAGTTGATCATGATGACTACGTAGCCGCTGCTCGTCGAAGAAGTTGGTGACGCGAAGAGTTCAGCGTTCCAGCGGAAGCTCCAGTCATCTCCCCAGGCGCCCTGCGGGCCGCCGTGGATGAGGAACTTCACGGGATATTTCTTTGATGCATCGAAGTTCGGCGGCTTGACCATGAAGCCTTGGACTGAATCGTTATTCGCACCTTTGAAGTAGAAATAATTAAGGGGAGACATTGTGATTCCTGCAAGTAACTTTCCGTTCACATGAGTGAGTTGCTCGCCCACCTTCGGCCACTGCTCCTGCTTCGTAGAGCGGACGTAGATCTCCGTAGGCGCATTGATCTTCATACGAGTGAAAACGATATGCTGCCCATCTGGCGTTGGCGCGAGGTCGTCGTCGTAGCCCGCCTCGGGTGGTTCTTCCGCCATCTTCATTTGGCCTGCAGGTTTGCTTGAAATGACGCCTACTATCATCCCGGAGGTGCACGTAAATCCGCAGGCGGGAATCGGCGGAGGGATAGACGGATCCAGGCCAACATCCACTTTTTCGATTGTCGCCGTTCCCCGACTTTCGACCGAAAAGAAAATCGCGCGAGAATCAATCGCCCATGCGAACGTCCCGACCCACGTGACGAACTTCTCTGTGAGGTCGGACTTTTCCCCCGTCTTGCGGTCGTACAGCATCAGCCGAAATCGGTCGCTCTCGTATCCCGGACGCTGCTGGGCGCGGTAGGCGATGTAGCGTCCATCGGGCGAATAGAGCGGCGTCGAGTCGCTGGCGGGATTATCGGCGGTGATGTTCTTGGCCGGGCCTCCGCTGACCGGGACGATCCAGAGATCGTTGTTGGTGGAAGCGGCCGGATTCTTGTCGTGATTCGAGGCGTAGCAAATCTCCTGGCCGTCGGGCGAAAAGGCATAGTCGTCCTGCCCTCCGAGCGAGAACACGGGAGCATCGTAGTCGCCGGGCGTGAGATCAATCGGGAGAGCCCCGACTCCGGTGGAGAATTGGGATCGGGTTACAAAAATGTGAGTCCGCTTGCCCTCCTTGTAAGCGTTCCAGTGCCGATAAAGCAGGTGAGTGAATATCTGCGCTTTGACTTTCGACTGCTCCGTTTCTTTCAACTTCTTCGCATTGCAAGATGTCTCTGCCGCTGGCTCACCGTCGCACACGGGATACACGTCCGAAGTAAAGAGAATGTTCTTCCCATCCGGCGACCAGAGCTCCCCGCTAGCCTCCGTCGCAATCTCAGTAAGCCTGTAAATTGTGGTTGCGTTTCCGGCCGCGCCATCAAAATCCGCGATCCATACTTGCGAGCCACTTTCCTTGGTCGAAATAAACGCGAACCGCTTCCCATCCGGCGCCCAGCGGGGGCGGTCGGCGTCCTGACCGGCGATGAGGATTCGCTCGGCGGGGGCGGACGAGGCGTCCGCCGCTCCACGAGTTAGGGGTACGATCCACACATGCGGCGTCTTCGTGTTCGCCGCAAGATCGACATCGACTACGCTGAAGATCACCCACTTGCCGTCGGGCGAAACTTGCGGATCGCCCACGCGCTTCAGCTTCATCATGTCTTCGAAGGTGAAGGGATGCTTGGCCTGGCCGAATGTGGAGAGTGTGAAAGCTATCAGGGCAAGAGAAGCTAGAAAAAGACGGCGCATGGGACCTCCTCGGCAAACCGATGAGTTTAGCAGGTTTGATGGGGGTAGGGTCGTCGACTGCCCTCTGGGATGGATCGCCGGTCCCCGGAACCAGCCCAAACAACCGCAGCGCTTGAAGGCGCAATGTAATGAACCCACGCTTCCGGCATGCCCGAAGGCGTACCCTGATACGAGTCTTACTCGACGCGGGTCTTATTGCCAGGGATTGACGAGGCGCACGCCGCAGCCTTCGAAATCGGCGGTGTTGCGTGT
>Ga0208691_1000826_pt1 | contig 11240 bp, 9 predicted proteins | sample June2015DPH_20_1_FD_184719 | JGI IMG/M metagenome (GOLD analysis project Ga0208691, IMG submission 184719) | Peatland microbial communities from SPRUCE experiment site at the Marcell Experimental Forest, Minnesota, USA - June2015DPH_20_10... | ecosystem: Environmental > Terrestrial > Soil >... | reverse complement strand
GCCGTGCGCATCCGCGACAGCAGCGAGTGGGGGCGGGGGTCGTCGCTCGCCGTGAGGCGTGCCGTCGCCGGATCGGAGCGGCATTCGGCCTCGCCGAGCCATTCGGCGCACAGTGCCGCCGCCGCTTCGGCGGTGTGTGCGTCGGGGGCGAAGCGCTCGCGGGCCAGCCGACCGACGTGCCTCGTCCCGGCTGCGGCGCAGAGTGCCGCCTCGAGAGAAAGCTCGCGGATCCTCGCCAAGTAGAGCTCATCGAGCGCCCCGTCGACGGTCGCGGTCAGCCGCCGATCCGCGGCATCGAGCGCGCGCCGCAGCTCGTCGTGATCGCGCGGTGCATACGTCCAGCGCGGCATCGCTCGGCGCCGGGCGGTCAACTCGTCGACCAGACGGTTGCGTTCGCGCCGGACGTCGATCGGCGTAAGGGTCGAAAGCGGCTGAATTTCGCGAGCCGCCCGGGTGACGAGCTGATCGATCGCCTCGCGTCGAAGCCATGCGGGACCCGTGCTCGTCGGAGGAGCGAAGTCGGCCGGCGGGGACTGCATCACCGGTAACGATAGATCGGGCTCGCATCTTGCGCTGGGGCCGCCGTACCCTTACGGGGGCTACGCACTTGGATCGTTCCCAACGCTGGCGGTCGTCCGCGCCTGCACAAATGTACCGATGAAGAAAAATTACGTCCTCGACACCAACGTCCTCTTGCACGATCCGCACGCTGTTTTCCGCTTCGAGGACAACAACGTCATCATTCCCATTTATGCCATCGAAGAGGTCGATCAGTTCAAGCGCGAGGGGTCGGAGCGAGGGCGCAACGCCCGTTCGACCGCCCGCATGCTCGACGAGCTGCGCGACCGGGGCGGATCGCTCGCCAAAGGCGTGGCGCTCGACTCCGGGGGCACGCTGCGTGTCGCCGTCCCGAGCAAGCGGCTGGAGCTTCCGAGCGCGATCGATCACACGGCGATGGACCAGGCCATCCTGCAGACGGCGTTCGACGTGCGCGAAAACGACGGCGGCCGGCCGACCGTCTTCGTGACGATGGACACGAATCTGCGTATCCGCGCCGACGCACTCGGAATGGTCTCGGAGACCTACGAAAACCAGCGGGTCGACTTCGATCAATTGACGAGCGGCATTCTCGAGATGGACTTGCCCGGCGACGAAGTGGACGCATTTTTCCGCGATGGCCGGTTGCCCGGGTACGAGCCGCCGCCCGCCCCGAACACCTGCATGCTGCTTCGCGACCGATCGCATCCGTCCCACACGGCGTTGGGCCGCTACGACGCGACGAAACGGGCGATTGTCGCGCTCCGCGTTCCTCGTGAGGGCGTCATGGGGGTCCGGCCCCGAAACAAGGAGCAGTCGTTCGCCATCGACCTTCTGCTCGACGAGTCCATTCGCCTGGTGACGCTGGTCGGCAAAGCCGGCACGGGCAAGACGCTTCTCGCGCTCGCCGCGGGTCTCAAGCGCACGTTGGAGGACAGCGCCTTTACGCGCATGCTGGTCTCGCGTCCGGTCATGCCGCTCGGCCGAGATATCGGCTTTCTTCCCGGCGACGTCGACGAGAAGCTCAACCCGTGGATGCAGCCGATCTTCGACAATCTCGAGTTTCTCTTCTCGACCGGGTCTCGCAAGGGACCGCGGGCGTACGCGGAGCTCCTCGAGAGCGGCCAGATCCAGGTCGAGCCGCTGACTTACATCCGCGGTCGATCTCTGCCCCAGCAGTTCATCGTCGTCGACGAGGCCCAGAACCTGACGCCGCACGAGGTGAAGACCATCATCACGCGCTCCGGCGACGGCACGAAGATTGTGTTCACCGGCGACCCTGGCCAGATCGACAACCCGTACGTCGACAGCGCCTCCAACGGCCTAACGGTCGCCGCGGAGCGCTTCCGGGGCGAAAGGCTTGCCGCCCACATCGTCCTCGCCAAAGGCGAGCGCAGCGATCTGGCTGAGCTTGCGGCCAACATGCTCTGACGCGAGCGTCGTCAGGCCATCGCCGGGTCGATCCAGTTCGCACCGAGCCATCCGAGGGCGTCCCCCTGGCGAAGCGCGAGGTCGACGTCCCGCACGCGCGAATCGACCCCATCGCGGTCGCCGTGGGCCCGGGCATAAAGCACCCAGTTCGAAATCTCGTACCGATGCAGCAGCGGGCTGAAGCGATGTCCGTCGAAGTCGACGAGAGCCGCGTACGCCTCCTCGCACCCGTCGCACGCGAACACCGCCCTCGTCGCGTCGTAAAGCAGCTCGCGGAGGTCGCGGAACGCGCAATCGGGATCGGCAGCGATCTGCTCGAGCAGCCGCTCGAACCCGTCTTCGGAGAGGCCCGCGGCAAACGCCGCCTCGGCCATCGCGGGAACTTGGGTTTCCAGAAATGTCGATCGCGGGGCATGGCCGAGCAAACGCCCGACCAGATAGACGTCGAACGCGCTCGCGATCGCCTCCCCGAGAAAAAGGGCGTGGACCGACGGAGGACGGCCCGGATGCGTGGCGAAAGCCCGCGCGGCGAGATGGTGCCAGGCCGCGTGCGCAACGACGTCCGCTTCGATGTGGAGGTCGACCAGCACGTCTCCGCCTTCGTCCGGCGCCCAAAATGTGAGATTGAGGAGCAGGGCACGGTCCGTGCGTGCCGGTGGCGTCTTGGGCAGAATGCGGAAAGGGTACCGGCTGCGGCGCAGGATCGCCTTCAAGTCTGAATAGAGTGCGACATGGCGAAACGATCGCTCGTCGCCGATGGTCAGTTCGTCGACGGTTCGGCGCTCGAACGACACCGCGTTCGGGATCATGGCTCCTTCAGTCGTCGCGAGCGCAGCGGAAACCGACGTTCGCGCCCGATTCGAGCGCCGATCCCCAGTTTCGTGCGGTCGTGCGGCTGAGCGAAGGCGGAGACAACCAGCCTCCGCCCCGAAGCACGTGCGCGGCCCCTGCGCGTGGCGCCGGACCCGGGGCCACGGATTCCGTGTACCAGTCGGCGGTCCATTCTTCGACGTTGCCGCTCAGATCTTGGACGCCGAACACGCTGGCGCCGCTCGGGTGCGATCCGACCCGCGCTGGACTTGGCGCGCAGCTCTTGGCGGACTGATCGTTGATGAGCGTGATCGCGTTCGAGCACGACGAGTTGCCACCCCAGGGGAACCCCACGGGCAGAGTGCCGTGCGCGGCGTACTCCCATTCCGCCTCGGTCGGGAGCCGTTTTTGGACAAACCGGCAGTACGCGTCCGCGTCTCGCCAGTGAACGCACGATACCGGCAGCTCCCGATCGCCACTGTCGTAGGTGCAATTGGGGCTCGATCGGCTGGGTCGGTCGCAGGTCTGGGCATCGACGCACGTGCGGTACGCCCCTACCGTGACTTCGGTGCGATCCATCCAGAACGCAGCCACGGTCGCCGGTCGCGAGGGACGTTCGTTGGCTGGGCTGCGCGCGTTGAGCGAGCCCATGATGAAGCGGCCTCCGGGCAGGCGCAGCATGCCGCCCTCGGAGACCACAGGCACCCGGGCCACTCCCGCGCGGGCCGGGGAGGCTGGCTCTTCGTACGGGTTGTCGCTCGCCCCGCCCGCATGCGGTTCGTCGTGTTCGCCCTCGTCGCGTGCGGAGACGATGGCGGCGAAGGTCGATGTCGTCGCGAAGGTCGCCTGCGCGGAGACGCTCGCGCGCGACTCGCCGACTCCGCGCGCGACGCGCGCCAGGCCCAGCCCGGATGCTGCGGCCGTGACGACGACGAGCAGGGAGGATCGACGCAGCATGGGGGAACGCCTCAACGCCAGGCCCAGATAGCGTGCCACTTGCCAAGGCTACGGACCAGCTTTGCGTGAAATTCGCTGCGAACACGCAGCGGTCCTTGTCAGAGACGCGCGAGAGACGGCGTTCGGGACCGCGACCAAGCCGGCCGCCGAACCGGTATGGCCCGGGGCCGGCACCGCGGGTTGACGGCACCGCAGCCCGGGACTATCCACCCGCGGCCGCGTCTGGACCCCGCCGGACGCGCTCTCTTGTGGAGCCGTACCCGTGCCCTCCCCCATGCTCTCCAACGACCTGTTGCTCGCCCAGAACGTCCAACCAAAGGCCGCCGTGCCGGGGGTGGTCCAAGACTCTTCCCCCGGTCCCGCCGCGGGGACGCCAGCCGGATCGCCCATCGCCGGATTTCTGCCGATTCTGGTGATGTTGGTCATCTTCGTGCCTTTCTTCTTGCTGATGTCGCGGCGACAGAAGAAAGAATCGGCGGCGCGCGCCTCGCTCAAGAAGGGGGATCGGGTGATGACCAATGCGGGGCTCATCGGCGAGCTGGTCGAAATGGACGACCGCATTGCGAAAGTGAAGGTCGCCGCGGGTGTCACGGTGCTGATCGTCGCCAATACGGTGTCGCCCTTCGTCGAGCCGGAGAAGGTCCCGGCCAAAGATCTGAAGGAAGCCAAGGCGCTGCCGGAAAAGAAGTGATCCGCGCCGGCGGCTCGAGAACGACATGCCGAAGAAAAGCGTCCTCGCCATCCTGAGCGGAGCGCTCGCCGTGGCGTTGGGCACGCTCGCCGTGTTCCTGCGCGGCGACCCGCTCGCCGTCGTCGGTGCGACCGTGGCCGGCATGGGCTTCTGTGTTTGGACCGTGAAAACTCCGGCCCGCCGCACGGCGCTCCTGGCCATCGTGCTCGCGATCGGTTCGGGTGCGCTTTTTCATCACTTCGGCAACTTTTGGGGCCTGCTCGTCGCCGGGCTCGGTGCCGTGTGGGCGTCCTTTTCGCTTTTGCCCGTCATGGACGGTCCTTGGCGACTCAAGGTGGGGTTGGTCGCCGCCATGTTCGTCGGGGCCTTCCTCGCCCTGTGGCCCACCTTCGACGGAATCCTGCCCGGCGCCGACACGCCCCTATCCATGGGCCCATCGTGGATGACGCCCATCGCGGCCGCTGGCCGCTTCGTCGGGAGTCGGCTTCATTGCCCCGCATACCTCAAGGAAAATGAGACCTTTGCGATCGCGCCAGGTCTCGACCTGAGCGGCGGGCTTCGCCTCGTCTATACCGTCGAGGTCGACGAGGCCATTCGCGACAAGCGCGACCACTTTGCCGACGAGATGCGTCAGGAGCTCGCCACGTCGTTTGCCTTCCATTCGGGCGAGGGCCGCGTGACCCGCGATGAGCTCGCGAATCTCGAGGGTAAGGTTCACGTCGCGCAGCCCGAGACGGCGATCATCCGCCTCAAGTTCAAGGACCGAGGCGACAAGTCCAAACTCGACGATCGGTTCCTGAAGAAATTCGTTGGAGAGCTCTCGCAGTCACCCGGCCCGGGCGACGACGAGACCACTTTCAAAATCCGCGCCGACGTCGAGTCGCAAATTCGCGATCGCGCCGTGGCCCAGGCGAAGGATACGGTTTCGCGTCGCGTCGACGAGCTCGGGTTGCGCGAAGCCTCCGTCACGACGCGCGACGAGGACATCATCGTCGAAGTGCCGGGAAGCAATGAACAAAGCTTCCGTGAGATCAAAGACACGATTCGGCGCACGGCCCGGCTCGAGTTCAAAATGGTCGACGACGGCGGCAGTGAAAAGGTCTTCGGACCGCCCGCGTTGAAAGCCGACGAGATTCCCGATGGGGAGGGCATCGCGCAATACCAAGAGGTCGCCCCCGACGGGCTCGACGCCTCCGGCCATCGCAAGTCGACGCGGGCGTACTACACGCGATTGTCTTGCCAGCCGCCGAAGTACGCGACCGAAACGCTGACCGATTGCCTGGCTCGCTTCAAGGCGTGGACCAAGACCCTCACGATTCCCGACGATCACATTGTCGGGTTCGAGGGGGTCACCGAGCCCGTTGAGGGGACCGAACCGCTGCAATTCAAGCAAGTCGGCTGGAGGACCTTGTATTTGTTCGGCCGCGCCGAGCTCACGGGCGACTACATCACGGACGCGAGCATCGGGCAGGACCAGCAGAACTTCGGCCAATACTACGTTCTCTTGTCGTTCTCACCCGCGGGTGCCGACCGTTTCGAAGAAGTGACGGGCGCCAACGTCGATCGGCGTTTTGCCATCATTCTCGACGACATGGTCGACTCCGCACCGGTCATCAAACAGAAGATCGGCGGGGGCAGGGCGACCATCACGATGGGCGCGGGCGATCCGGAAAAGCAGCTGCACGACGCGAAACAGCTCGAGCTCGTTCTCCGATCGGGAGCGCTTCCCGCGCCGATCACTCCGAGCTCGGAGCAGACGATCGGTCCGTCGCTCGGGCGCGACTCGATCAAAGAGGCGCTCAAAGGCGGTCTCATCGGGTCGACCGCCGTGCTGCTCTTCATGTTCCTTTACTACCGCAAGTCGGGAATCGTCGCCGACATCGGGGTCATCTTCAACTTGATGCTGCAGCTCGCGGTGCTCGCGAGTTTCGGCGCGACGATGACGCTGCCGGGCATCGCCGGCCTGACGCTGACGCTCGGAATGAGTGTCGATGCAAACGTTCTCATCAACGAGCGCATTCGCGAGGAGCTCCGGACGGGCAAAACGGTCCGTTCCGCGGTCGACGCCGGATACTCGCGCGCATGGCCCTCGATCATCGACGGTCACATGACCGTCCTCATCACCGGTCTCATTCTGGCGCAGTACGGCAGCGGGCCGGTCAAGGGCTTCGCCGTGACGCTCATCGTGGGCATCTTGTGCAGCCTGTTCACGGGCGTGTTTTGTACGAGGCTGGTTTTCGATTGGTGGGTCCGTGGTGCCAAGCTCAAGCGGCTGAGTGTCGGCGCGGAGTTTTAGACCACGCGAGTGCGGGGTTGGGTCGACAGAGGACGAATGCGATGGAGTTCTTCAAGCCCGGACGTGTCTTCGACTTCATGGGCCAGCGTTGGTTCTGGATCCCGCTCAGCCTGATCCTCGTCGTCGGCTCGACGATCCTCTGCTTCGTTCCGGGTCCGAACTACGGGACGGACTTCCGCGGCGGTACCGAGATCGAGCTCGCATTCGCGAAGCGGATGGACGCGGCCGGCGTGCGCAGCGCGATCGAGTCGGCGGGCTTCGAGTCCCCGGACGTCATCCAGGTGGTCGACCCCCACAAGCCGTACCACTTTCTCGTCCGTGTTCAGGACGTGAGCGCCATCACGGAAGCAGAGAAGAGCGCCCTACGCAGGGCTCTGTGCTACGTCGACGACCCGCAGGCTCCGCTGCGCGATGGGGCCCGGTGCCCGGACGACGCCCGGGCAAGCGAGGTCAAGTTCAGCGCGGGCGGAGACAAGATCACGACCCGTTACGACGTGGATCCGGACCTGGAAAAAATCAAACGCCAGGTCACGAGCGTCGCGGGGGTGTCTCTTCGAGCGAGCGCCACCAATCCGCAGGTGCTCAACCCGCGCGATCACCGTGTCGAAGTGCAGTTGCTGAGCAAGGGCGATCAGCTGGTCGACCGCCTGCGCCAGGACCTCGGATCGGAGGTTGTTCCCGACGATGCGGTCCTGCGCGTCGAATGGGTCGGGCCGAAGGCGGGCAAGCAACTTCGCGATAGCGCCCGCAACGCGGTCGCGATCGCGATCGTGTTCATCATGCTCTATCTCGCGTTCCGGTTCGACCTGCGCTTCGCGCCGGGCGTGGTCGTGGCGTGCGTTCACGACGCGATGGTCGTCATCGGAGTATTCATCCTCTTGCACAAAGAGATCACACTTTCGACCATTGCCGCCGTGCTGACCGTCCTCGGCTATTCGATGAACGACACGGTTGTCGTCTACGACCGTATCCGTGAGAACCTCGGCAAGCATCGTGGCAAGTCGTTCGCGCAAATCATCAACCTCAGCGTCAGCGAAACACTTTCACGAACGATCCTGACGTCGGGTGCGACGCTGCTCAGCGTGTTCGCGTTTTTCATTTATGGCACCGGTGTCATCAAAGACTTCATGCTGGCGCTCGTGGTTGGAATTGTCGCGGGCACGTATTCGAGCATTTACGTGGCCGCGCCGCTCACCGAATGGATCGACCATCGCATGGCGGGCAAACCCGCCGCGAAGGGCCGGTTGCGCGCGCCGGCCCAGGCGACTTGAGCGGGCAGGTCGTCCGGTGGTGCCGAGGCCGTTCCCGAAGGCCAGCCGATCCGACGGCGCCGAGGTCGGCGGGCGTTGACGCCGCGCGCTCGTACTGATTGATGTCGCTTTTGGAGATGCTGCGGCTGCCGGCGGACGCGAGCGACCAGGCGATCGAGCTCGGACGCGCGCTGGGCATGACCCGCACGGCGGCGAGCGTTCTCATCGCTCGCGGCTTCGGCGACGCGTCCGATGGCGCGCGCTTTCTCGATCCCCGGCTCGCGCACCTGACGCCGCCCGGCGCGATGCTCGACCGGACCGAGGCGGTGGCGCGTATGGCCCGCGCCGTTCGGGCTCGGGAACGCATGTGCGTGTTCGGCGACTACGACGCGGACGGCGTCACGGCGGCCGCGCTGATGACCGACGTCTTGCGCACGCTCGGTGGCGAGGTCGCGACCGTCTTGGCAAATCGGTTCGACGGGGGATACGGGCTCTCCGATCCGGCGCTCGACCGAGTCGTGTCCACCGGGGCCACGTTGCTCGTCACGTGCGACTGCGGATCGAGCGACCACGAGCGCCTCGATCGCGCGCGCCGGGCCGGCATCGACGCAATCGTCATCGATCACCATCGTGTCCCCGACGCGCCTCTTCCGGCCCTCGCATTTCTGAACCCCCACAGGCCCCAGTGCGGATTCTCCTACAAAGGGCTCGCGTCGGTGGGTCTCGCGCTGTCGATCGGCGCCGGGGTTCGCACCGAGCTCGGGGTCCCTCTCGACATGCGGGCGTGGCTCGACTTCGTGGCGATCGGGACCATCGGTGACGTCGCGCCGCTCGATGGGGACAACCGAGCGCTCGTTCGGGCGGGCCTTGCGATGCTGGCGCGCGGGGCGCGTCCCGGTACGCGAGCACTCGCCGAGATCGCGGGGTGCACATCTGGGATTCCGAGCGGCGAAGACGTCGCTTTTCGTTTCGCCCCGCGGATCAATGCGCCCGGGCGGCTCGACAAGCCCGACCTGGCGCTTGCGCTGTTGCTCGCGACCGGCGACCAAGAGGCGCGGACGATCGCGGCCGAAGTCGAGGTCCTCTGCACGCGCCGCAAGGAAGTGGAGCGCGCCGTGACGGCCGAGGCGCTCCAGATGCTCGCCGATCCAGCGATGGCCCGGTTGCCCGCCATCGTCCTCGCGCGCCAAGGCTGGCATCCCGGTGTCGTGGGAATCGTGGCGGGCCGATTGGCGTCGCGCTTTGGAAAGCCCTCGGTCGTCGTCTCCCTGGACGGATCGCGTGGGCGCGGCTCGGCGCGGGCTCCTGCCGGATTCTCCGTTTTCGACGCGCTCACGCGAGTGCGCGACCTGCTCGTGGCCTTCGGCGGGCACCACGCGGCCGCCGGACTCGACGTCCAGAGCGATCGCATCGACGCCTTGCGCGATCGGTTCTCGGAAGCGTGCGCCGCCATCGGCGTGCCCGACGCCGGGTCTGCCTTCGACGCCGACGCCGTCCTGCAGGATGGCGAAGCGCCCCCACGCGTCGTGAGCGACCTCGAGCGGTTTGAGCCGTGTGGCCAGGCCAACCCGGCGCCGCGCGTCGCCATTGCACGGGCGCGAGTCGTGGGCGCTCGCGAAGTCCGCGGGGGTCACGTGCGGCTCTGGCTCGATGTCGCCGGCACGCGCCTGTCGTGCTTCGGCGCCGACATGGCCCACCTCGTCACCCGGCTCGGCGGGCACGTGCGCGTGGTGGGGGCCCTCCGGCGTGACACCTGGACCGGCGGAGGAGCGGTCGAGATGCGTCTCGCGGCCGCCGAGCCCGCGTAAGCTGCCCGCGCTAAGCTCGCTGCCCGTGAACGATCGCCGCGATCCAGACCGCCCTGATCCGGCCTCGCGAGAACCGTTTTTGCGATTTGTAGGGGTTCAAAAGCGCTTCGGATCCAAAGTCATCTTCTCCGACTTGAACCTCGAGATACGACGCGGCGAAACACTAACGGTGATGGGTGCCTCCGGCAGCGGCAAGAGCGTCATGCTCAAAATGCTCATCGGTCTGATTCACGCGGACGCCGGCCAGATCCTGCTCGAAGACCGCGACGTCACCAAGATGAACGACGAATCGCTGACCGAGGTGCGCCGCCGCATCGCGTATCTGTTTCAAGGCGCAGCACTTTTCGATTCGCTCAGCGTCGGAGAAAACGTCGCCTATGGGTTGCGCGAACAGTTCTGGAACACGATGACCGAGGCCGAGATCATCGCCCGTGTCGAGAAAGCGCTCGAGCTCGTCGGTCTCCCGGGCATCGAAGCCATGCGCCCGAGCGATCTGTCGGGCGGTATGAAGAAACGCGTCGGCCTCGCCCGAACCCTGGCGTTGCAGCCCGAGGTCATCCTCTACGACGAGCCGACCACCGGCCTCGACCCCATCAATACGGCGAGAATCAATCACCTCATTCAGGGCATTCAAAAGGCCCTCGCGCTGACGAGCGTCGTGGTCACACACGACATGGGCACGGCGTTCACGGTCTCCGATCGGCTCGCCATGATCGGAAAGGGACGGGTTCTTCTCATCGGATCCCCCGCTGAATTCCGATCGACGAGCAACCCCGCCGTGCGCGACTTCATCGAGGGCCGCGCCCCTGTCGGCGAGGACGTCGCGTCGTTGCTTTCGTCGTCGTAGCCGGGCTGCCGTTGTCAGGAGGACTCATGACACGCGAACTCAAGGTCGGACTCTTCGTCATCGCCGGGCTGGCTTTGTCCATGGCGGGCATCTTTCTCATCGGCAACACCACCCGCCTCTGGGATCCGAAGGCCGAATACCGCACGGCGTTCGCCGACGTCGCGGGCCTCAAGCCCGGCGCTCCGGTGCGCATGGGAGGGCTCGACATCGGTTCGGTGACGAGCGTCGGATACAACAAGGACCTCGGCGATACGCGCATCTTCGCGAACATGTCGAAAAAGGACATGCTGTTACTTACGCAACTATTGCGCCAAATCGTCGTCGAAGGCGGAAGGCTCTTCGACACCCAGGCGAACTAGAACTCCGAGAGTCTAAAGGCATCTCGGCAATGCCGATTGGACCCCAACGTTTGCCACGAAGTCACCAGCATCCGCATAGGTTAGTTCGAAGCCCGCGGGGCGACACCTCCAAAGTCGTACTCTCATTTTCAGAAATGAATCTTAGGACGGAGCGACGGAGCCGAGATCATCAATATTAATGAATCGCGACCGGGCCGGAGGCAACCGCCGGATCGGATGCTGTGCTCCAGGCATGACCGCTTCTGGGCGCAAAG
>Ga0208691_1000825_pt1 | contig 11243 bp, 14 predicted proteins | sample June2015DPH_20_1_FD_184719 | JGI IMG/M metagenome (GOLD analysis project Ga0208691, IMG submission 184719) | Peatland microbial communities from SPRUCE experiment site at the Marcell Experimental Forest, Minnesota, USA - June2015DPH_20_10... | ecosystem: Environmental > Terrestrial > Soil >... | reverse complement strand
TCAACGCTAACGGTCACGGTATGCGCGCTCAAGGGGATCCAACCGAGTGTAGCTCCGCGCGCGCACTAGGGCCATTGTCGCTTGTGAACGCGGCCCTCGAATACGCGGTGGTGCAGTCCGCCGACTCCCGGAAGCGCCGCCCGGTCGGTCGCTGTAGCGCGCCCACGCCGAGCAGCTGTCGATCGCGCGGTCGATGTGCCGCGGGTCATCACTACGGCAACCTCCGACTGCGCTGAGCGACTGCGCCGGCGTTCGTTGCGATGCCGCTGACGGCGGCGGCGAGCGACCAGATCGAGATCTGCTCGGAGGGCATCACAGTGCGATCTCAGACGTTGAATTCAGGGTGCCGTCCAGTGTGCAACCCTTATCGCGCTCTGACCCGTCGACGGGACTGGCGCACGATATCGGCGAATCTAGTCGTGCGCTAATTGCGCGTGCTCTCCGACGGGCCAGGTCGCGCGTGGATCGACGGGTACTCGAACGACTGCGTCGTTTTCACGACGAGTTGGACGACTTCATTCCGACGATGCCGTACGCAGTGCCGGGCCGAGCGTTGGCCGTAACCGTACGTGACCATAGCCCGGTTCAATCCGCTTTTCCTCGCTTGAATGTAACTACAAAAAGAGCTACACGTGCGTTACGAATGGGATGAAGCGAAAGCTCGCCACAACCTCGCAAAACACGGCCTCAGCTTTGAGGACGCGCCGCTCGTGTTCGACGGGCCGACCGTTACCCTCGAAGATAACCGCTTCGACTATGGCGAGCAGCGGTTCATCACAGTGGGCGTGCTCGCGGGTCGCGTGGTCGTCCGTCCTCGCCATACCGCGCGCGGGGACGACGCGACGCGCATCATCTCGACGAGAAAGGCGAACCGCCGTGAGCAAGAAGTCTATCAAGAGCGACTTGGAGAGAGTTGACCGTCTCACCGACGAGACCCTCGACTATACGGACATTCCGCCGCTCGACGAGGCGTTTCTAGCCAATGCGATGCGCGTGCCCTGGCCGCCGACGAAACGCCAACTCACCATTCGTCTTGACGCGGACGTTCTCGCTTGGCTCAAGTCGCTGGGCAAGGGTTACCAGACGCGCATCAACCGTATCCTGCGGTTGGCGATGGAGAGCCACCGCCCGTCTCCACGCCGTGCAACAGCGCGCGGAGGATCCGTGCGGGCGTTGGATGCGCCGCCGAGGCCCAAGAAGCGGCGAGCCGTATGAGTCATTTGGGCGTTTGTTCCACAAGCGCCGTCGCCAGGTCCGCCACGTTCGTCGGCACGAGTGCTCGCCGCCGCTCCTCGAGTCGGGTCGCGAGCGTGCGCGCCACGTCCCCCAGCCCCATCGTGACGGCGTCAACGATCGCTCGCTCGAGGGCCGCATCGCTCACTATTTCGGATTCGGATTCACCAATTGACGCCAACGCGCTCGAACGGTCACGAACTGGCGTATTTTCGGACCTTGACCGATCGGATCCAATTGCGACTATCGTATGTTTGTTGGGGTTCGTCGCGCTTTGGCTCACCTCTTCGATTCCCGTCAGCTCCACTCTCTTTCCATAATCAATTCAGCTAGTTACAGATTTCGCTACCGATCGTTGCTGCTATGTTGCTGTGGTTGCGCACGTTGAGCAGGGCGATGGCGCTGTCACGCGCCGCCGGCGACAAGTGCATGTACCGCATCGTGGTCGCCAGATCGGCGTGCCCGGCCAGCTCCTGAATGGCCTTGGCCGGTGCGCCTCGCATCGCCAGGTGCGAGCAGAACGTATGGCGGAGCTTATGAAGGCTCCCCCGTACCTCGAGCCCGCCCCGGCGCTGCACCGCTTCCAGCCAGTCGCGAAGCACATGCCCGGGCGCCGGCTTGCCGTCGTCCAAGCATAGAACCCGCTCGCTGCGAAGATGCCGGTGCCTCTTGAGCGCATCGGTCAGCGCGTCGGTCATCGGAACGATGCGCGGCTTATCGCTCTTGGGGGTGTCGACCGTATCCTTCCACTGCGCTTGCACGATGCGAAGCTGACCCCTTGCAAAGTCCACGTCGCACCATCGAAGCCCGATGATCTCGCTGCGTCGTAGCCCTGCGTCGCCGCCGAGAAGCACGAGAACCGCGTAGCGGCTTCCGACCTTGCCGGCGGCGTCGACGAGCCGGTCGTAGTCGGCGAACTCGTAGAAGTCGATGCGGATGTTCTTGACTGGTTTCAGGTTGAATTCGCAGGGCATCTGCGAGAGCACCTTCCACTTGACCGCGAGCCGCAGGGCTTTCGACAGCACGCCCAGAATGTTGTTCGCGGTCTTGCGGCTGCGGCCGGCGGTGGCGAGCTTGCACTTGATGCGCGTGATGGCCGCGTCATCGATCTGATCGAGCCGCTTGGAGTCGAACGCGGGCGCCAGGTGCACCTGGTAGATCGACTCCTTCGAGTGGATTCCGCTCGCCTTGTGCCGCTCGCCCTTCGCCCATGCGAGAAACGTCGGCCAGAACTGTTTGAGTGTGGGGACCTCCTTTGGCTTCACCGCGGTCGGATTGAGCATCTCCGCCCGCAGTCGCCGTTCGTACGCCTCGGCCTCGCGCTTGTTCACCTTCGTTTTCGAAAGTGCCTTGCGCGCTTGCACGAGCCGTCCATCCGGCAGTTGGATTACGACATGGACCATCCAATATTCCCGTATTCTGCCCGAGACCTTGTCTCGGCGCCGTTCGCTGCGCACGCTCATCGTTGGCTCCGTGAGCGAGCTTCGCGATCTTGGCCGGCAAGCCACGCTAGCACGCTCGATCGCGAGATGCGGATGAGTCTTCCCACGCGCAGGATGCCGGGGATTTGCTTGCGTCGAATGGCCGCGTAGACGGTCTTGGGCTTGACCCGCAGCTGCGCGGCAAGCTCCTCCACTGTCAGCACGTCGCCCTCGAGCGCAACCCCCGCCGCTTCGGCGAGCATCGCTAGAATATCACTGTGGCTGTCCATCACGCCCACCCCGATCGCGGATTGTGAGACCCATGAAGAAAGCGAGTCTTCGGGCGTACGACACCGATGTGCCGAGTGCGGCGCGTACTCTCGAAGGCTCAACCGAAAGCGCGTTAGCCGTATAGGCTCAGCGCTCCGTAAGCGGCTTCGACCAAAGGGCGCTACACGCGCAGAGGAAGGTCCACGAACAAACGCGTACCGCAATTATTGGGCCAGCGCAATCGCTAAAGGAATGATCCGACCTAAGTGCTTACAATCATTTGTATAATGGTTGTGGCGTGCCGGCGGCCACGGGTCAACGATCGGGAGGGCGGTCGAAATGGCTGACGGCCCCTACGACAGACCGTCATCCCTCGAACGGCTCTCCATCATCGAATAGATCGTTGCCATTTCGAATCGACGATCACTCGGTAAAGGGGTCCATGATCCGGCGTCGTTCTCGACGCTCGCGTCCACGACGGCGGATCGCCCATTCGCTCGGTAGAGAAGACATACGCCTGCGTTTCGAGCCGGATCCGCGCCGAATGAGCGTAACCGCTGACTCTCCATTCCCAGGGAGCAGCGCGATTCAGTGTCGGGAAGAAAGCTCGACCTGGTGGAGCGCCGCTTCGATCGCGGCAGGTCCGCCCGCGGCTTCGACGTCAGCCCCCGCCGCGATCAGCATGTCGACGAGGCTGCGCCAGTTGCGGCCCTTGCCCGGCTGATGGCGAGTGACCCACACCGTGAAATCGAGGACGGTGCCGCCGTAGTCGTTGCGGACCTCCAGCGGCGCGCCGCGTTCGAGCAGCATCCGGACCGTCGGGTGATCGCAGCGCCACACCGCCTCGTGCAAGCCGGTCATGCCCTGGTTGCCTTGGACGTCGATGCGCGCCCCGGCGTCGACAAGGTACGCCGCGATCGCCGGTTGGCCCGCCTTGCACGCAGCCAAGAACGCCTCGTCCTTGACCTCCTGAGCCGGCCGCGGCGGGCCGAGTCGCGCGCCCGCCTGCACACCACCGTCGGGCGCCACGAATTGCCGGACGCGATCCAACAGGCCGAGCGACGCGGCCGCACACAGATCGACGATCGCGCCGCACTCGATGAGCGCCGCCCACGCGGACGGCAGCGCGTAGCGGATTGGCGTGGCGTCGCCGTCGGGGCCGTTGACGCTCGCGCCGCCGCGAACCAGAACGCGCACGAGGTCGGCCATCACGCCGGCCTGGTCGGGAAACGCGCTGGTGATCGCGAGGCCAAGTGTCGTGTCCCCGCCGCCGTACAGGAGCGCCGGCGCGTCGGGGTCGGCGCCCCGCGCCAGGAGAAGCGCCGCCACGGCCGGCGCGTTGGGCGAAGAGCGCTGGCGCTCCGGCTCGACGCCGTTCGCACCCACATAATGAAGGAGCGTGCACCGATGCTCGCGCAGCGACCGTGCGTGGACGAGCCGCGGCTCGCCATCGAGCAGCGCGGTCAGTCGCGGCACATCGCCGTCGACCACGGCATCGGCCGTCTCCTCGAACGCCTCCGCCAGATTGACCGGCTGCTGCGGTACCGCGCCGGCGCGCCGCAACCGGTCGGCGATCGCGTCGTGACCGTCGCGTAGCGCGCGTGTCAGCGGCGTCTCGCTACGGAAGTCGACCGCGTCGACACGCGGGTTGCCGTCGAGCAGGGCGTCGACCGCCTCGATCGATCCGGCCGACACGGCGAGGTGCAGCGCGGTCTCTCCGTCGTCGTCGGGCACATCGGGGTTGAGCCCGATCGCGAGCAGCGCCGGGATCGCGGCGATGTGGTGGGTCCGCACCGCCCAGCATAGGTGCTGGTGGTCGCCGCGGCGCCAGCGCGCCGTGCCGGTCGGGCGCTCACCCCGCACGCACGCGCCGATCCGGCGATCCGCGTCGCTTGCCTCGGTGTCATGTGCGCCGCGGCTGCGGAACAGCGCCGCGGCATCGTCGCGGGCGACGCGCACCGCGATCGCGAGCGGCGTGTGCCCCTCGATGTCGCGCGTGGCGATCGACGCGCCGCCGTCGAGCAGTACCTCGAGCATGGGCACGCTGCGCCCGAGCAACAGTGCCGCGTGCATCGCGCCGCCGCGCCGGCCCCATCGCCGGCCGGCATGATCCACCCACGCGCCGTGCGCGAGCAGGATCCGAGCGGTCTCGTGATCGTCACGCTCGACCGCGATCTCGAGCGCCTCGCGCAGCTCCCACAGCTGCGCCGTCTTCAGCGCCTCATGCACCGACGCGCCGGCGCGCACCGCGACGTGCAGCGAGGGTACCTGCTGATGCTTCATCCGCGCCCACCCGTTTCGATCGTGTGCGGCCGTAGGGAAGGGATCTCCCCAGCGTGAATGAGAAGGGCGATGCTTCTGGGCTGTCTGTGAAGACGGCGAATCAGTCCGCGTCGTTCCAGTTCCACGACCATGCGATGAACGGAAGGGGGGGTGACGCCGAAGTAGCGCTGCATGTCGGCCTCGGCGGGAGGTCGACGGCGCAGCAGGACGTACGTATGAATGAACGCGAGATACTGGCCCTGCTTGTCCGTGAAACGGGGCTTGGAGGAACCGATCGACATGGGGACGGTCTCGGGATCCAAGGCTCCGCAACGAACCATCCTGAGCATATCGTGTCACGCTGCGTCCGAGGAACGGGGTCTCCTGCTTGCGCGCGTCCACGGACAAGAGGTCCGCGAGGAAGGCCAGCGAGTACGGCGCCATGACGAAAGACCGCTTGCGGTCTGGTGTGACACCGGGCAGGAAAGTCGCGGCAACGCCGCCCGCAAACGCGGTGGCGGTTAGGCCTGCGCACCTGCCCGTGCGCACGTCGGTGCGTTTGCCTGCCGCGTGCGTGGTCGCGGTAGGGACGGCCCTTGCCTTTCGGTTCGGGCCGCCCCCCGCACAGATCCCAGCGAGCGGAACTACCGCACTGGGCTCTTGCCTCGGGTTCTAACGTCAAAGCGCGCCTCGGGCCAGGGATGCAGAACGCGCGGCCGTGGAAGCCACCGTTGTACGATGGCGTTCACCCTTTCCCAGGTCATCCGATGTCGTTGGCTCCGCCGGCGAAGCGCTCGGAGCCAGTGACGAGCGACTTGGGTTCGGAATGAATCCAGCGTGGGTATGTTGGTCGGCACGGCGTGGTATGCGAAGTAGCCTCGCACAACACTGCCGAGCCAGCGGCCCTGTTCAGGCACGGGGCGATGCCGACGATTCTGCAATGCAGCTTTGAGTGCATGCAGCGTCGCCCGCACTCGCGATTTCATCGTGTGCCGCGCCAGTAGAAATTTTCCTGCCCTGGTCCTCGCGCAAATATGCGTAAGACCGATGAAGTTGAAAGTCTCTGGAGCTCCCGTCAGTTCCCGCTCTTGCCGCCGCGAGGCCGTGAAGCGCCCGAACGCGATGAGACGGGTTTTGTCGGGATGCAGTTCCAAAGAGAAGCGCCGCAATCGCTCGCGTAACTCCTCAAGGAATCGCTTGGCATCCGTCTAAAATTGGAATCCAACAATGAAATCATCGGCCCATCGCACGATGACCATGTAACCGTGCGCGTGCCGCTCTCGCCATTGCTGGACCCACAGATCAAGAGCATAATGCAGATATACGTTCGCGAGGAGCGGCAATGCGGTTGCTCCTTGTGGCGTTCCCTGCAGGCTCTCGGTCCATGTCCCGTTTTCCAACACGCCTGCGGCTAGCCACTTCCGTACAAGCCGCAGGACCATCTTGTCCGCGATTCGATGCCCAACAAACTGCATCAGCCAGTCGTGATTAATGGCATTAAAGAAATCACGAATGTCTGCGTCGAGCACCCAGTTTATCTTCTTCCGCAGGATTCCGGTGGCGAGTGCGTCCAGCGCTTGATGCTGGTCGCGCCCAGGCCGGAAGCCATAGGAGAAGCCGAGGAAGTCTTCTTCGTAGATGGCATTCATCACCTCGGTCACCGCTCGCTGAACAAGCTTATCTTCCAGCGAGGCGATTCCGAGCGGGCGTTGCCGCCCGTCGGCCTTGGGGATGTAGACCCTACGAGACGGCTTCGCTCGATACGCTCCGCGGTGCAGCCGCGCATGCAGCCCCTCGAGATTGCTCTCAAGGTTCGCCGCGTACTGCCCCCACGTCACGCCGTCGATGCCAGGGGCTGCCTTCTTCTGGAGCTGAAGGAACGCCTTGTGGAGTCGCTCGATAGTGACGTGGTGAAGAAGCGTCGTAAACTTCGCTTTCCTGTCCTGTTTTGCCCTCTGACGTACGCTTGGCGGCAGGAAATGGCTTCTTGCCGGCCTTGAACCGCGACACCTGCGCGCGCTCGACGCCGAGCTTGCGTGCGAGCTCGGCGCCGAGCCCCCGGCGCTCGGCCATTTTCTTCCGCAGGAGCGCCCGCACCTGGTCCTGTGACGGCGCCGGCGTCGTCGACGGCGGCAGCGCGGGCGCCGGAGCGGGCCGACGCGGGAGCTCCTCGCCGGCGACGTCGATCGCGGAGGCCTTCGCCGCCGCTCGAATGAGCTTGCGCATGACGCTGGAGAGCGAGACCTCGACGCCGAGGTCCTCGAGCTCGAGCTCGCGGCGCTCGCGATCGACGAACTGCTCGAGCAGCGCCCGATCGCGCGCGCTCATGCGCAGCGTGACGAGGACCGACGGGCTGTCGCCCATCAGACGAGCCCCTTCGCCGGGTTGTTCACGAAGACGGTCGCGTGCTGGATGTAGCCGCGCGCGACGCGCTCGGTCTTGTGCCCGGTCTGCCGCATGATCGCCTCGAGCGGGCGGCTGTTGAGAGCACGGAAACCCCCGTACGCGCCGTGCGAGGACGGGCACTCTGGTTTGGCCCGCTTCGTGCGTCCTGACGCCATGCTGGGTGCCGTTCGGTCCCGACGGCGCAGCGCTTGATCTGATTCGTCGTCGCCGCCGGCGACACAAGTGAAGGGACACCGTCACTACTCAGAGGTCGCTTCGATGGCCTTTTACGAAGGCGCGCGAGCACTCAAGATTGAGGCAAGGGCGCTCCGCATCGGCTGACTCACGCTCACGATCGGCCCGTTCGTGACTGGCTGCGCGCCCACTTCACACAAGGAAGAGACCGTCATGCCCAACGTAAGCAACGCAGCGCTCGCGACGCCCTGGAAGGACCTGTCGAACGGCGACCTCGCGATGACCGACAAGATCATCGCCAAGGACTTCGTCGCCCACGCGGCTCCGCTGACCGGCTCTGGGGCGGACCAGATTCGCGGCCGCGAGGCGCTCAACGGTTGGGTCAGCGGCATCCGCTCGGTCATTCCGGACCTGACGTTCACCGTTGAAGTGGGGCCGATCACCGATGCCGATCACCTGGTCGTCCGGTGGAGGGCCCAAGGAACATACCGAGGTGGTCTGCCAGGCACGGGGCCAGAGTCGGTCGGCAGGAAGGTCAACTTCACCGGGACCGATACGCTGCGCATCGCCGACGGCATGCTCGCGGAGTACTGGGCCAATGCGGACAGCCTCCTCTTCTTCCAGCAGCTTGGAATGACGCAACTTCAGTAGCCTTGACTCCCGCGCGGGTGCCGATTGCGGCCTCCCAATGAAGTTCCAATTCAACAACGAATCCTTTTCGTTCGAAGCACTCCGCGTGGCGGGGTACGCGTGTTACGGAGGCGCGGATCTCGGCGAGGTGCTCGTGACGTGCCGCGGTATCGGCGAGGGCGATGAGGTAGCGTGGCATTCGCGCTGGAAAGCCCTGGCTGCGCGTCTTGAGGAACTCGGACGAGCGGCCCTTCGCTCCGGTCATCGCGTGAGTGCCCGCGAAGCGCTCCTTCGCGCTTCAGGCTACAACCGGGCCGCCGAGTTCTACCTGCGCGACGATCCTACGCATGACCCCGAGGTCGCCTCCCTTAGGCGCCGTCCGTAAATAATGGAACGGATTGGGCGCGCGCCAATAGGCCTTTCCTCGATATGGGAGCGCGAGATTACTGGTCCGTAATTCATGGACGACGCCTTAGCCGGCGAATCAGGGAGACGTTCGCAACGGCCGCTTCATTGCTGGACGTGCCCGCCGAGCCGCTTCCTTCGCGGCTCGCGTTGATGATCTTGCCGAGCCGTTCGACGAAGAGGTCGACGCCGTTCGTCTTGAACTGCTCGCTCGCGAGCGCGTGCTCGACGTCGAGGGCATCGTGCACATAGCGCACGGCCTTGCGAATCGCGTCGAGCTTCAGTGCGTGCTTCCGACGCATCGCTGCGAGCAGGTGCACCTCGACGAGGTTCGTGAACGACAGGAACCGGCGTTGGCCCTTCGGTAGACGGATGACCGCCGGCGACCACCGCTGACCGGTCCGCGCGGGGAACGGTCGTCCGACCACCCACGATCGCAGGGTCGACGTCGGCACGCCGGCCAGCGTCGCCGCCTCGGCGAACGAGTACGCAGGTATGTCCTCCGGACTTCGGCCAACGTAGATGTCGGGCGGTGCGATCACCGGGCGATGATGGCGCTAACCTGACCGTTCGTCCACCTGCCCGCGTGACGCGCCTCGCTCGTCGCCAGACGCCATCGCGCACCATCGCGGCGAGGCCGTCGAAGTAACGGCGATTCGGCGAATAGTCGCGCGAGTGCTCTTCCTGCCTGAGGCGCGTGACTTGACGGCGGTGACAGTGACAGTGGCCAGACCAGCGATCGAGGGGGCGCTCCCGCGCCCCCCGCGGATTGATTTTCGTCACTTGTGTCACTGATCTTTACCGGATCGATTTTGACCCACGCGAGGGACTCACACAGACGAGACGAGTTTCGTCACTTTCGTCAATCGATTGGGGAGCACGCTTTTCATCGTGGGGGACTCGGGCCCCCCATCCCGATGCTTTCCGCAAAGCCCGGCGCGAGCGCGTCGACGTGCCGGACGGAGTTTCGTCATTTTCGTCAATCGATTGGGGGATCCCCATTCTTCATCTGGGGCCTGCGGGCCGTCTCAATGCGGCTCTCTACGGCTCCGAAACACCGAGATCGTTCGAGAGCGCTGTCGGGGTCAACGCCGATGCGTGAGCGGCATGATGTGACGCGGTGCGTGGTTCGATCGCCGCAAGGGCGGCGCCCAGCAACACCCCCAGCGGTCCTCCCGCGGGGGTCAGGGCGGCGGCGGCGGCGATGAGATCGCGCACCATTGCGATGTCGATCGCATCGTCCGCACCATCGTCCGGGCTCTCTGAGCGACCAGGATTCGCGGGGTTTCGGAGGGGGGTCCGATCGAGCGGTGTGACGGCGACCGTGTCGATCTGCGGCGAATCGTGTCGATTTGACAAATTGGCACTGGTTCGATTCCCGTCAGCTCCACAACATTCGTTAATAATTTCGACAACTTACGGTCTTGAGTTTCGGATAAATCCGAAACCCATCCTAAACTCCCTTCCCCCACTAGAACCTCGGGAAGAGGCCCAAAAACCTCGCCAAAATGGCCTCCGCGCACCGCGGTGGCGTTACGCAGGTACCGGTCGGTCATGTCGGTCTTGGTGTGGCCAAGCAGGTCGCGGATCTCGGTCGGCGAGCGGCCCTGCACAGCGAGCCACGTGCCGCACGTCGCGCGCAGATCGTGCCATCGGATCGGGCGGTTGACGCTCGAGCGCACGAAGAGCTGAGGACGGGTGATGCCTGCGCGCCGGAGCCACGTGCGCAGCGCACGCGCCATCGAGGGCTGCCCGAACATCTTCGGGCACACCCGGCCCTTGCCGCCGCTTTCCCGGTGCATGGCCCGCAGAAGGGGCAAAAGAGGCGCGGGGATCGGCACGAGTCGGGGCGCCTCGGTCTTGGTGCCGTCGCGCGTGCCGCCGGTCCGCTTGTCGAACGTCTCGATCACTTGGATGACACCGTGCTGCAGATCGACGTTCGGCCAGCGCAGCATGCGCTGCTCGCCGTCGCGCAGTCCGAGATACACGGCGATCGCGATGTAGCGACGGAAGTACCGGGGCGGGCTCGGGCAGTTCAAGACCGAGACGACTTCGCTCGGGTAGAGGAATTGAAGCGCCGCCTTGGTCTTGACGCGCTCCGGCGGCGAGACGTCGCGCCACGGGTGCGACTGAAGGCACCGCAGCCCCGTCGCCGGCTTGGCGTGCGCCGCGTCCTTGAACATCTTCTTGGCGGTCCCCCAGATGTTTCGCGCGGTCTTGTCGCTGATTTCGCCGGCCTCGATCTTCGCGTCGAGCCTCGCGACGATCGTGTCGCCGTTCGCCGACGTAATGGCCAGCATGTCCAGCGAGCCGATGAGCGGCAGCACGTGGTGAATCAAGTGACTCTCGTTGTCGCCCACGGACCGTACGTTGGCCTTGCGCGACCGAATCCACCGTTGGGCGTACTCCCCCACAGTCTCCCGGGCGACGTCCGAAACGGCG
>Ga0208691_1000822_pt1 | contig 11263 bp, 5 predicted proteins | sample June2015DPH_20_1_FD_184719 | JGI IMG/M metagenome (GOLD analysis project Ga0208691, IMG submission 184719) | Peatland microbial communities from SPRUCE experiment site at the Marcell Experimental Forest, Minnesota, USA - June2015DPH_20_10... | ecosystem: Environmental > Terrestrial > Soil >... | reverse complement strand
CGTTCATGACCTCCGGCACATTGCCAAGACGATCGTCTTCTTGCGCGGAATCCCGGAGGCCGTTATCCCGAAGCTCACGGGTCACCGCAGTCGCGAGTTGGAGCGGTTTGAGCACCTCTCGCCGCTTATCGAGCAGCAGACGGTGGAGTTGATCGCGAGCGAGCTGAAAAGTGCCGCTGACACAGCTACTGACGCTGGTGACACAGCTACTGACGCTGGTGACACAGCTACTGACGCTGGTGACACAGCTACTGCCCACCCCCCTTCTAAGGGTTTAGAGCAGAATGTGGAAGTGATTGAAAAATTTGGCGGGGACGACGGGGCTCGAACCCGCGACCTCCGACGTGACAGGCCGGCGTTCTAACCAGCTGAACTACGTCCCCTTTGAGGTGTGAATTACGTCGGCAATGTCATCTTAACATATCGCCCGCGCTACAACTCGAACAGCGATGCCTGCGTGCGCATAGCCACCGGCGCAGGCCATTCGCGCCAGCCGCCTAACAATGGGAAGTACAGCGCCAGCCGGATGGGCCGCGCATCGCGCTGCATCATCAAGCGAGCATAGCGTTCCAGTTGCTCCCGATAACGGTCTTGTTCGTTATCCAGAAAGATCTCGAGCTTACCGCCTTCATGCGAGCCGGTTTTATAATCGATGATCCAGCGCACTCCGTTCTCATCCACGAAGGTTCGATCGATCACCGTCTCATAGAGCTTTCCACCCACCAGTCCGGTGATTGGCAACTCGCATTCGTCTTCGGCATGCCGGCCGAGGATCCAGCGGCCTTTCGGATCGCTCAGCATGCGCAACAGCGCGCTTTCTACGCGCTCGGCCGCCTCCGTCAAATCGCTTGGCGGCACTCCGAGATTTCTCAGTACGGATTGATACAGGCCTCGCCGTGATTGCACGGCGTTTTCATCCCACGCATCCAGACCCTCGCGGGCGATCCTCTGCATCAGCCCGTGCAGCGCCGTGCCGGCAGACCGCGCGCTCTGTTTCGCCCATTCGAACGACACCTGGGGGATCTCTATCGTTCCAGTCTCCTGACGCGCCCATTCCACTGCTCCCGGCGGCGCGGGCACCTTCCAGCCCGTCTTCCCGTACATGGTTACGCGGCGGATTTTCCGAACAGCCGGCTGCTCTGATGCCACTTCCGCGTGAGGTAAATTCTGGAACGCCTGCGCTACCGCTGGCCAGAGCAACTTCAAAAGCGATTGACCGGGCGGATCCGCGATGGATCCATCTTCCTTAACCTTCACGGTGCCAAGCAGGTGCAACTGGGAGCGCGCCCGCGTGGTGGCCACATACAGCAGCCGCGCGGTTTCGCGGCGAATTTTTCGCTCCTCCATGTGCGACAGGTATGTGTAAATCGGGTCGGGTTCCTGACCAGCCTCGGAAATGGGTGCCAGCAACAACGCTCCGCTCTCCTCCAACCACAGCAGCAAGCGTTGCTCTTCCGGGCGAGGGGTGGCCCCGAGACCAGGCAGGATCACGGTATCGAACTCCAGACCCTTGGCCTTGTGGATAGTCATGAGCTGCAGGCGGTCCCCGGCGCGTGCATCCGGCTGCGCAAACAACGCGTTCACCTGTTCGCGGAACCAATCGAAATCGGCGAGATCTGCACCCTCCGCCAGTTCGTCCAACAAATCAAAATAAGCGCCGGCGTCCTCCAGCGCGGTTTCATTCTCAACGCAAGCTGGACCGCCCAGCCGGAACCATACGCCTTCCACCCAATCGCGCAGCGGCAGGCGCCCCCGCTCTGCGATGGCTTTTTCGAAAACCGGAAGGATTCGTCGGATTCTGGCCGCTCCGTCCACGCTGAGAGCCAAATCTTCGCGGCGCAGCAGATCCCAGATCGTAGCGCGCAGATCGCTGCCAGCAAGCGCGTGCAGATCGTGCAATTCCAAACCACACCAGGGCGCTCGCAGGATGGCAAGCCATGAGACGCGATCGGCCGGATGCAGCAGAGCCAGCGTCAAAGCCATCAAGTCCTCAATCACGGGCCGCTCGCCAAGCTGATCGATCTCGATGGCCTGAAACGGGATTCCCTCACGCTTCAAAACGCCGACAATCTCCGCAAGGTGCGATCGCGCCCGTACCAGAACGGCAACTTTCCCTTCGCCGGCCGATCTCACTAACTCAACCACGCGTTTCGCTTCATCCAACGCGTTCAGGAACCCGTGTACCTTCACGCATTCCGCATCTTCCGCGGATTCCTCTAACACCGTGCTCTTCGAAAATGCAACAGCTCCGGATGCCGGATCGTCCTGGGCCGGAAGAATCCCCGCGAACGTTTCATTCACCCAGTGGACAATTCCGGGCCGCGATCGAAAATTGACGCTCAGAGCCAACGGCTCTAGTTGAATTGCGCCAATTCCCTCCATACGCGCCTTGAGGAACAGACCGACATCGGCCTGCCGGAAACGGTAAATGGATTGCATCGGGTCGCCCACCAGAAAGAGCGTGCGGCCGTCGCCCGGCTCCCAACCAGCCGTCAATTTCTCGATCAGTTCAAATTGCGTGTACGAGGTATCTTGAAACTCATCCACCAGGATGTGCTGGACGCGAGACCCCAGCGCAAGCGCCAGGTCGGTGGGTGACTCGATTTGCCCCAGCGCGTCCGAGGCGCGGATTGCAAGCTCGGCGAAATCCACGCGGCCGCGCTCGCGGAATACCATTTGAAGCTCAGCCACAGCCAGAGTCAGCACCGAGACGGCAGCCTGCATGGCTTGCCACTGCGACTCGGAAAAACGCGGTCCAGGCAATTCTCGAAACCGCTGCAGCGATTCCGAGAGCGCATCTTCTTTTTGCAAACGCCCAAGCAACTGCTCCACACGCGGCTTTAGTCGATGGCCGGGCGGAAAGCCGAGATTTTTGTCAACGCGCTTGCGCCAGCCTCCGCCTGCGGTCAACAGCAGATCCGCCACAATTTTCCAGAGCTCGATATCCTCGATGCGCGCCTCTGGAAACCGATCCATTTCCCGCAGCACGGCGATTTCCGCCGCAACCTCAGCGTCGAAGCCCGCCCGCAGCCGTTGCAACTCGCCGAGGATTAGTGCTTCGAGGGATTCTTCCAGTCCCGCTCGCACTGCGTCGAAATCCGGATTGGCGCCGGTAAGCCGCAGCCACTGATCGCGCTTCTCCAGCATGTTCATGATCAGGCGCTCCGCTGCCGCGAAATCATTGTCCAAATGCAGCAGCAAATAGGACAGCGCTTCGTCATCCTCGTCCACATGCCGCAGCGTATTGCGGGCTGCTTCACGATACAGGTCCGCGGCTTTTTCCGAGATATCGGGCATCGCGCCAAAGCGCGATAGCCAGGGCATTCGCCTGGTGATGGCCGCGCACAATGCATCGATGGTTTCAATCCGCATCTGCGCCGGGTTTTGTAAAAGATTCCACTGGAGCCGGCGGTCGTGATCCAGTACTCTATGCGCAATGTGATATGTCACCCGCTCATGCTCAACTTCCGGCGCAACACCCGCTTCGGCCTTTCGCAAAGCTTGGATCACACGCGTGCGCATTTCGCCCGCGGCCTTGCGCGTAAATGTGATTGCTACCACACTGTCGGGAGCATCTACGATCTCGAGCAACTTCAAATAACGTTGGATCAGCAGCTCGGTTTTGCCGGATCCTGCTGGAGCCTGCACAATGAACGACGTCGAGGTATCGAGCGCCCGCTCGCGGGCTCGGCTATCGGCGATCATTTTCAAACTCCCGGATGCGGCATAAGGCGCGCAAGCCGCACAAATCGCACGCACCCTGTTTCGGGTCCACTTGGGCCAAGCCGCGCCGAAATTTGGTGGCCAGCCGCTCCAGCACGCGCCTCCATTCTTCGATTTGTTCGCTGAACGGCCGGGGCGTCTCCGAGCGCATTTCTTTCAGCGCCGGCAGCGAGACCCCGTCCTCAGTACCACCGCGGAAACCCAATTCGCCGATTCGGATTAGAGCGAACGCGGCGCCGGCGATCGGCTCATTGCTCGTTGCGCAATAAAGTGGAAGCTGCGGCTCATCCGGACGATCACCATCCCAGCCGTTGGATTTGACGATGCCGGTCTTGTAATCCAGAATGATCTCGCGGCCATTCGCTAGTTGGTCGATGCGGTCCGCGCGCGTGCGAATTTGCAATCCGCCGAGCGTAACCAAGCGGTCCTGCTCGGTGGCCTGCACTTTGAACCCGTCCCGCGCCTTTTCAATATCGAGCCACTGCGGCAGCAGCCTCTCCAAGCGGCGCCGTTCCAACCGGAGGCCGATTCCGCCTCCGATCTGCTGGATAGCGCTCTCGACCGAGCGTGAAATCAGCTCGCGAATCTCGTCGGCTGTGAGCTCCAGGAGCCTCGATAGCGATCCAAGCTCGCCCCAGAGCAGAGCCATGGTCCGGTGAGCGGCATTGCCCTGATCTTTCTTGCTCACTCCCAGATCCGTTCCCTCCAGCGGCCGCGCGCCCAGACGATGCTTGGCAAAGGCTCGAAACGGACAGGCCGCCATATCCTTGAATAACGATGCGCCGCCGGGCTGCATGGAGTCGACGATCACCGGAGGTGCGGTCTCATCATGCAACTCCTCCGTTTCAACGCTGGCCCGCATTTTCCGAACCCACTCAGATTGCACGACACTCTCCCGAGCAACCAGCCACCGGCCACCCGCCACCACCGGACTCGGCCCCAGCGCACGATCGCCCTCGGTCGCCGGATAACTCAGCACGATGTTCCGAGCACTCCCGAGCAACCGCCGCATCAGCTTCACTGCAAAGTCGAGTTCGCGCTCGGCTGACGAATGCGGTAATTTGTGTTCGCGCTGCAAAGAAATTGGCAGGAACGGATTCGGGTTCGTAGCCGCGGGCAGCGCTTCATCATGCAGGCCCATCACCCAGAGGTGATCGAACTGCAGCCCCGACGCCTCCAGCAGACCCATGATTTGGATTGGAGCTCCATCGTTGTCCACCTGGAACGGCAATGCCGCAGCCAGCTCCTCCAGACGCGCCAAAGCCTGTGTGAAGTTGATCGCCGGCACGGCGGCATCCAGTGACGCAAGGCTCGAAAGCAAATCGTGCCATTTCTCCACCACCTGATATTCACGGCTGCTCAATGTCCGATCACCGGGCCAACCCAGCGCGTTGAGCAGCTCAGAAAAATCACGGCTCCATTGGCTAGCAAGCTGCTCCGGGACCAATTGCCGCCGCCGTTTCTCGAACTTCCGCAGCCAACGTTCCAGCAGCGGACACTTTTCAGCGCGATCGCGCAGCAGAGCCGGCGAAACGTCCCACACTCCATCCCGGCGCAACTTCGCGTCTAGCTGGGCGCGCTTGGTAAATTCTGCGCCCGCGCCGCCCAGAAATGGAGACCGCAGCAACATGCCGGCCTGCGGCAGCGCCAAACCTTCGCCGACAAATTTCAGCGCCAGCAGCGCAGCGCTGACCACCGGATATCGATCCAGCGCAGGGCCCAGCGACAGATGGAATGACCGTTCATGATCGTCGAATGTGGAACCGGTATCCAGCGTCTCGCGAAAGATTCGCTCCACTTTCGCGCGCGCGCTGGTCAGGTTCGGAACTATGATTCCAATTTGCGCGGATGGGCTTTGTTCCAGAACACGCCGCGCCCAAGCTGCCGCTGCCCGCGTTTCTTCGGTGCTGTCGCGCAGTATCCAACGCTCGGGTTCGGATTGATAGCTGTGCGATTCCGCGTACGCCTTCGCGCCCAACGCGTCGAACAGATCGGATTGCTGCGGCGTAAGCTCGTTAAAGCCCGCCAGGAGCGGTTGCTCGGGATTCGATATGCCCGCCACCACATCCGGCAGCCGTGCCGCCTCTAGCCAATTGTTCGCCGAACATCGCTTTCGAAACGCGCGCGACCAGGGTGCAAACGCCGCCCAATCGTCCGAGGCCTCAAATCGGCCATCCAGCGGCAGCCGATAAGCCTGCATAAGTTGCCAAGCTTCCATGGCGTGCTGCGCAGTTTCGGGAAGCCGCAGCAACGAATCTCCAGCCGGCGATTCGCGAATCACCTGCTCCCACACCACCTGCTCCTGCAGCGGATCGAGCAGCGCATCGCAGGGCTCCCCACGCCAAACGTGGTTACTCCAGGACCGCTTAAGGAAAGCATCCAGCGGCAGAATATCCGGCGTGTTCCATACCGAGCGTCCTTGCTCCCGCTGTTGCGCATCAAACTGCTGCGTCAGGACGCGCGCCAGACGGCGGCTGGCGGTGATTACGGTACCTCCGGACTCCACCGCGCGGAAATAATCCTCGTGCATGTGCTTTCATAATATTTGAGCAAGCGGATCACTGTCGCCATCGACGGACCGGCCGGCGCCGGCAAAAGCACCATCGCGCGCCGCATCGCGGACAAACTCGGCTATCTCTACATCGACACCGGAGCCATGTATCGCGCCGTGGGACTGTGGGCCGTCCGCGCCAATGTTGCGCTTTCGGACATGCACCGTTTGGAACAGCTTGCGAATGAAGCACACATCGAATTCGCGCCAGGATCCGGCAGCGTGCTGCTAAACGGCGAAGATGTAACGGAAGCCATCCGCGTGCCGGAGATTTCCGAAGCCGCGTCCAAAGTGTCGCTGGTGCCTGCGGTGCGCCGCGCGATGGTGGCCAAGCAACGCGAAATCGGCGAGCGCGCCTCCGTCGTGATGGAGGGCCGCGACATCGGCTCAGTGGTATTTCCCGATGCCACGGTCAAAATCTTCTTGGATGCCCGGCCGGAAGTGCGCGTGGAGCGGCGCGCCGGGGAAAGCTCGTTGCCGCCCGAAATCATCGCAAGGCAAATCAACGAGCGTGATCAGCGGGACCGCACGCGCCCGGAATCCCCACTGGTGCAGGCTCCGGACGCCGTCTATGTGGACACCACCGGCTTGAGTGTGGACGACGTGGAAGCGGCTTTATTGAAAATCATTCGCGACCGGACTTCCAATGGGAAGGAAAGAACCCAATAGATGAACAATCTACTGGTGATGAAATTCGGCGGTACCAGCGTGGGCTCCGCCGCACGAATCAAGGTGGCCGCTCAAATCTGCCGGGACCAGAAACAGCGACGTCCCATAGTGGCCGTGGTTTCGGCGATGTCGCAGGTGACCGACCTGTTGCTGAACACCCTGCGGCATGCGGAAGCCGGCGACGAAGCTGGCATCGAAGCGAACCTGGAGCGCCTGGCGCAGCGGCACCTGGAAACTTGTGACGAACTCCTCTCGGACAGCCGGCGCGATACCACTACGGTCGGCATCCTCGAACTGGTGGCTGATTTTCGCCGCATCGCGCACGGCATGCTGATGCTGGGCGAGCGGCCGCCCCGATCGGTGGATGAAGCCGTCGCGATCGGCGAGCGCCTCTCGGCCCTTCTGATTTCTGAGTATCTTCAAGCGGTCGGGGTTCCAGCCCAGGACGTCAACGCATCCGACGTCATAGTGACGGATGCCGTATTCGGTAACGCCACGCCGATGATGGATGAGACGCGCAAGAAGGCTAGCCAAATCCTGCAGCCACTGCTGGAACGCGGGGTAATTCCAGTGGTTACCGGATTCAACGGCGCCACCCTGGACGGCCGCGCGACTACGTTGGGCCGCGGTGGATCGGACTATTCCGCATCCATTCTCGCCGCCGCTTTGGACGCCTCCGAGTTATGGATCTGGACCGACGTGGATGGAATCATGAGCGCGGACCCCAGGCTGGTGCCCGATGCGCGCGTGTTGGATACGGTGACTTATAGCGAGGCAGCCGAGCTGGCATACAATGGCGCGAAAGTACTGCATCCGCGCACGCTCGCGCCGCTGATCGAGCGCCAGATTCCGGTTTGGAGCAAAAACAGTTTCCATCTGGAACATCCTGGGACGCGCATCGTTTCCACCGTGGAAGCGCCGCCCGGACCGCGCGCCGTGACTTCGATGGCCAACGTCGCCTTGATTTCGATGGAGCCGGCCAGCTCCGCGGTGAGCAGCAGCCGGTTGATGTCTCGCGCGCTGGAAGCTTTGGCTGACGCCAATGCTGAGGTGCTGGCGTTCACCAGCTCAAGCTATCGCCAGAGCTTTTGTTTTCTGGTCCGCAAAGAAGAGCTGGGCGTGGCGATGAAATCGCTTGAGTCCGATCTAGCGCTGGAATTAACTCACGGCTATTTGAAGCCCATCGAAGTGGATGAGAATGTCGGCCTGCTGGCCATTGTCGGCGAAGGCATGCGCGGGACGCCAGGGTTGGCCGGCAGGATCTTCAGCGCAATTTCTCAGAAGGACGTGAACATCATTGCAATCGCGCAAGGGTCGAGCGAACTGACCATTAGTGTAGTGGTCCATCGCGATGGGCTAGAGCGTGCGATCCAGGCGGTCCACAAAGAGTGCCGGTAGATTTACCGTGGCGCAGGTCCCCGACCTGCGTGCGCTACGCCAGCAAAATCGGCAGCAACACACCCATCCCCAGCACGAACAACCACAATGCAGGCGCAGCCGTTCCAAATGGACGCCGCAAGCGCTCCTCGCGCGCCGCGATGCGCGGATCGAGCAGCAGCCACTGGTTGTGACGTCGTTCCAGCAGCCAGAACGCAGCGGCCGCGACGGCTCCATAAATTAAATGCCCGATCATCGCGGGAAACTGCGCCTCGGCCACGGAGGGAACCCAAAGACTGGAGTTTCCTAATGCGAGTGGGAATAGTGTGAGGGGTCCGATGTACCAGCCCATCAAGCCGTAAACCAATCCCCAGGCGATCCCCGATGCAAGGTTGGGCGCTTCACGCTGGAACAGCAATCCATAGCTCACGCCCAGCAGAAGGCTGATGCAAAGATGCACCCCGAGGCCGACCGCGGGCGAAGTTCCACCGACAATAGCAGCAATTTCTCCAAGTGAACCGGTAGCTATGAGTACCAGCACGTATAGCAACCCTCCCGCGAGGCCCGCCACGCCGCCCCACTGCACCGTGCGGATAAATCGCAAGCCCGGTCCTTCCGGCTCGCGATGAATGGGATCGGACTCCGTGAGAAACCGCACGCACAAGCGATCCACCACGGAATAGAACAGCCCGATGATCAGCCCAGTAATAATGTTCCCCATCAGCGGACCGAACTCGGAGCTCGCGTGGATGTAGGACCAATCCAGCGGCTTTCCGAGGCACAGTGGCAAAAGAGTGAGCGGGCCCAGAAACCACCAGAAGATGCCGTAGGCCATGCCCCACGCCATGCTGGAGCCATAACCGCGCAGGTCGCGTTGGAACAAAACGCCGAAGCTCACGCCGATTGTGGCTGCGAACAGATAGTGCAGCGTATTGCCAACCATGTTGGATGTGGAGCCCACTAAACTGGCGATCACCGAATAGAAATTGACCTGCTCCATATATCTTCCGAAGACCCAGCCGCCGGCGATTCCAGCTAGCGCGCCGCCGATAATCGCGCGGGGAAAACTGATGGACGAGAGCGTGGCGCGATTGCGACGGCCGCCAAAAGTCCCCAGCACCAGGCCCAGCGGCATGCCGAAGCAGAGGATGTATCCCACCAGTTCCGGAAAATTGTCGCGTTGCGTCTGGAATTTGGCGGACAAATTCGCGGCGATCACTTGTGCGCCGGGGACAACAGCCAGCCACAACAGAAACGCATAGGCCAATCCCCACAGCAGCCCCGAGCCACGGTCTAGCGCGCGGTTCCAGAACACCACGCCGAACAGCACACCGTAAACGGCGCCCAGCACCGGTCCGAAAAGAATGCTCGCGTGAACGGCGAACATCAATGCCACGCCTCCCGCCACGCCTGTTATGCCGCAAGCGAGCAACGGGATCGCGCGGTTTAGTGGTTCGTTCATCACGTCACCGCAAATCGATGGTCTGCACGATATCCCGCGGAAAGAATAATTCGATCACCCAATCCGTGAGCACGCGAATCTTGCGTTCCAATCCAGGCAATTTCCCGAGATAAATGCCGCGCCACAGCAGCCATGCCGCGAGGCCGCGGAATCGCATGGATTTCTGGCGCGCGAATGGAACGGTGAGCTCCGCGCAAGCCGTGTGATGCCCCACTACGCACAATGCACCCAGCGAATCGAAGTGAAACGGTTGGAGCGCTCGGCCGTGTAACGACGCACGGATGTTACGCGCAAGCGTTCGTGCCTCGCGCAATGCGAACTGAGCCGTGGGAGGGCAGGCCGCGCCAGTCTTTCCATCCTTCAGCGCCGCGCAATCACCCAGCGCCCAAACTTCGGGATGTCCCGCGACAGCCATGCTGCTTTCAACCACTACCGCGCCCCGGCGATCGGTCTCAATCCCCAAAGTCTTCAGCAATGGATTCGGTGCGGTCCCGGCCGTCCAGACCAGCGTTCGCGCCCGAACTTCGCCATCGCTCAGGACCACGCAGCCAGCGCGGCAACCGGTGAGCCGGCAATTCAAGCGAAATGTCACGCCGCGCAGGGCCATGCTCTCTTGCGCATAGCGGCCCAACGATTCGCTCAATTCCGGCAAAATACGGTCGCGCGAGTGAATCACCACAATCTGCACATCGGCCGGGCTTAGGTTCGGATAATCGGCCAGAATGCCGCGCGAGAAATCGTTGAGCGCTCCGGCCAGCTCCACGCCAGCGAAGCCGCCACCGGCGATCACAAAACTGAGCATTTCGCGCCTTATTTCCAAGTCCGTTTCGCGGTCGGCACGCTCGAACATCTCGATCACATGATTTCGGATTCGAATCGCGTCCAGCAGCGACTTGAAGTCAAACGCCAGCTCCTGGACATTCTGCATGCCGAGATAGTTGGACACTGCGCCGAGCGCGAACACCACGTGATCGTATATCAACTCCTTGATAGCCCCGTCTTCGAGCGCAATGCGCACGCGGCGAGCCCCGAGATCCACTTCGCTCACACGCCCGCGGACCACCTGCGTGCGGCGCAGGCTGGTCCGCAGAGGCGTGCTGATGTGGCTGGGCTCCAGGCTGCTGCCGGCCACTTCGGCCAGCATGGGCGTGAACAGCAGCGCGTTGGTCTCGCTAACGAGAGTGAAATGAACGGAGCGGTCCGCGCCGAAAACCTGCTCCAGATTCTGGGCTGTCGTCATCCCCGCGAATCCACCACCCAGAATCACGAGGTGTTTCGGCTCAGGCGTGGCAGCCTGTGCACGCTCCGGTTCCGGACCGAGCTTCGCCAACGCGAGGTCATTCAAAGCTTGTGCGATCAATCCGAGTGCACCGCCATAGAGCACCCAGCCGATGAGTTCTGGAAACAAATCGCGCATGCCCTGGTTCGACCATTCCGGCGCCTGGCCGGCAAATAGCGGGAACAGGATGACGCCGAAAATC